>JAEEGL017360824.1_pt1 | contig 22293 bp, 14 predicted proteins | sample 9134231 | NCBI WGS metagenome assembly JAEEGL01 (sample SAMN16246548, study PRJNA631951) | gut metagenome | biome: gut microbiome; feature: rumen; material: fiber-attached | host: Bos | place: Iran: Karaj | collected 2018-10 | reverse complement strand
GTTCTATCTCTCCAAGACGGTTGTACAGAAGCGATTATTGCATCGTTCTTAATAAATTTACCCCAAGCATAAGCAAGTGATGTTTTACCTGTACCAGAGATACCTTGTAAGATAATCAATCTTGTAGCAGACATACCTGAGATAAATAATCTCATCATATCAGTTGTATAATAAAGTCTTAATTTAGAAGCAGCGAACATTCTAAATGTTTCACATAATTCTTCCAAAGTAAATGTATTCCCATAGTTTTGAACTTTATAATTCATGTACTTAACATCAATAGCATGTAATTTAGAGAATCTAGCATTTGGATCATCAACAATGATATTATTTTTGTTTTCTCCTTCTTCTCCCTCTTCTAATTCTTCAGTTTCATCTCCAGAAACTGCAACTGAACCACTAACATTAACATTAGAAGTTCCTCCAGCAACAGCAACACCGCTTGGAGATAATCCCATTTGACTAACTTTCATAGCCAACAATTTATCTTTTTCATCACTAATCTTAACTAATTCTTTTTGTAATAATCCAACTTCTTCTAATAATGATTCCTCATTAATAAGTGTCTTTCTAAATCTGATATATTTACGTAGGGCAAAGAAGATAAGTGTCACAATCAATCCAAGTATTATAATCATTACGATTATAGCAATAACAACTAGTATCCATTCACCCATATTTAAGTCATTATGATATCTACTCACAACATATGCATATTGTGAAAAATCAAACATTTGGATAAATCCAGATACTATTCCTTGGATAATCTTTCCTACTCCACCAAAGAAGACAGACATAAATTCAAATAAAAATCTTATAAAAGTATCCATTAACCTTCCTCCTTATAAATAAGTAAAGATCTACCATCTAAAAATCTATAGCCCTTTAAATATTCAAAATCTCTTTCTTTCCATCCACTCATTAAAGTTTCTTTACAATGTAGTTTATTACAAGCATCTATTTTAGCACCAATATCACTTATAAAACTAAAATCTACTTTGATACATAATTCATATGAAAGATCATCTAATCTATCACGATAAGAATGAATTATATCAAATGGTAACACCAAACATAAATGTTGTCTTATAAAAGGATTATCTAATAGGTGTTTAATATCTTCATTGAAAACTCCTCTTTTAAAGACATCTTTATCTAATGATAGATAATAAGTTCTATCTATTTTTTTATCTCTAATCATATCATTAAGCATCATTAATGAAAACTTTTGAATTAGTATTTTCCATCTATCTAAATCTAATCTATCATCATTAAATACTTCATCAATCATAAATCTTTTATATTTTCTTAAGACATCAATTTTATCATTTAGTTTTAACATATAACTTTTTTCTCTATTATCAATTCTATCTAGAGTTAAAGTATAAAAATCATCATTCATACTAATAAATTTGTTAGTTCTTTCTAAATAATTTCCAAATATCTTAATTACTTTATTGATATCTATATCATACTTAACAAATATTAATTTAACATCTTCTTCCCAATTACCATTAAATCTAATTTTATCTAATTTAATTAAATCTAGTGAAAAATCTCTTAAATCATGAAGCATTTTTACTTTTTTCTTATATAACTGATTATCATCAACTAATTCATAGTCTTTATAATCATCTAACAACTCTTCTAATAAACCATCAAATTCCTTTTCAATTACCCCTATTCCAAACAAACTATTATCTTTAACAGTATGTTTAATACCATAATAACAATTATCTATATAAGTCTCAATAAATCTAGCTGCATTTTTTTCAATAAAGTATTGTTCTTCTTTAAAGAATACTACAGCAATACGACTATATGATTTAACCATATAGTTCATGTACACATTTATTAAATTGTCCATGTTTATCACCCCTAGTATTCTCATTTTATTATACCATATTATGATGGTGTTGTTGCAACAACATTTATGATAGACGTTTGACCATTTACACCAGTATATGTATAGTTTTGATTAATATTAGTTTTATAAAAAATTACCTTAGTATTACTATTAGGTTCTACTTTAAATGAATACTTCTTAACATACTGATTTGAACCTATTGTTTGTTCTTGATAATCGGTATTCAATCTATCATGATAAGTATCACTAGTCATATCCAATAACACAGTATTAGGATCAAATGTTAGGACTATGATTGCTGAATAACATTGAGCTTGTTGTGCTGGAGTTAAACTTTCATACTCCTGAACTGTAGTTTCATCACCATTACAATCATAATAACCAATCGAATTAGTTAGATTTAATGTACAAAACTTATCACCAACATCATCATCGATTGAATATGAAAATTGTGCTTTTTGAACACCTAAATGGTATGTAGCAGATAATTGCTTCTTATACGGATACTTACTAATAACACTAGTTGAAATAGTAATTGTATCTCCTGCTTCAAATGTTTGTAATGGAGTAACTGTAATCGTATAAGAATCCGTATGATCATCTTTATAGATAATTCCTTCATTCTTGCTTGCTGTACATCTAACCCCATTAGCACATTGAACAATAATATCATAAGTAATATCACTATTTGTATATACTTCAGAATTCTTTCTATTATTGACATCTATTGTAAAAGTATAACTATTAACACCATCCCAATTGTTTATACTATAGCTTTTACCATTTAACTTTAATACCTGACTATTAAAATAAAATTCTTTAGATTCAATAATATAATTATGAATTACATTATAAACATATCTACCAAAAGTAACACTAATGATTAGAAACACTGCTAATGCAACTAATATGATAGTACTAAGTTTTCTGTTTTCACGAATCTTCTTTATCATAATTACTCCTAAATAGTTTGTTTTGAATTAATAATTACCTCTATATTTTCTGTTATATCAACATAAGTTGTATTTAACGCATAAGACTTTGGAAAAGAAATTACCAAAGTAAATATATCTTTTGTATTACTGTTATAAAGCATTGGATAATCATCAGACTCAGTATAAAGTCTATACCATGCTCCATCAGCATCTTGTTTTAAAGTAGGACTTCCAATAATATTTGTAGCTCCACTCGCATTGTAATTTTCGTTACGATATAATCTAATTTCTAACGGAAGATTAGTTGTACTTCTAATGTTAATGTTATAAGTTAAATCAACATCACTAGTTTGAGTTTGATTATAATTTTGAACACTAAATGTATAAACATATAAATCTTCACTAGGAATTATTTTATTTTCATCGATATTAAAACTCATTTTCTCTTCTTCAAAAATATAAATTGCTTTATCGATATCAGCTCTTAATTTAGCTGTAGTAATATAACTACCATATGCTCTAGTAATAAGATAAAATACAAATATTATACTAACTGCAAAAACAAGAGATAGTTTTAGAAATCTCTTTTTATATGTTAAATACTTAATATTATTAATTTTATCCTTAATACGATTTACCATATAATAATCACACTACCCTGTATATGCTGTTAAAGCTCCTCCTTGATATTGAACTGCTTTGAAATTAACTTCTAAAAAATCATCATTTCCAGATCCACCATCAGTAGGATCAGGAGATGCTTCAATATTTACCCAAGATAAATCAAGAGCAAGATTAACGATAGTAGTATCAATATCATCAACATCAACTATAGCTGAATAAGTACTTACATCAGTTCTAACCAATGTTACATCTGCAGTATCTATATCAACTAAAGTTAATACTTTATCAGGATCTATTGTTTTATCAATAATCTCTAAATCAAATCTAACCGCAACATCAGTTCCTGAAAAATCAAGTTTGATATTAAAAGTACCAGTAGATCCAGGAGCAAGTTTTCCACTTCTAGTATGAGTAGAATTCCATACTACATCATCTATATCAACTTCTTTATCAACTTCGTTTGACACAATAACATCATTAATTTTAATATTCCATCCAGCAATATTACCAGTAACATTTCCTGCTGTATTTGATTCATAAGAAGAATAAGTAATTCTAGTAATTAAAAATATAAAACAAATCAATAATGTACAAACAATAATTATTTTCTTAATCCTATTTTTCATACAAATTCTCCTATACTAAAATTATAACATAAGAATCAACAATTTAATAGAAAAAAGCACATAAAAAAGGCAAAAATATTAAATAATTTTTGCCTTTACATTTTTAGTCAAAAAATATGTCTAAATAACGTCAATTTCTTCTTCTTTTTCTTCCTTTTTGTCAAGAATTTCATCAACTTTGACATCTTCCTTTTTCTTTGTTTCTTTTTCTTCCAAAATCGATTCTTTTTTAGTATCTTTTTCAAGTTTTGTAGATTTATCTTCTTTCTTCTTAGTAACAGTTCTTTTCTTTTGAGTTTTTTTCTTCTTTTTATCTACATTTTTAGAAATTTTATATATAAAAATTCCACATAATATAATTACTATTATTATCGATCCATAAAACACTAAATCTACTGTTGAAATAGCTTTTTTAATAGTCTTATTATCATCAGTTAAAGGTATTCTTTCTCCCCTTACTAGCAATCTATGAGTATTGATAGAATAAGGAGTACATGTAATTAAAGTAACATAGTCTTTGTCTTTATATAGTTTAATATCTTTTGTATTAGAAGGTTTTACAACCTTAATTTGATTAACTTTATAAGCTAATTTTTTATTCAAAACATGAACATAGAAGACATCGCCTTTATCTATCAAATTCAAATCTGTAAACAATTTAGAACTAGGTAATCCCCTATGAGCAGCTATTACAGCATGAGTTCCTTTTCCACCGACAGGAAATGAAGTACCAAATTTATGTCCGGCTCCTTTTTCCATAACATCAGAATTAGTTGTATGATATATTGGTAATTTTACTCCAATCTTAGGAATTTCAATATATCCCATCATTCCATCTTTATCTAAATTTAATATTTTAAAATAATTGTCATCTTCTTTATAATTTTCATCAGTAAAAGAATCAACCAAATTCATTTCAGTTAATTCTTTATTATATTCTTCAGCTTCTCTTAATAAATATGAATTATCGACACTAGTATTTTTATATTTTTTAATAGATTTATCAATATTTTTACTATTATTATAATTCATATAATATGGAAGAAGCATTAATAATAATCCACAAATCAATAAAATTATAAATATAACAATATATTTCTTCTTCATATAATTATAATAACATATAATTCTTAAATAATCTCTAATTCTTCTTCTAAATCTTTATTTTTATAATTAGTAATAAACAAAACAAATCCAATTACTATAATAATTAAACCACTAAATATAAATGGATAAATACCTATACCACCAGCTACTGGCAACATATTAATCTTTTTATTAACTACTTTTACAGAATAAACATTCTTATTCAATTCAACTTCATGATTATCTACTTTTAAAACACCATTTTTATCAATAGATACTCTAATTAATTCACTATTTCTCATAAATCCTTCAGGATTACTATCTTGTCTTAGATAATAATTATTTCCAGGTAATAAATTATCAAATGATATTCCAGTAGATAATGGTTTTGATAATACTTCTCCATCATATAATGAATATTCTGCTCCACTTAATTCATGATTTCTTGAATCAACATTGTTGATAACTAATTCAATATTAGTAGATACAAAATCAGCAGACGTTTTATACTTTACTCTATCATTTAAATAATAATTATTATCCGCAATACCACCTATAATTTGAACTTCATTAGTAATAACTTTATTTAATTCATCATTTACTTCATAAGTACCATATAAATAAATAGCTTCATTTTCTTTGATATTATTAATTTTAACATTATTATCATTTAATACTCTATAATTATTATTCTTAGTAAATTTAAATCCATCCAAATTACTCTTAACCATAATATCATTAATATTAAAATCATCATTATTTTTAACTAATACTCTAAATCTAATAATATCTTTATGATGATAAAATTCCTGTTTATTAATAATATCCATCTTAATACTAGGAGTGAAATAGCCATATAATTTCATCCATTGTCCATATATAACAACGTTTTCTTCTTCCATATCAAATTCTTTAGATGATAGCCATCCTAAAAACTTATATCCAGAAGCAACAGGATTACTTTCAACTTTTACTCTATCACCTTTAGAATAATATTTAGTTTTAGGTAATAATTCTAAGTAATTATCTGGTATATCGTCTCCCCTAAATCTATAAGAAACAGCATATTTTTTTCTTGTAAATGATCCACTAATAGTAACATTACAATCAGGCATAGTAAAGATATTATCAAGTATTTTAATATCTCCACAGGTACAAGAAGCAGTCCATCCATTAAAGACATAATCATCTATAGTATCTCCCTTAGTTAAACTATCTAATTTAACATCACTATTAGAATAATAATTCTTTTCACTAGGCAAAACATAATTATCAGGTCTATCTCCAATAAGTTCATAATTGATTCTATATTTATTATTCTTAGTAAATCTACCTGTAAAAGTAACACTACTATTAGGCATAACAAAAGTATTATTATTTACTTCTACATCTTTACTTTTCCATCCACTAAAAGTATATCCATCAACTTTAACATCACCCAACACCTCAACAAGTGATCCTTCACTATAACCAAATCCTTCTGGTGCTGAAGAAACATTAGTTGGTACATCTCCCTCATACTTATAATAAACTGCATGTAAAGGAGAATCATCTCCCATGAAAACATGTTCTAAATTAGTATAAGCAAAAGTTGTCTTATCATGAACACTAATTGTATTATAAAAATCCATTCTATCATTTTTAACAACACGAGGTGTTCTTGTAACAATACCAACAGTTAACTTACAACCTGCTTGTAAGTTTTTAATTTTAAATGAGACAAGTTTAGTTCGAGGATCATATTTCAAACCACTTTTATTACCAACAACATATCCTTGACAGCTAGTATTATCGCTTCTTTTAACAGCTCCAATACTTCCATCATCGCTTGTTACAAAACGTACAAACTCTAGCCCTTCTGGTAGTCTATCTTCCACATAAATGTAGTCAGAATAAACTTTAGAAATAGCTGTATCAGAAGATATCTTTACATTTTTATCTATTCCATCATAAACAACTTCTAAGTAGTAAACCAAATCAGTATTTTGAGCTATTCTAGTATCATTTTCTATTATTTCTGCTTGTGAATTATTAGTTATTAAATAGAAAAGCACCCCTACAACAAATACAAAAGAAAGGGTTACTAAAACAAATAATCTATTTCTAATTATCTTATTTTTTTCTGTCATAGTAACACTTCCTTTCTTTTTTAAATTAATCTAATAATATAAGGTTTTTCTTTAGTACCTATACCATCAACAACTTTGATCTTTCCTTTTAAGGATACAACTGGTCTAACAAAATAATTATTATTACTTACTAATTCACTATTAGTATTTACATAAACATAACTACTTCCACTATATCTATATGGACTCATTAAATAGAATTTTTCTCCATTATCAATTGATCCAGAACTTAGAATATATTCATCTACACTAAGCATTCCAATAGGATAAGTCAAAGCTCCATTACCAATAGTAGTTGATACTGAGAAACTATCTTTTTTATTACATTTTAATGATACATTTTTACTTTTAACTCTATTATATGTTTCAAATTCAAAATTACTATCTAAACTTCTATCATTACAATAAACTGTATCTTCTAAATAACTAGCATATTTTATTATTCTATATCTATACCAATTATCTATATATGATTTAATATTTGAATTATTTTCACTAGCAAAAGCACTATCTAATAATTCATCAATAGAATCTTCTCCATTTAATGTTAAAAAGTATAGATTATTATCATCATATGAACTAACATAGAATACTTTTTTACAAATATTAGAATTATTCAAACAAGTATATCTATAATCAGTAGATATCTCATCTTTAACATCTATCAACTCATAATAACCATTCTTATAAATAATCTTTTTACCATATTTATACTTATCATTTTTATATTTATTTAAAGTAATTCTAGTTCCATACATATAAGACAAATCAGCTAAAGAATTAGAATTTTTATTAAAACTTGTATTAGTCATTAAAATATCTTTTGAATCATTAACACACTTATTATTAATAGCTTTACCGTTATAAATAATCTTTACTCCGCCAGTTTCTGTTGTCCTTACAATATTCCAACAATATCCAGCAAATATCAAATTATTATTAGCTTTTCCCTTATAGTAATATATTGGATTTTTACTAGTTTTATTAATGCTATGTACTCCATCACTATAAGAATTCTTCACTTCATTACTCTTTAGCAATTCATGAACACTTAATGATTTATGAATACTTCCTTCCATACTAAGAGAAACCTTAATTTTACTCCAAGTACCTCTGATTAAAACATTCTCTTCTCCCATAATAAAGTAATCATCATTAACTTTTTCTACTTTATTAACAATTTCCCATCCATTGAAATTATAACCTTTACATTCCAATTCATTTTGACTAACTTCAACTACATCAAATATTGAATAACTTTTACTTTTAGGAACATTTTTTAATACACATCCTGTTGGAGCATTAGGCTCATATATAACATCAAAAGTATTTTTTATCATAGGAGTTTTTTCACTATCGATTTTTTCAACATTTTTATCTATTTTACTTTTTATTTTTATTTTTTTATTAACTTTAAATAAACCATCAATGTTTTTATATTCTTCTTTTAATTTAATTTTAAAATTCATTTTTGTACTAAAACCAGATACTAATTTATCATTAATATTCCATACTATTCTATTACCTTCTGTATCAATATCACCAATCTCACTTTTTGCATCTTCACTAATTGTAAAGTACTCTTCATCAATCGTTTCTTCTAATCTAAATAGATCATAACTACGTGGAGTTTTAGAAGAATTATCAAGTACTTTTTCAATATCATCACTAGTAGAAATATATCTTTCATCGGTAACATTTTTAACTTTATTGATAATGTTTTCTCCTAAATCATATTGAATACCAAAAACACTAATTTCTTTATAGTTTTCTTTTAAATATTTATATTGAGAAACTTCTAAAGGAGAATTCATAGTCGGATAAGAATTAAAAATCATAATTACCCTTACATCATGTTTATCTTTTTTAGTAGCTAACAAATCATCCACTTTACATAATGCATCATAATAATTAGTACCCTTATTTATACTAATTCTATTTATATTCATAATCAAATTATCATAATTATCACTAAATTGAGATATAATAGTAGCTTTTTCATTATAAGTAACTAAAGCCACTCTATTATTATCACTTAACATGTTCTTTACATTTACTTTTAAAGCATCTTTTAATTTATTATAACTTTCTTTACTAACAAAATTAGAATCATTAATAACTAGAATTACATCTTTATTAGTAGAATTTTCATAAGATTTAGAATCAATTTCAAAAGAAACTAATGCTTCATCTTTACTTATCCACTTAGTTTTTTCATTAACTACAAAAGATCCTCCTACATTATTTTTATAAGAAGATTTGACACTTTCTATAGACATACTATTTACACTTTCTTGAAGTGCGAAAGTATGTCTCATTAATAGTATAAAGAAAAATAGCACTAAGAAAACAAATAGTCCTATTAAAACTCTTTTTACCATTGAAATATCTAATTTTAATGTTTGAATAAAACTAGTCATCATAATTCCCCATTATTAATTTAATTTTATCATTAATAAACTTTATTTTCAATAACAGAAACATAAAAAAAAGAGGATTTAAACTAAAGTTAAATATCCTCCTTGGGTTGTTGGTTTTGCCATACTAACACCAACATAACTTGAATTATAATTAGGCAATAAAGTACTACCATTAAACATTAGAGTATTGTTTCATCATATTCCCAACATCTTTAGAATATTTCACATCTCCAGCTATATTTAAATCTTGATTTAAAGCACCAAAACCCACACTTATTAGTGTAGTTATTGAACAAAGTATTACTATTAATACTGTAGTATTAAACTTATAACTAAAAAAATTTTTTTCAAATTCTTTCATAGTTATATTCTTCTAAGTATTATTATACCATGATAATAATACTTAAGATTAAAAAAAGAAATGTATTTTCATACATTTCTAAATAACATCATCATCATGTTTTTCTGAAACCATTGGTTTTTCTTCTTCTAAAATATCATCTACTTTTTCTTCCTTTTTTACTTTTTTAGCTGTCTCTTGAACACTCATATTTCTTTCATAATTTAATACTAATATAAATTCATATATTTGATATACAAATACTAATAGTATTGGTAATAATACAAATATTAAGAATCCTATTCTAGTAACTAAGAAATCCATTATAGAACCAAGAGTTCCAGTAGTAGAAGCATATTTTCCAAGTACCCTAGTTTGAGCAACATTTAATTTAGTTCTTTTATCCCCACTTACTAAAGTATCTATAGTATATAGTGAATTATAATCATCTTTTTGTTCTTTTTCAACAATACCTGTTCTAACAACATATTTATCATTTACAGTAGCATAATAATAAATACGATCTCCTTTAACAATATCATTGCTTCCCTTGACAATAAGTAAATCACCAGATTTAGTATTTTCTACATATTTAGCAGTAGTACCATCTATAGAAGATATTGTATATTTACCAAATTGAGTAAAACCAAACTTATTTCTAAATAATATACAAGAAGTTAAAAATATTACATAAACTATAATTATAACTTCAAAGATACTCCATAAAGTTTTTAAAACATTCTTCATTTTCTTCACCAACTCCATATTATCATATTAAATATTCTTTTTCAATTAACTAATTGTCTAGCAATTTCTTTTTTACAATTATCATTTCATAATCACTATCTATCAAAGTATCATTATCATATAGTTTAACCATTAATTTATAAGATCCTGATGTTAATCCTGAGGCTAAATTCCAATCTATTGTTATAGGAGATGAACCATATGGTATAGTCTTTTCATTCAAGCTTTGAGGATGATTTGGACTAGTTAAGTTTACATTAAACAGTGTTGTGATAGGAACTTCTACATAGTCAGTAGCATCACTTGTATCTATTTTTCTCTTGTATAAAGATACCCTAATATTTGGATTAGATAATGTAGATGTATATTTTATTGTATAAGCATTTTTAGTTCCTCCTGCTTCATTTAATGATAATGCTCCATCTACAACTTTATTTGTATCTGCTCCAGTTATTATAATTGAACTTGTTGTTGCGACAACTGTAGCATTTTTAGTAACTACAACTGGATTAGCAGATGCATGCATACCATCAGAAGAAGCAAATAAACTAAATTTAAATCTATAATTACCAGCAGCTAACATATTATCTGTTCTTAATATCATAGAATTTGTAACATTTGAAACCTTACCAGCTAATTTAATTCTAAATATACCATCAGCATCAGCAAAGTATTCTTGATTACCAATAAATATCGATGTACCAGTTAATAATGATGAACTAACAGTATTTCCACTATTATCAATTATTTCAACATTTAATCCCATTGCATTACTTTCATAGTTAGTATCGATAATTGATTCTCTTCCATCAGTAACATCATAAGAAACTCCAGTAGTAATTGAACCATTATTATCAATATCTTGGTAAATAAATTGACCAATATTAATGTTTTCAGTTAATGTTGAATTTGATTCATCATAAGTTGAATAAACCATAAATTCTTGACGTGGAGCTAATACATAATACATAGTTCTATCTTCATTATTTCTTAACTCAAATAAGAATGTATTACCTTTATTTTCACCTGTATTAGTACATCTCTTAAAGTCTACTATAAACATAAATTCTTCAAATACTAAGTTATGAGCTGTATTATAGTAGATTTGATTCATCGTTTCATCATCATAAGTATTTGTAGTAGTCGTACTATCCATTGCGATGAAATCCGATAATCGATAAGTAACTTCATGATCATTTTGTAATTGAGTCTGCTTTTGTGCATAATTTGTTGCGTTGACGGTGTAATAATACTCTTTAGGACTACCATCCACCGACATATCAATCATAGTTATTTCAGCTCCAACAGGTAAAGCATAATTACTAACAAGAGCATGATAATTATCACCATCTTCTCCATAGAAATGTTCAAAATCTTCAGGAGTAGCTACCATTGAGAAGTATGCACTAAATTGACTTCGATTAGTGATATTTACTCCAGTAGCAGACGGCATATCATATTTCTTACCATAAGTTATAGAAGCATCATATGCATCACCTAAGTCATATTCAACAGCCTCTAAATTAATTGTTATTGTGACTAACTGTTCATTAAACTCATATTCAGCTCCTTCTTTAGGTGTTAATGCTTGAAGAGTAATTACAACCTTTCCAAGTTCACCATTATAAGTAATATTCTTAGCATGGTAGAAATAGAACATCATAGATGGTGCAACTGATAAAGAGTCTGTTTTATAAGTTTCATCACCAGTATAATCACCATTATCTCTACTTAAAAATTTAGTAGTTGCATAGCTTGTCCACTCTCTTGTTTCAGACTTCATTGAAAGACCAAATGTAGTATTCGCAACATTTTCATCATAAGCAACTTTAGGAACATTATTAGAATCTATTAAACTAATTCCATCTTCCAACTCAGCAGAATCGAATGATAATACATTGAAAGTAGTAGTTCCTTCACTGAAATCATCCATAACTAAGTTATAAGTACCTAAAGATGAATATTTTGATGCAGTCATTGTAAATTCATAATTAATCGTATTTACTCCAATTGACCATATATAGAAATCTGCACTAGGTGGATGTGGAACGATATATTCTGTTTTTATTGAAGTATATGTATCATCAGTATTTACATTTGTATAGAAACCATCTTTAGTAATATCGTGATTAGTAACATGGGCACCTTTAACATAACTACCAGCATAAATATAATCATTCGTTGTAGTTGTATCACCATAATTAAAGGTATCTTCATATACTCCAAAGTTAGGATTATGTCCAGAACCAGTATACATTCCAAAGAAAGTCATTCCTGTAACAATACCTGTAGTAGTAGCATCTTGATTAGTTGCTACATTCAAGTTTTTATTAGCTAACATATATAATCTATTATCAACATTTTTAGTAACAGTATGACTATCATCATTAATTCCAACTGTAGCTGGAACTTCATTACCATCAGTTCCTACCATAGATTTAAATGTTTCTAATAGGTTAGCATTTTCTCTTAATAATAGCATTGAACCATTTTTAAGTGTAAAGTCAGGAACCCTACTTATTGAATATTTAGCAGTTTGATAATCATTTGTAGAATCAACTGCTCCAGATAATTCTAAACAACTATTATCAATCACTACTTTATGAGCTCTTTGAATTGAAACAGCTTCATTTATCTTATCTCTAGTACCTAGATTTCTAATATAAATTGTACTTGTTGCAGTATTAGCAATAACTGAGTTATTACCTGAACCAAAGAATGATCCATTTACAATAAAGTCATGATTATGAGCACCATAATTCTTACCATCAACTATTACTTGTGCATCATCTGTAACAGATACAAATGAGAAGTCGTAAGTTTCATCACCAGAAGCATTAGCTTCACCTCCGGCAAATACTGTTCCATATATATGTAAATTAGATTCTGTTAAAGTTACTCCACTTGGAAGTGCATTAGTACCTAAATAAACATTGGTATGACCATAAACCACAGAAGTATTAGCACCACCATAAACATTTCCATAGATTGTTCCACCATTAATGTAAACATTAGCATTGCTTGTTGCCGGAGAAGCTTCTCCAGTAGCAGCGGCATTTCCTGAACCGAATACACTACCGGTTGCTGGTAAACCTATTGATTCAGATGTACCAATTACTGTAGTTCCATCAATATAAATTGAAGAATTACCTTTAACTATCGCTGTAGCACCATTACCACCAGCATAAGCACTACCCTTAATAGTAGTATTTGTTATATGTATTTCTGAATTTCCAGTAACAACACCTTGGTTTCCTCCACCATAGACATTGTTATTAATTGTTGAATCATCAATATCAACAGAGGTATTTCCATTAACTTGAGCTTGATTTCCTCCACCATATAGTGCTCCTAAAGTTGAACCATTTTTAACAATTACTGTTGTAGATCCGGTATTGGCTTTGTTACCTCCACCATAGACACTACCGGTTACAGTTCCTTTATCAATAGTAACTTTAGGAGTAGAAGTAATACCACCTTCATTATTACCACCATAGACATTTCCAACAGTTACAGTATTACTATTATTACCAACTTGTACATCAGCAGTAGTAATATTACCACTATTATTAGATCCACCATAAACATTATCAATATCTCCGCCTAAAATTTTAACATAAGTGTTAGTTCCTCCTACTTTGTTTCCACCACCAAAGACATCATCAACATCTCCAGCATAAGTAAAGACATAAGCATTAGTAACAGATCCACCTTCATTGTTGCCACCATAAATTTGATTAATTTCAATATTTCCAGATGTTCCTGTACTTACACCTGAAACAACTCTAGTTTGAGCAACAGTTCCACTAGTATTTGATCCACCAAATACTTGATCAGCAGTTCCAGATAGAACAGTAACATTTGTACCAGAAGTAACTCCAGCAGCATATCCACCACCAAAGATATCATTTACATTACCACTAGTAAGTGTAACATTTGTTGTGGCACAGGAAGCTTCGTTTCCTCCACCATAAATATCTCCAGTAATTGTTGCTCCATTGAAGTTAACATTTGTAGTTGTAACTGTTCCACCTGCATTGTTTCCTCCAAAGATATTCTTAACAGAACCTGAAGTTGCAGTAACGTTTGTAGTAGTAACATTACCACTATTATTAGATCCACCATAGATATTATTTGTTACAGTAGAACCTTGTAAATAAACTTTTGTAGTAGTTTGACCAGTATTATTTCCTCCACCATAGACATTTCCAATTGTTCCACCATTTAAGTAAACAACATCATTTTTTTGTGGAGAACCCATTTGATCATTACCACCATAAACATTAGTAATATTTCCACCATTTATATTAACTGTAACATCTCCCCAAACATTAGGAGTAAATGTCCTGTTATTAACAGTACCACCTTTAGCACCACCAAATACACTTCCTGTTACAGTACCTTTATTAACATTAACTGTTGTTGTGTAATTAGATGTCGAATTAGAATTATAGTCTCCATTTACAGTACCAAAAGCAGAACCACCATAAACATTTTCACCAATTTTCAAACTAGTATCACTGGTAGTGTTAGTAGCATCACCAACATTAACGATAACATTTCTAGTAACTGCAGTACCATTAGTTCGACCAGTACCACTAGTTACTCTACCACCTTCACCACCACCATAGACACTCTTAGTGACAGTTCCATTAACTAGATTTACAGTAACATTACCATAAATTGTACCTTTAGCATTACTACCACCATAGATAGAATCAGATACCTTGCAATCTCCATCCATTGTGATATTGATAGTAGAAACAATTGAACTACTACCAGCACCATTGTTATTTCCTCCACCATAGACACTACCTTTAATATCACCTGATTTTAATATAATCTTAGTATTAGTAGTTCCATTAGCATTCAAACCAACAGCTCCGTAATTACCTCCACCATAGACATCATTATTAATAGTTCCTCCATTAATAACTACCGTAGAGTTTAAAGCAGTACCAATATCATTTCTATTACTATTACCATTACCAATACCAAAAACATTACCCACACCTTGTCCAAAGTTAGTACTTGATCCCGTAACGCCAACTGTAGCATTACCACCAACATAAACAAATGTAGATCCATTTAAGATACCAGTTTCAGTACCATATGTACCAATTGAATAACCATTCGATCCACCAAAGACACTTGTTTTTACTGTCGATCCAGTTAAGCAAACAATACGATTACCATAAGTTTCAGCAGAACCAGCTCCTCCAACAACAATATCAATTGTTCCACCTTTTAAGTACATAAAAGTATCATTTTGATTTGTCCTTGTACTGCTTGTTCCAAGTCCTCCAACTAATACGTAAATATCTCCACCTTCAACTACAATAGAACTAGCTGCATATTTAGTTCCACCACGTCCACCAACATAGATTCCAGTATAAGGGTCATATTTACTAGTACCATATTTCCCACTTTTAACATAAATTGTATATAAATTTCCACTATCACTAGAAGAACGTAACGTACCTCCAGTAGCTCCTTGTACAGAATAATAAACATCTAAATTAGTATTATTAGTATCAGTAATTCTATCAAAATCATTACCTAGTATTAATTGTCCATCTAAATATAAAGTTCCTGTGTACTGTCTAGCCTCAGTTCCATAGATATTACTATATCTACCACTTTCTACAATTGTTGTATATCGCTCAGGAGCAGCTGCTGAACCAACAGTTGCAGTACTACCTCCAGCACTACCTCCAAACACTGAAGTAGCCGCTACATATCTCGCATCAGTAATTCCTCTACCAATCTTCATATTATGATAGTTACCAATAATTGAAATAGTATTGTTACCAAGTCCAGAATTTGATAATGTTGTACTTCTAGAAGTTCTATTATAAAAATACATGTATTCAATTCTAACATCATCATTTAACATCATATAGTTATTAGAGTTTGTAATTCTACGATTAGCATATAAAGTACCATTATTTAAACCAGTAATTGTACAAGTTTTATTAACAGTAAAGGCTGTAGTATCAGAAGTAATAACCATAATATTAGTATCTCTAGTAACCAAATAATAATACTTTTCATCACCACTAGCTAAAGTAGTATTCAAGTCTTGTACTAAAGAATAAACTTCACAACTTCCAGAACAATTTCCACTTAATTGAGTACCTAAACTATTGTAATAACCATTTTGTGATTGTCCATTACTTAAAGTTGTCTTTTCAAAATATCCAGCTACACTATCACCAATATCAATCAAATATGAATAATTGTAACCTATTGGTTGAGGAAGCGTTCCATTATAAGTAGAAGCCCCATAATATGTATTCAATGTGTAAACAGTTTCAGTTGTATATTCATATACTCTTAAATAATATGTACAATCTCTTGCAACCCATCCTAGACGTCTATCCCATCTAGGAGTACAAGAATCTCCATCTAAACTATCTTTATACTCATCTACAGCTCCATCTGGATAAGGAACACCATTCGAATTAGTAGTAGAGTTAATTGTTCTTCGTATATAAACTTCTGGGAAAGTAACACCAGGTGCATATTGAGGTGTCTTATTAACTATAGGAACCATACCTCTAGCTTTTAAACCATTTTGATTATTTCCAGTAACAGTAGTAGCCTCAGTCCAAGAGGCTTGTACATTAATAGTAATTGCTTCACCAGAATAATTACTTGCTATAGGTACTCTTAAATATCTAACATAAACATCAGTGTCTAAAGTAATAGTTGCTCCTGGATAATTAGTAACCCATCCATTAAATGCCAAATCATTAGGTCTATCTGCATAAGGATTATCTATTAATGGAATATTAATATATTTATTATTTCCACTACCTTCAATATGATAATACTTATAATAAATAAACTTAGATACTTGTTCTGATAAAGAAACATAACCTACTGCAGAAGAATCATTTATATCCATACCATTATATGAAATATAAACTTTCGCTAAATTAGAATCACTATAAAGATTTAAACTAGTACCATCAGGAATAACTCCATCAGTTCTAGCAGTATAATTACGACCCATAAAGTCATTATAATCACTCTTTAAATCATTGATATAAATAGTATCTCCTGATCTTCCACTATCATGTAAAGTAATAGTAATCGGATTAAATGTAAACTCTTTAGCTGGTGTATCAGTCTCAATATTTATAAAATCTATATAGAATAATCTTTCAGTATCAAATACCCATTCATATTCTTTTAAATTTTTATTTAATAATTCTAAAACTGTATCAGAAGAAATATTTTGCTCATTATATACAAAAGTATTCTCTCCACTCATTTTAATAATATTAGTATTAGTAATACCATCTTCAATATTATTAAATTCTTCTATATCTAAACTAGTATCAATTCTATAAATAACATTATTAACTTTAGTACCAAGATTACTACTAACAATACTAACGTTAGTATTATATTTAGAACTAATTTTACCATCTACAAAGATATTATTAATACTTTTAACTTCATCAATACTACCAGTTAATAAACCAATACCACTACTAGTAGCACTAACTGTATTTGAAAGATTTATAGTAATATCAACCAAACTAATATTATTAACATCACTTTCTCCAGTAATATATCCTGCTAAACCTCCAACTTGTAATATTTTACTATTCTTAACAGGTTCAATATTAAAATGACTTATATTTAAATTCTTAATTGAAGCTCCATCTAAGTTAGAAAATAATCCATAACATTCACTATTCTCAACATCAAAACTACTAGTCATATTGATATTAGAAATATATTTAGTATTACCATCTAAATGTCCCTTAAAAGTAGCAAAAGGAGTAATATAATGATTATCTAAATCTATATTAGCCCCTATTTTAAAATATTTATCACTATAATCTTCATTTTCTTCTTCTAATACTTTTTTAAAGTACATTAACTGAGCTCCATCATTAATAACATATGGATTAGCTTCAGTACCATTACCAGAAGCAAAATCTGTACCAATAGTAACTCCATCCCATTTTGTATAAGTTATCTCTGCTAAAGCTTCTCTAGAAAAAAAAGAAACAATACTAAAAGAAAAAACTAATAGTACAAACATAGCAAAAGTAATATACATTAATTTATTCTTTGTATTGTCCATATTTCCTCCCCAAAATTATGTTTTATTATTCATTTACATAATTTTTAATTTTAGCTAATCTCTCAATCTTATCAAGTTCAAATATTTCTTTTTTATCATATTGCTTAGACAATTTCTTCATAAGATGCATAAGATTTTTAACTTGTTTCTTAGAGTATCCATCACCCTTCTTTATAACTCTAAAATGATCTTCTCTATCAATCATAACTTTATATTTCATAATCTTAAATACTCCATCAAAGAAAGCTTCATCGTTATATATAACTGCCAAGAATAGTATTTTTAAGAATATATATATTGGCATTTCATATATTTTATTTCTAAGATTTTCATATAAGCCTATTTTTTCTAAATCATAATCATATATTTCTTTAAATGAAGGATGTTCAACATTTTCAAATAAACTCTTAGTATCACCTAAATAGATAATATTAGCTATCTTGAATACATATTGATATTTAGTAACCCATTTCTTAGTAATTCTTGCTGTATCAATAGAATTATTTTTAACTCTTAACAAGTTATTAATTTGATCAATAAGTTCATTCTCTTTATCTCTTTGACTATTACTAACTTTAACAAAAGAGTTAGCGTCCATATCAAGAACTTCTTCTTCCTCTAAAACTTCTATATCATCATTGTCTAATATTTCTACTTCTTGTATCTTTTTAATTTCTTCAATCTCTTTCAAAGGAATAGTTATTGTTAAACCACTATGTTCATAATTCTTTCTATCTTCTGGTGAACTAAATACATCTTGTGGTAAAACTTCTTTATCAAAGTCATGTTTAACGACTTCTTCTTCACCTTTGAATATATATTTTTTAAATATCTTATCAAAATTCAATAGTGCGAATCCGATTACAAGAATCAAACATAAAGCAATAAATTCAATAATAGATTTAGGTGACAATATGCCAACTACTTTTCCAATGACACTATTCTTAGTTATCGCATCATCTTGAGTATTATTCGCATCCCCTTTAGTAATTATTCTATTACCACTAGTTTGAATAATTCTATGAGTAATAATATCCCCATTTTGATTTTTAAATGTAATAATATCATCATTCTTAACATTATCAGTTAATTTAACAAATATAACATCATTAACTTCAATAGTAGGAACCATACTACCAGTGGCTACTACAAAATAAGAATAACCAAATATATTAACATAATCTTTCTTCATAATATCTGTAACTACAAAAGTATATACAGAAAGCATAATTAATAACACTAAAAAGCCATAAGCTACGTACTTAATATTATCTTTAATTACTGTCAAAATTTCCATAACTTTATCTTTCACACTATTCATAAAAACACTCCAATTATTCTTATTTTATTATATCATATTAATAGTTAAACAAAAAGAAAAAAAAACATAAAAATTAAGATAAAATTTATATGTAAAATATAAGTAAAATAAGTGCCATTTTCTTTATAAAAATTTTACATTAATATATAATAAAAAGTGTAAAAGGAGGATTACATGTTTAGTTTAAAAGGAAGAGTTGCTGCTATAACTGGAGCATCTAGTGGACTTGGTAAACAAATGGCTAATGCCTTTGCAGAACAAGGTGCTGACTTAGTTTTAATGGCAAGAAGAATTGAGAGATTAGAAGAATTAAAAGTTGAATTAGAAAAGAAAGGTGTTAAAGTATTACCATTAAAGGTTGACGTTACTGGTCCAGAAAATGTAATTCAAGCTGCTCAAGAAGCTGAAAAAGCATTTGGAAAGGTTGATATTTTAGTTAACTGTGCTGGTTCTGCTAAGAACGCTGGAGTACTTGAAATGACTGATGAAGAATGGGATTTCACAATCAAAACTGATATGGATTCAGTATTCTATGTAACAAGAACATTTGAAAAAAACATGAAGAAAAATCACTATGGTAGAATAATCAACATAGCATAAATGTATGGATTAGTAGGAAATATGGCTATGGGAACAATTGCTTACCACACTTCAAAAGGTGGTGTTGTAAATTTCACAAGAGCTGCTGCTTCTGAACTTGCTAAAGATGGAATTACAGTAAATGCAATTTGTCCAGGATACTTTGATACAGAATTAACTCACGAAACTTTAGAAACAGATGATTTCAAAGCTTACATGCAAGCAACTGTACCACTTGGAAGATATGGACATGAAGGTGAATTAAATCCTGGAGCTATTTTCTTAGCATCAGATGAAGCATCTTATGTAACAGGTCTAATCTTACCAATTGATGGTGGATATACTTGTGTATAACAAAATAAAAAAGATCTGAAACAGATCTTTTTTTATTACAATTCTTTATCAAAATACCATTCTTGTAAATAATTAATTTTATTTCCACAATAAGAACATTCATTTAATGTAGCATCTATACTAGATCCGCAAGAAGGACACTTAATATAATTAACTCCACCCTTTAATTCTCTAAATTCATTTAATCGTTTAAATCTATAAGTTTTTTCTTCTCTATTAGATATTACTTTTCCATTAACAAAACTAACTATTCTAATATCCAAAGTAACATCAACAAACATATCATTATCAATATAAACATCTTTATAATTATCATAGTCAATTATATCAAAATCTATCACTTGAGGATATTTATCACTATAATATAATTCTCTTAATAAATAAATCATATTATTAAAAAACTTAATCTTATCAACATTTTTTTCTTCCATTCTCTCCCAAAATTCTTTTTGTAAATTATTTTGTCGTTCTTTTTCTCTTTTTATACTTGGAAGAATCATTTTAGCATCCATATAATAGAAGAATATAAATAAAACTAAACCTAAAATCAAAGTACCAATTATAATTTTTAATATATCGAAAAAGTACATAGTTCTACTAGTATTAATTATATATATGCCAACAACAATCAAAGATATTATTAAATCTTTAACTAAAACTTTCGTAATATATTTTCTATCTTTAACGACATAATCATAGTAGTTTTTACTACCTAACTCTTTACTATCATATTCAACATTATAACTAGAGCCACAATAAGGACAACCATTCTCAAATTCAGATACTTTTCCATTCATTCCACAGTTTTTACAAACCATATCTTCTAAACCATCAAATTCATAATTATAAAGAATTCTTGAATCAAAAACAGTCTCAGTTTTACCAAGTAATCCACCTAGATAATATTCTTTTTTTAGGATGATTCCACTTTTAACATTATCATTATGAGAATCATCAGTATTTCTCTCTTTATGAGTATCTCCATCTAAAAATCTAGTCTTAATATTAATACCGAATTTTTTTAAACGTTCATCTTGAAACTTCTCTACTACCATAAAACCTCCTAATGATTGTTATTATTATTTTTGTTATTATTATTATTATTATTTGAAGAACCTCCACCTAAAGAACTACCTCCACCAGAACTATAACTAAGATTAT
>JAEEGL012216958.1_pt1 | contig 22293 bp, 23 predicted proteins | sample 9134231 | NCBI WGS metagenome assembly JAEEGL01 (sample SAMN16246548, study PRJNA631951) | gut metagenome | biome: gut microbiome; feature: rumen; material: fiber-attached | host: Bos | place: Iran: Karaj | collected 2018-10 | reverse complement strand
TGGCACTCATATGTACAGTTTAGCATTAAAGTGGAGCATAATCTATAAAAAATGATTGGCCGCTATTTCTTATGTTCTTTCGGCATGCATTCTCTTTTTGTTTTCATACATGTTGTTATCTGCACGCTTAAAGACGTTTATTGCACCTGCCGAGCCCTGCTTGGCACGAGCGGCGGGTCCCATGGGGCGGTGGGCCGGCGTGCCAGGGCGACCGATAGCAACACAGTATAATGATAGCTACCCACTCTAAACAGCGAATGCCCAAAGTTTTTAGGTGTGTGCAAGCTTTTAGTGCACTTCTGGATATTAGATATCATATTGTGTTGGGTAGAGCTGGGAAAACAGCAGAATTTGTTATTTCGTTTGATAAAGCAGATTGCTATCATTTGATGGGAATCCATTATCTTCAGGATAGAACAGACAGGAGGGGGAGAAACACCATTTTTGATGAGTTGCTGTCCTCTGAAGAAATTCGTGATTATTACGCAACATCTGACTTTTGGACTGATGAATTGGTGGAACGTATACTCTGTACAACCAGTATTGAAAAATATTAGATGACGAGAATACAGTATTCAGATATAGCCAGAGAAGGCTACAGTTCTTTTCAAAGATATCTGCAGAATATCTTATGGAATATTCGGGCGATAGGCTAGAAGGCTCAGATATTTCAGATACATATTTGTTTATTGATAAACGTTCCGGATCTGATGATAGATACTGTAAGTCTGTTTTTGCTAAAGGCGATCGCGATTATACATGTGGACAGACTAAGTGGACTTTGTTATATAAAGAAAAAGAACATGTGTCGTCAAACAAGGTTGAAATCCTTTATCAGCATAAATCATACAGAAGAGAAGGCGTTGGTGAAATAGGGCGAAATTAAGAACGGAGTGGTATATAGGAGCAGATGCTTTTTATTATCTGCTGTTGTATTCACTTTGCCAAAGGATAATATCTTTCCACGAAAGTGGACATCTACACTTAGGAGCGGTGTGCTGGCATCGCCAACAATTATCACTAACGGCAGTACCCGTAATTATGCCGGGTAAGTGAGAGGCTTACATAGTTGGGATAGCAACTTAATAACCAGCTGTTTTTATTTGATGGCAATTTGATAGTGTGAGTTTCCAGTTTGGACTAGGGATAATATATGGCAATTACCGGTATGGTATGTGTAAGATGTGTTGATACCATTAATAGTATACGGTGCCAGTGTGTGAATAAAAGAAAGCATAGATTAGCCCCAAAATTTATGCTCTTTTCTATGACAAATAACTATATATAGTTTAAAATAATGGTATGATTTTTTGAGCAGGGACCTTGATAATTTCATACTTTACATATGAGAAGATGTGTGTTATTGTTCACTGGTAATTTGTTCATGCATAGTGATCAAGGCATTCGCCAAACTATTCCCATGATTGACTTTATATATGACGATAACAACTATCTTATTTTATATTCTTGTTGAATCCTGGCATTATTCTGATCTTCTTTGCTATGCATGTTAGTACAATAATTGACATACATAGGAGGAATGAAATGGAAGACAAAAAACATGACACGGTGTACTCTGAAACGGCATATGATGATGCATTCAGGACCATGGAGGGAAAATGTGATGACATATTGATCCCGTTTGTTGGTCATATGTTTGGAATAGAGTACGGGAGTAAAGCTACTATCAGGCGGCTTCGTAACGAACAGTTTATCGAAGGAAGTGATGATAAGGCTGAAAAACGAATTACAGATTCCAGCTTTGAGATCACGGACAACAGTATTACCAAGCGTTTTCATCTCGAATGTGAAAGCAAAAAATACGATGGCACCATCCTTGTCAGAATTTTTGAGTATGATGCTCAGATTGCAAGAAATAATGGAGATGCAGACCTATACAAAGTCAGATTTAATTTTCCTAATTCGGGGCTTCTCCTTTTGAGAACGTCTGGAAAAGAGCCTAAAAATGCCAGAATTGAACTATTGATGCCTGATGGAAAAGAGGCATCATATGATGTTTCAATATTGAAAATGTCAGATTATGATATCGAAGATTTATTTAGAAACAGGCTTTATATGCTGATACCATTTTATATCTTTAATTATGAAGTGGAGCTTTCGGAGATTAATGGAAGCGAAAATAGGATAGACAGCTTGATGGAAAAATACAAATATATCTTTGAAAGGTTGGAGAAGGAGCAGGAAAACGGCAACTTGTCAGCACTATCGCTCAGTGCTATCATTAAATTAACTTATAGTGTTGCATATAAACTCACAATGAAACAGGGGAATGTTCAGAAGAAAGTGGGTGATGTCATGGGCGGAAAAGTGTTGGATTTACCTGAGTTCAAGATATATGATCAGGGAAAAGCTGAAGGAAAAGCCGAGGGGTTAGCGCAGGGAGCACAGGAACGTAAAGCGCTTGAACTTGAGAATGAGCGGCTACGCAGAGAAATAGAGGAACTGAAAGCTTCAATAGCAAACTGATAATAGGGAGACTCCCAATGTAAAGTATGAGATGGAATCATAGTTGCATTGGGAGTTTTATGTTGGTTTATTGTATGAAGGATTCAATGTATTTACGTAGCCAAACATTGCGGCATATGCTAACTGTAAACGGTACCGGAAGGGAATATCAGTGGAAGAAGCAGGATATGTAATAAGATGTGTTGATGCCTTTACAGGCAGAGTATTGTATCGAGGCAAGAAGGAAGTGCTCAGCTATAAGAAGGATGCAATACGAATGAAGGATACTTACTCCCTGACAGGGGCAAGAAAGACCAAAACTGCGCTTGAAAGAAGGTATCAAGATAGTTTTTATTCGATCGAGAGATTGAGCTGTTGCTACATTCGCCACGAAATAGTTGAATGTGCAGACCGGAAAACTGAGCGTATGATAAAGGGCATTGAAGAGGCCATGCGAAGGCTGGATGAGTTATGCGACAAAAATAACTTTGACCGCGGGGATAAGATGAGAATCAATGTGGTTAGAAAAACGTTGAAAAGTATTGCTGAGAACCTATTGGACGAGGGGTGAGTGGTAAGTTGTTGGCAAGAATTAAATGCCAATATGACAGTATATATTCAGCGCTGTTAAGGGCTAGTAGAAAATATTTATAGATTGTTAACAGAACACGGTATCATGATTTAGTGATATAAATGGAAGGCTGCATTATTTTTTACATATGCAGCTTTTTCTATGGTTATAGAGAATTATATACCAATGAGCCGTTTCTGACTAAGTTCATAGATGCCAACCTCAATTTGTCTGCTTTTGGTATCGGAATCAATCTTTCCAAAAGGAGTCCCGCCAGCAGCATTGGCTCGGTTTTGGCTCAGGTACTTGTGGAGATCAAGAAAAAGAAGAAGCGGATACTGGTGGTTATTGATGAGGCCAGAAAGACAGAAGCACTGGTTGACTTTATCCGGGAATTCCAGATTCTTATACGCAAAGACCTTCCTATTTTTCTTTTGACGGCGGGGCTGTACGATGATATCGACAGCATTGAGAATACTGATGGGCTTACATTTTTCCTGAGAGCAGCCAAATATGATCTGGCTCCGCTTAATATCGGTATTATTAAAGAGGATTACAAGAAGACTTTAGGGCTTTCGGAAGAAGTGGCCTACGAACTTGCAGTAATGACCAAGGGGTACGCGTTTGCATATCAGGCTTTTGGAAAATATATGTGGGAATCAAAGGAAAAGGAGATCAGTCCTATTGTACTTGCGCAGGTGGATGAGGCACTGGCTCAGAAGGTCTATGACAAGATTTGGAGTGAGCTTACACCCAGGGACAGGTGGTACCTGAGTTTCATTGTTCAAAAGGATTCCATGGAAGCCTCGGAGCTTCTTGAACTTACAAAGACCCAGCACAATCAGTGGAGTGAACCCAGAAAGCATCTTATAGACAAGGGAATAGTTGACGGATCGACTCGGGGAGTTGTGAAACTCAGGCTTCCCAGGTTGAAAGAATATGTTGAGAGACAGGAGTGATTATTCCAAACTGCATAAAAGCTAGCATGTGTAAATGATTGAAGACAAGATATATATATGATAGAATATGACTAATTCCGAATGAGAATCGGAATTAGTCGTTTTTGTGAGGACACATTATGAAATACATTCACAGGCATTTGGAAAGCATACTTTTGGCACAAAAACAATTATACAAGGCAATTTTGATAACGGGAGCCAGACAGACAGGTAAGTCGACATTGATAAAAGAGATATTTCCTGAAAGAAAGATGCTTACTTTTGATGATCAGTTTCTTGAAGAGCAGGCGAATAACGATCCGAATACTTTCCTTGCATTAAATTCTCCGCCGATATTCTTTGATGAAGTTCAAAGGGTTCCGAATCTTTTCAGATATCTGAAAATGGAATGTGATAAGGATGACAGCAGAGGGAAATATATATTGTCCGGCTCACAACCGTTCAGGCTTATGGAACTGGCATCGGATTCACTTTCCGGCAGAGCTGCCATAATAGAGCTTGCTCCACTGTCTCTCCGTGAAATAATGAAAGATTCTTTTTCTGAGCCATTTGTACCTACTGAGGAATATGTAAAGGGCAGAGAAGCAAAACCGGTGAATGATATCTGGTATAGAATACACCAGGGAGGCTATCCTGAACTGCAGAATAAGGACATGGACTGGCAGCTGTTCTTTGCGAGTTACGTTAAGACATATCTGGAAAGGGACGTAAGGGAACTTGCTGCTGTACAGGATCTGGATGCCTTCAGAAGATTTATGATTGCATGTGCGGCAAGAACCGGCGAGATGCTCAATTACAGCAATATTGCTGATGAGGTCGGTAAAGATGCAGATACGATCAAGAAGTGGGTATCAATCCTGGAAGCATCCGGAATTATCTATATTTTGGAACCATATAAAGCATCCGTGTTAAAAAGAGCTATCAAAACACCTAAGCTATACTTCCGGGATACAGGGCTTGCGTGCTATCTTACAAGATGGCTGACACCTGAAACACTGGCAAATGGGGCCATGAGCGGAGCTTTTTTTGAGACTTATGTGATATCGGAGATACTTAAATCCTACTCAAATGCGGGATTTGACTACAGATACTATGTCTCCTACTATCGGGGGAAGGATAAGCTGGAGAATAAAGAATCAGAGATTGATTTCATCATTGAACAGAATGGAATTCTGTACCCCGTTGAGATCAAACATAACAGTAAGGTTACTGCTGAGATGACAAGCGCGTTTACTGTTTTGGATAAGATAGATGACAAAAAGAGAGGTATGGGTGCGGTTATATGTACCTGCCCGGCTCCCGGGAAGCTTAGAGATAATATATGGCAATTACCGGTGTGGTATGTATGAGATATGGTACACTTTATCTGAGGCAGATATACACAAGGAATGGTAACGGTTCACAGCAAAATGTTGTATTATTTAAATGACTTTTCCCCACATATAGTGTATAATAAATTTGTATAACATATGGTATTCACTACGCTGAAAAAATGATAGAAAATTTCGAAAATGACTAAAATTTTCTGATAAAATTCCGAAATATATACCGGATGATGAAAATCACCCAAATTCGGAGAAGCATACGACAGTCGTCTGCTATATGTATGAGGGGAAAGGAAATGCCAGCATGAGTGAAGTGGCAGTTAAGAGAGAAGAAACTATTGTTGGAACTGTTGAGCCGAAGATCATATCCCTGATATATCAGGAGGTATATGAGCACAAGACCAATATCTACAAGTGGCTGAAGAGGGGCTTTGATGTACTGGCCTCCTGTTTTGCACTTGTTGTGCTGTCGCCGATATTTCTTTTGACGGCTCTGGCTATTATCTTAGAGGACGGAGGTCCGGTGTTATTCACCCAGACAAGGGCAGGCAAGGACATGAGACCCTTCAAGATATACAAATTCAGAAGCATGTACAAGAACGCTGAGTCCCAGTTTGAGCGCATGCAGGCTCAGAACGAGCAGACAGGTCACGCCTTCAAGATTAAGGATGACCCCAGGGTTACAAGGGTCGGCAAGTTCATCAGGAAGTACTCTATAGACGAACTTCCACAGCTCCTTAACATCATTAAGGGCGACATGAGTATTGTGGGACCCAGGCCCATCCTCTACAGTCAGATGGAGGAGTGCAACGCCTACGAGAAGCAGCGCCTGATTGTTAAACCAGGCCTTACCTGTTACTGGCAGGTTGGCGGAAGAGCCAACATCAAGTGGGAAGAATGGGTTGAACTGGATCTCAAGTATATCCAGGACATGAGCATTGCCACAGACATCAAGCTGATTTTAAAGACTATTCCGGTTGTGTTTGAATCAGATGGAGCATATTGATTTTGGGAAAAGAGATGGCTGCGTTACCTTTGGGTGGCGCAGCTTTTACTTTGAAACCATATAATATATGGCAATTGCCGGTGTGGTAGTGTGAGATAAGATGTAAAGCATAGATTGGCCCCAAAATCTATGCTTTTTTCTATGACAAATAACTATATATAGATTATAATAATAATAACTATTTGTTAATCTTGAACATATTGATTGAACGAGTTGATGGTATACAGTAACAGATTTTGATTTCTATGTGAAGGTAGTGGGTTAAAGCATTTCTGTGATTGAGTATGAGGAGACAGGTTCGATTATGAATATTTCAGATGAAATAGTTGATAGTATTACGTATCAGTATGATGTGTGTTCACAAATAGAGAAAGCGATGATCTACTATCGTAGAAAAGGAATAGAGGCAGCCGCTGAAGCGTACAACATAGATGTAACATTGGAGAAATATTCTGCTTTATTTGAGGGCTACGTTGATACAAAGTATATACCTCCAAAAGAGCTTTGTTTTAATCAGGATGAACAATACTATGGTGCTCGTGACACAATGTTGGCTGCAGGAATAACAAGGAGTGAAGTTGAGAATTTCTTGATAAAGCATTATGAATTGGTCAAGTGGTAAGCATATAGCATTCTTGAAGATGACACTTCGTTTAGAGAAAGAATAGTGTGTATTGGAGAATTGTGCTAGGGCCAGATGCTGTGGTAGCTAATTCTTTGGGCACTGCATCAGGTTTAATCTTACATTTGTTAACAGTACCTGACACAAATGCTGAGAGCTGTGTTAACAGTGCCTGACACCATTTTATGAAATAGTATAGAATTATATGAGGAATTTATCTGAACAATGATTAATAAAACTGTAGCTGTAGTAGTCACATATAATCGAAAGGAACTACTAAGGAAGTGTATTACACAATTATTAGCGCAAGAAAGTGAACGGTGCGACGTTCTTATTGTGAATAATGCCAGTGACGATGGAACGGAAGAAATGATAAAGAATGATTTTTTGACTCCAGAAATTATTTATTATAATACTGGGGCCAATTTAGGAGGAGCGGGTGGATTTGAATATGGAGTTGAAAAAGCTGTAAGCTGGGGGTATGAATACATTTGGCTAATGGATGATGATACACTTCCGGAAAAGAATTCATTGAAGAAATTGTTTGAAGTGGATAAAGAGCTAAATGGTAATTGGGGGTTTTTGTCAAGCTTGGCGTATTGGACAGATGGTAGTATATGTAGGATGAACATTCAAAAGAAGACGATTTTTAGACATGTTGGCATGAAGGAGTATTCAAGAAACTTTTCTCCTATAGTAATGTGCTCTTTTGTGTCGCTATTGGTAAAGGCAAGTGTTGTTAAAGAAGTTGGACTGCCTATTGGGGAATATTTCATTTGGACAGACGATTATGAATTTACTGGGAGAATTTCAAGAAAACACCCTTGTTATATGGTACCTGAAAGTAAAGTTGTGCATGCGATGAAAACTCATACTCGAGTGAATATAGCTATTGATTCTTCAGATCGGGTTGATAGATATAGATATATTTACAGAAATGATGTTCATTGTTATAGACAATATGGATTAAAGGGATGGTTATATATAATTCTAAAAGATCTATACACAGTGCTGAATATTCTGATTAATGCAGATAATAAGATTGAAAAAATCAAGATTCTCTTTGCGGGTTTAAATGAAGGAATGTCATTTCATCCTGTTGTGAAGAATGTTAAGCAGTGAATTGAAACGTTGGAATCAGAACAAATCTAGGAAAGGACTGTTGATAATTAAGGATAGTATGAGTTTTTCAAAACTAATCGTTCCAAAATGTATTGTATTTATGTCAACATATAATGGAGAAAGTTTTCTTGCGCAGCAAATTGAAACGATATTATCCCAAGTCAATGTTAATATTACACTTAAAATCAGAGATGATGGTTCTTCAGATGGAACTATTTATATCTTGGAAAAGTATAAGAATGATCCTAGAGTAGAATTAGTGTTAGGCAATAATAAAGGGCTTGGAGGGTCTTTTTTGGGGATGCTTTATTCTACTAGTGATGAATACGATTACTATGCATTTTCTGATCAAGATGATAAATGGGATAAGGACAAATTATATGCGGGACATGCAATGATGGCTGACAATAAACATCCTACTTTATATTATTGCGGACAACGGATAGTTGATGAAAAAGGGCAATATATTAGAAGTGATGTGTCCTTAGAAAGAATTCGTCATTGCACAAGATACTCTGCATCTAAAACTAATATGATTCGCGGATGTACAATGATTTGGAACTCGGCTATGCAGAGGCAACTACTTGAGCATAAGCCTGATATAGACAGAATAAAAGAACACGATGTATGGGTTTCGTGGATGGCATTTTTTGTTGGGAAAATCATTTTTGATAAGACTCCGCATATGGACTATAGGCAATATGATAAAAGTGTTTCTCCAGGTGCTTCAATGCATAGAAATATGGATGTTTGGCACAAACTAAAGGTTATGAAGTATATATGGTGTAAATGGAATGGGCTAAAAACAGAATATGCTAAACAACTTGAGGCGGTCTTTCCGGAGTGTAAGTTGGCTACAAGTAGTTATAAATGCAATTTAAATGATAGATTAGTCTTGATGTTTTCTCCGAAGTATAATGAAGGAGTTCCTATAAAATGGAGGCTGTTGAGCGATTTGATGATATTGACAAATCGTTTGTGATTTATCATTTTGGGGATAATGTATATGTGCAATAATATCAAAGATAATCGATTATCTGTATTGGTCATAAGAATGACAAATTATATGGGAGGTATTGAAAATTATATTTATAATTTGGTGACACATTCTGATAAAAAGCGCATAAAATATGATTTTTTGGTTCTGGGTTTTGAAAAGAGTGTTTACTATGATGAATTAAATTCATTTTATAATGATTATGATCATTTTATTTTTGTGCCATTATACAGACAGAGCATTTATAGATGCATTTGTGGTTTAAAAAGGCTATATAGCAATAGAGAATATGATGTCATATATATATGTGGGAGCGCTGGTTCAGATGTGCTTTTTGCTGCGCCATATATTAATTTGCACAAAACAGCTATAGTGCAACACAGTCACAGTTCTAATCATGTTTTTGGGTGGCAACATATGCTATTCAGAGATTATTCTAATGACAGGTCAGTAATAAAACTGGCGTGTAGTGATGTTGCAGGAAGATGGCTTTTTGGCGAAAAACAAGATTTTGAGATAATAAAAAATGGTATAGATACGAGTAGATTTACTTTTTCACGGGATGCTCGAAAAGAAATAAGAAAAAAATATGGTGTTTCTGAACAAACTTTACTATTTGGAAGTGTTGGAAGACTGTCGCATGAAAAAAATCATTTGTTCTTGATTAGGATATTTGAACACATTTTAAGAGAGCACAGTGATAGCATGCTGATTATAGTTGGTGATGGTGAAGAAAAATGCATTATTGAAGATTATATTAGAGCACATAACTTATCGGAAAAAGTACTACTGGCAGGAATTACTCAACAAGTAGATAAGTATTACAGTGCATTTGATGCGTTCGTGATGCCGTCTTTATGGGAGGGGCTTCCTGTAGTTGGGGTAGAGGCTCAGGCTTCAGGGTTGATATGTTTTTTTTCAAGTGAGATTGATAAGCAAATACTTATTTCAGATAGAGCTTATGATATTAGCATTAACGCTACTGCTGAAGCGTGGGCTTCAGCAATAACTAAAAAGTTATCTAAAAACCAGGGAAATGCACGTACAGCCTATTCAGAATTAGTAAAGAATTCCGGCTACGACATAAATGATATATCGGAAACAATAACGCAGAAACTTATTTTGGCGAAAAAAATGATAACACAATAATTATTTGAGGAAAAGAATGGCTGTATTAAGGAAAAAATCAATTGAATTACCTCGGTTGGACAGCATAACGATATATATTGATCCGCTGAAAATCATATCGGTAACTCTATATATTGCTGCATTCACAGAAATATTGTTTGGAAATTATGTCAACACAGGGTTCAAATATTCAATTCTTATTCCAGTAATTATACTCGCTGTGTTTAAATCATTTTTTTCTGGAGATAAAGTAAAACTATCTGGTTACTTAAACATATTTAAAATCGGAGTAGTTCCATATCTTTGGGCGTTTGCATATAGTCTAGTTATATTCTTGATCAATTACGATCCCAATTACTCTATTCAAAGGCCATTGTCTATAACTCTTAGATATGTTTATGCGATGGTTATTACAGTGTCGTTGTTAGTTGTGTTTAATGAAAATGCAGTTGAACGCTTATTATTGGTTTTGAATGTTTCATATCTGATTACATTTGTTTCCGGCATGTATAGAATAGGCATACGAAACACTGTTTTGTACATTTTTAATACAGAAAGTCAGATTTTTAATTCTTATTTTGAAGCACATACAATTGGCTTGTCAATTGGAATACTACTTTTATACAAATTGTTATTTGCGTATGAAAAAAGAGTGAACTTTAATACGATAATGGGCTTTGCGGTTTTTTATCTGTGCCATAAGAGGATTGCGTTTATTGCATTTTTAGCAGCTGTTTGCATATTTGTTTTGATTAACAAAGGTGGAGAGCGTTTTAGCCAAGTAAACATAAGTTTTTTGCTTGTTCTCTTGTTTGCTGGGAGTGTGATTTTTGCTTTCATTACGAGTACGGGAGTGTTGTTTGACTTTTTGAGTTCGTTAGGCTTTAATGCATTGGGCAGGAAACTCATGGTTTCTCAATTTGCAAACATGTATTCCTTTTCACCGATTTATTTTGGAAAAGGGCTTGGGTTCACATCCTTATATCTAGAGCGGATAAAGATGTCAATGCGTTACAGAAACATGAAAGTGTTTGCAAGTATTCTTCATAACGATATTCTAAGAATGTACATTGAATTAGGGTTTGTGGGATTTTTTCTATGGTTTAGTTATTACTTTATTACTGTTCCAAGAAAACTATTTGTGTTGTATGGCGATTTTGTAAGGAAAGTGTATTGCATTATATCTATCTATGCAGTGTTTGTATATATGACTGATAATGCTATGGATTATTTTATCTTTCAAATGAGTTTGTTTTTATGTGTCGGAAATTCATTATTAGAAAGAAGACGAGTGCATAACAAGAATCCGTTATAGGTTTAATTGAAGATATATATGTGTGAAATTAACAATCTATTTTGCGATATCATCATGATTTTTGTTAAGAAAAGAAGGTTGTAAATGAGAAGAATTATCATTATAGCAAATACATATTATCAATTGATTTTTGCGATGCAAATGAAGCTGACAATATTTGAGAATGAAGATGTAGTTCTTTTACTATCAGATCATTCAAGAAACGCTAATGAAGTTTTTAATGGATTGAAAAGACAGAAACTATTCTCGCAGGTGTGTTTTATACATTCGAAAGGTCTTTTGGATAGTAGGAATAGTTTAGAAAGACTGAAGGATTTTTTCGATATATCATTTAAATCAAAGAATCGTTATTCTTTTTATCTTAAGGATGTAGATAATCGCAAGTTTGATGAATTAATATGCTTCAACTATTACATTGACATTATTGGAATTTATTCTATACTGTCAGAAATTAATAGTAATATAAAAATCTCGCTATTTGAAGAAGGAATACAGAGTTATGGTGTGAGGCTCAAAGAGACAAGAAGACGACAGGCTATTGAGCATATAAGGAAGCTTCAAGGAAAAAAAAATGCAGTTGAAGCAGGCGATAAGTTCTATTGCTATTATCCAATATTATACAAGGGCCCCCTTCAACCGGTAGCAGTTCCAACAGTTTCTTCAGATAGCGAGTGTTCAAATAGGTTACGAGAATTGTTCTGTGTGGATTCATCAAAATTCAATTATCCTCAAAGATACATTTTCTTTTCAAGTGTTTATGATTTTGAAGGGGGGGAACCGATTGGAGAACTTGAAGTTGTAAGAAGACTAGGTGATTTATTGGGAAGAGATAACTTGATTATTAAATGTCATCCGCGTGATAATAGGGGGATTTTTGAAAAAGAAGGTTTTACTGTTGACAAAAATTCTAATATTCCATGGGAGGTAATCCAACTTTCTGGAGATTTTTCGGACAAAGTTTTTTTGACAGCAACATCAGGAAGTGTCCTGGCAGGAAGTTTTTTGACCAATAAGCCAATTACCACATATTATCTGTATAAACTCTGCAAGATAGATATGAATAATGAAGCATTGAATACTTCAAAAGAAATATTAGGACTTTTAAATGATGAGTTTGCTAAATCGATTTTACAGAATGTAAGAATTATTGATTCAATAGAGGAAGTTTTACAATGAGTGAGTAAAAGTTTGCAAAATGTACTTGTTTGTTTCGAATATATGAGGTCTGAGGAAGGGCTTTGGATGGATAGCAGGGGGAAATATCTTATCAAGAATTTGAGTGTTTTAACTGTAAGCAATTTTGCATCAAAGATACTGGTGTTTCTTCTGGTTCCATTATATACTAGTGTTCTTTCAGTGGAAGAGTTCGGTAAATATGATCTAATTACTTCAACTCTTATCTTATTGTTCCCATTGCTGACAGTAAACATTGCTGATGCTGTAATGCGTTTTTTAATGGATACCGCAAAAAACAAAGATGATGTCGTGCAGATTGGTGTCATGATGCTTACAATTAGCTGGATAGTATTATTGGCTGTGTGTGGGGGATTGTATTTAACTAAGACCATTCCATCAGTTGTTGGATATGAATTCTATATTTTTATATATTATCTTTTCTACAGTTCCCATCAGTTTTTGATCCAGTATGCTAAAGGCGAAGAAAAGGTTACTGACATGGCAATAGCCGGGGTCGCTGGAACGTTGGCTATGATTTTTTTTAATATCCTATTCCTTATTACGTTTCATTGGGGATTAGAAGGCTTTTTTATCGCTAATAGTTTGGGACAGGCAATACCAGCAGTATATATGTTTGGTAGACTTAGAGTTTGGATGCATATAAGAAAACATGGACTAAAAGTAGACTTGCTGAAAGAGATGGTTGCTTATTGTGCTCCGCTTTTAGTGACAATAACCGGATGGTGGATCAACAGTACTTCAGATAAATATATTGTATCTTTTATATATGGAATTAGTGCAGCGGGGCTCCTATCTGTGGCATATAAAATCCCTCAGATTATTAATACATTACAGAATATTTTTATCCAGGCATGGCAAATATCTGCGATAAAAGAGTACAGAGAAGATAGTGTGTCAGATTTTTATGGGATTATGTTTAGAATAACAAATGCTTTAATGAGCCTTTGCTGTTCAACGTTAATTGTACTTACAAAACCTATAAGTTTTATACTTTTTCAAAAGGATTTTAGAAGTGCGCAGGAATATGCACCACTTCTAGTTGTTTCTTGTGTCATAAACTGCTCTTCAGGATTCTTGGGATCTATTTTGTCAGCCAAAAAGGATTCAAAGTCTATGGCACTGTCTGCGTTATATGGCGCCGGCATCAATATTGTTATGAACTTTCTTCTTGTCTATGTCATAGGAATTCAAGGTGCAACAATTGCGACTGTAATAGCAAGCTTCATTATGTACTCAGTTAGAAAAAAGGCTGTAGGAGATGGGATTGTTGTCAAGGATTATAATATTGTTCTTATAACGTGGGTAGTGATTATTGCCCAAGCTTTCCTGGAAGTATTCACTTCCCTCTGGATTATGGAGATAATTCTAATCATTTTCATTATAGTAATAAACATAGATGTTATTGGACAAATAATAAAGAGAGCATTTGGTACAAAATAAATATTGAGTCATACAAGGAGAGACAAGGAAAATGAGAATAATAGGTGTTATTCCTGCGCGTTATGAATCATCAAGATTTCCTGGTAAACCATTGGCAGATATATGTGGGAAGCCAATGATTTGGTGGGTATATCAACAATGCAAAAAGGTTCAAGATTTTGATTGTGTGTATGTTGCAACAGATGATGAAAGGATTTTTGATAGATGCAAAGAAATGAATATGGATGTAGTAATGACATCACATTCACATAAAACTGGGACTGATCGAATAGGAGAAATTGCTAGAATGATTCCCTCAGATTTGGTTATAAATGTCCAAGGAGATGAACCACTTCTTGAACCGGATACTATCAGAGCTGCTATTGAACCATTTTATACTAATCCAAGTCTAGAGATTACTAATTTGATGACTAAGATTATAGATCCTCTAGATGTGGTCAATGTTACTGTGCCAAAAGTTATTACAAACAAAGAAGGAATTGGAGTTTATCTTACACGTGCAACGTCACCGTTTCCAAAGGGAAGTTTAGATTATTCATATTACAAGCAAGTATGTGTTTATGGATTCAGACCATCAGCGCTTAGTTTTTTTTGTGATTATGGAATCAAATATGGTAAAGCAAAAATCGAGGCCGTTGAAGATATTGAGATTTTGCGTTTTATTGAAAATGGATATAAGGTTCAATATGTCGAAGTTAACTCGGAAACAGTAGCTGTTGATACCCCCTTTGATTTAGAAAGAGTAAGAAAAATCATTAGTACCAAAATTGCTATGGGGAAGTTATATAATTAACCATTGAGAGGTCGAATAATGAAGAAAATTCATATGCTAGATTGTACGCTTCGTGACGGAGGGTATTGTAATGAATGGCAATTTGGATATGATAACATTAGGCAGATAATTGAGGGATTGATCGAAGCTAATGTTGAAATCATTGAATGCGGTTTTTTGACAAATAAAGTCACTTCTAATCAGGATACAACGAAGTACAGGACTATCGAGGAAATTGCTTGTACTATCCCAAGAGACCGAGATGGAAAATTATTTGTTGCTATGATGAACTATGGCGAATACTCTATAGAGGAGATTCCAGAATATGATGGTTCATCTATTGACGGAATAAGACTTGCTTTTCATAAGCGAGATTTGAATGAAGCATTGAGTATCTGCAGACAGATAAAGTCTAAAGGGTATCTTATATTTGTCCAAGCAATGGTATCTCTAAGTTATTCAGATAATGAGTTTCTTTCATTGATTACAGAAATTAATAACATTGAGCCTTATGCATTTTATATTGTAGATAGTTTTGGAATGATGAAAGAAAAGGATTTGATACGTCTTTACTCTATGGTAGAGCATAATTTAAACGAAAGGATCTGGATTGGCTTTCATTGTCATAATAATATGCAACTTGCATATTCAAATGCCCAATGTCTAGTAACCATGCATTCTAACAGGAGTATTATTATTGATTCTTCCATTATGGGCATGGGGCGGGGAGCTGGGAACCTTAACACAGAACTATTTGTGGACTACCTAAATGAAAACGCTGGAAAGACTTATAAAATAAAGCCTTTGTTAGCAATAATGGATAAAATTCTTACCCACTTTTACGAAAAAAAATATTGGGGGTACTCGTTGCCTAATTATATATCTGCTTCTCATAATGCACATCCAAATTATGCGGGGTATTTAGATGCCAAGAAAACGCTTACCTTTGAGGATATGAACGAAATCTTTGATATGATGGACGAGGAAAAAAAGATTTCGTTCGATAAGAAATATATTGAGGAGTTGTATACAAGATTTCAGGAAAAGGATATTGTTCAAGAAGCACATTTATCGGACCTTAGAGAACGAATCGCAGGACAGAATGTCATGGTGATAGCCCCGGGACAAAGCTCCATTTCTGAACGTGATAAGATTATCGCTTGTGCGAAGAATGAAAACCTTATAATAATAAGCATAAATTATGATTTTGATGAAAAACTAACAGACTTCTTGTTTGTTAGTAATCTAAGGCGATATCGTGATTTGCCAATTAACAAGAGAAAAAAATGTATTGTTACATCAAACATTCCATCACTAGATGTTTATTTTCAAGCAAGATATAAAGACTTAATAAACTCATATGATGCAGTAAAAGATAATGCAGGTCTAATGCTTGTAGAACTACTTATTCAGTTGGGCGTAAGAAAAATCTATATTGCTGGGATGGATGGCTATTCAGTGAACGCAGAAGAGAATTATGCATATGAAGAGATGAGTATACATACAGAAAAAGAACTCGTAGAAAAGAAGAATATTGGAATAATGGCGGTTTTAAAAGAATATGCTAAGGAAGTAGAAATTATCTTTGTGACATCGCCCAGGCATATTGCTATAACATGAAATACTTATCCTTGATATCATTGAAATAAAAGAATATTACTTTCCAGTCTCGTGTACGGGTTCAGTAAAACAATCATTAGAAATAATTGACTTTGAGTGAATATACACCCAATGGCTAAACTAGACCCTGGCAAGAGAAAGCTACAGAAAATGAAAAAAGTGGTCTGCATGGATGTACCTGGCACCTTTAACAGATGCTGCTGAAATGCTAAAAGATGCTGAGATATTCTATGTTGGAACAGAAGATGGCTTAGAAGCTCAGTATTTAGAAGCGTATTTGATTGGATGCCTTCAACCTAAGTGGAATTTTTAGTAACTGAATTGAGATGATTGCCAGCAACAATAGAGGAATGCGATGATATGAAAAGCTTTAGAAAAGTGATTATAATACTCTTAATGATGTTTCTTATAGCGATAGCTGTACCGCATAAATCAGAGGCTTCCGGGAAGTATATATACAAGATAACGACTCTTAAGCAGGAAACTTGGGCAAAGGCTCGTAAAGATACATATAGTCTTGATACTGGAAAATTCACAATTCGACTTCACAAGATAAAAGTACCTGCTAAGGGCTATGTCAAAATAGAGTTCAAGAAGGAAATTACTGAGCTTAGAGTATATGAAAAGATTGATCAAAGTCGCCTAGATAACACTTATCTCATGAATGTTTACCGTGGGAATGGATTTGTAAAGTATCTTGTGCTTCCAAAGGGGACTTACTATATTGGTCCAGGGTTGTCAAAAGAGGGGGGATTTCGCTGGTCATTTACGAAGACAACTAAACCGACAAATACCACCAGATTGAAGGCTAAAGTATTGGTCAGAGGGAAAAAAGCGAAGATGGTTTTTCATTATGACTATAAGGATACCAGATGGTATAGGATTGATATAAAACAAACGCAGGACATATCATTTACCTTGAAGGAATGGACTATGCCTACATACAACGCCAAGTTGGTAATGTATGATTCAAAAGGTGAACAGATTTATCGTCAGACGGTGGATGGAAATTGGAATATTCAGAATGTCTCGCAAGGTACGTATTATATTAAAATTCTGTATCCAGGAGTTAAAGAGTTTAAAAATCAAATAGATAGATGCATGGAGTTGAGTTGGAAGTGAATAATTCACGGGAACTTAGGTTATATATTGGAGACCTAAATGAGAATCCGATAACCGTGTTTTGTTAACAAAGTGTGAACAAAGATTCGCTTACAAAATGAGTGTTGTTCGATATGCAACAAGAGGGCAGAAGCGCCCGATAAACGATTTGTAATCCATTACTTGGATTGTAAAGCATAAAAAACGTCGTTTTTTCTCGTGAATCCGAGAACAATATATTAAGGGGCATTTTCCCTGAAAAATGATCAAGGAGAGCGAGATTATGAAGAAAAAAGAAAATGTAAAGACTATTACCGATGTTTATGCTGAGAACCTGAATCTGATAAGTATCATTTCCTTGTTGAATGACAAAGTAAAAGATGCAGCTGACTATATCGAGAAATGCTATTCTATATACAATGAGAGTGATGGAAGCGTCACGGATTTTGGCAAGCATAAATTATTTTCAGATGTAGTAGTGCCAAATGTTTGCGGTTCATCTAAATATAATACTACAGATGTGCCATTTGACTCAGTTCCGGACTGTAGAGGGATATATCTTTTTCTCTTGAACGAGTCTGTATCATTATCGAATGATGATGTTATGAAATGGAACGGAAAGAACTACAAGCCCAAGAAAAGATGGGGAGCAGATATAAAGAAGCAGTTTATTGATTCGGGCTTAGAAGAGGGACAATGCTTTTATGTTGGTTCTGTAAGTTCCGGCTCATGCACGTTGCAAAAGCGTATGGAAGACCATTACGCTGAATCTGAGATTAAGACATATAGCCTTAAGCTTAATATAGCTGACAGGGCATTCATGAGAGATAAATTGACAGTATTATTGTTTCCACTAAAAAAGAAGTACGAGGAGCAAGGCATTATTATTCTGCCGCTTGTTGAAAAAGAGCTTCATGCAAGGCTTTCCCCTGTGGCAGGACAAAGTAAATGAGCCTGTAACTGTGTGCTGCTAACAAAAAGGAATTGTCAAATGAAAATCCAGGAATTAAGAAATAAACTCTCAAATGCAAATAAGGAAGATGTCGAGAAAATTGCTGCGGAGCTTTATAAGCTGCTTCCCAAAGCCATGAAGGAAGAAGATGCGGACCAGATAATTGATGCTGTTCTTGCGCATGAGGATAGCAAGCCTGTGAAAGCTAAAGATGCACCTGTGGATATAGAAACATTGAAATATGAGATAGATGCCTTTTTACAGAATGTAGATAACAATTATTACTATGTGCCTAACAGGATTGTGCCTAAGAGCAAGAGATCAAAATGGCGTTTTGAGGTTAAGGGATACGTGAAGCTGCTTGACAGCGTGCCTTTGGATGGTGATGATTCTGCTGAGGCTGCAAGGCTTATCAGGGGATTATATCTGAGGCTTTGCAGGGGATGTGGATACTATCTTTTTTCATCGGAGGATCCGTTTAGGGCATTGGGAATCACGCAGCCAGATTTTTATGAGAGAGTTATAAACAGGGCTTTTGCCCTGGGAATTGATGGCAATAGTATAAAGAATGCGCTTATGGATGCAGCAACAGTATTCCTTGACAGAGAGACCCTCCATGAATACATGGAATCTGTCTTGATTGCTAAGCTTCCAACAAGCGACAGCAAATACAAGGCTATTGAGATTGCCATGGAAATGATTGACAGCATGGAGAGTGACTTAAAAGCACTCAACAAGTATTCTGACAGAAGATATTCCTTGGAATCCAATATTGACAGCCTTTGCGACACAATACTTGGTATCGGAATCAGCCTTGGAGAACCTGAAGATGCCATAAAGTATTACTGGCTGCATGATAAATCCCAGGATAAAGAAGTGACACTCTACAGGTTGCTACGGTCAATATGGTATTTTGATGGAGGCGCAGAGCTATGGATCAGGACTTATGAGAAAGCAGTTCATATCAGAAAAGTCCAGCCACGGAGCCGCCTTACTGAACAATATGAAAAGATGATGGAAATAATTGACGGGAACGGACAGAATTGATTTTGAGGGATGTACCAGGCACTTTTAACAAAATGTGAACAGATTCGGTGACTATATGTTGCTAACAAAAAGGGCTATGAGTTTTGCTCATAGCCCCATAAGGAGTCAATGTAAATCATATTAGAGAAGGCCGGTGAAACTTTATCGCTTCTGGCTTTCAAGTTCCTGAACTCGAGCTTGCAGTTCTGCGATAGTGGCATCCTTCTCTGCAATAATTGGGGTGAATTTTTGGGCTGCTTTTTCTTCACCGGCCTTTTCGCCGTCGATTTTCCCTGCAGCATATGAAGTGGCCAACTGCTCGCGATATCTGCGGCGGCCTTCCATAATCTCTTTTGCCTGGTTGTCGTAGTTGAGTTCAAAGATCAAAGTACCCACCTCCTCTATGACTTCGTTGCCATCTGCCAGGGCTTTGAATTGCTCCCAGGTATCAGCCTTGAAGAGTTGTGCCCAGTAGACAAGACCGTTTTGAATATCTTCTTCCGTTGCCTTGTCTATGTGGTTTAATTGTAGCATATTTAGACCAAAATCTGTAGAGTACGGGATATGATTTTGGGTGTTAAGAAGCAGATAATGTGAGTAGAATTCATCGGAGCCCTTGATGATATCCTGGTCTGTAATGCAGATGTGTGTAGTGGGCTTCAGTTGGGAGTAATCATCGCCTTCGCTAATACTGTCGTAGGCTCTGCATAGATAAAGGATAGAGCGGGGCCCCCAGAATTCGTCGACGTACATTTGGAGCTCAATATTTATAATCTCGTTGTTGTTGAGAGTGAGCTTTAGGTCCATTATTGTCTCTTTTGCATTACTGTTGAAATCGATGGGGTTCATAACTACGATGCTCTTAACGTCATTTGGATCAATGCCTTTGAGAGAGCATACCAGATTCTTGAGAGCACCCATTGACCTCTGCAGAGTGTAATGGAAAACGAAATCGACTCTTAGGGGATATTTGATTTCGCCTGTTGCTGTTTCATAGGTCGGTGTTGGATTGGACATTGGTATTGTTTTTCCTTTCGGTATTCATTTGTTGTTACTATCATTGGAAAGCTTGCTGAAATGCAGATGAAACCATAGATTGTAACAGATTATTAGATGGCTCGGAAATGAGCACAGGGAATATGATAGCAATTATTTCTTAAGATTTACCATCGAAAATTCTTAAGATTTGCGATAGATATTCTTAAGGTTTTATGAAGAAATACGGCAACGGTGTCTTGCCAAAAGAGTAAGGAACAGCTGATATGAAGTACAGAAACTACATTTTTGATCTATACGGAACGCTGATTGATATCCATACGGATGAGGAGATGCCGCAGCTCTGGGAGTTTATGTCGGGCTATCTGGAAGAGAATTTTGGGACGCATATAAGTCCGGGGAATCTGAGGCGGGAGTATCTTCGCATCTGTGCCTTGGAGGAAGAGAAACTCGCCGGTGAAAACGGAAGCATGTATCCGGAAATTAAGATAGAATGGGTATGGAAAAAGCTAATAGGAAAACAAACCTGCACAGAGGATGAAATGAGGCGCCTCTGTGTTTCTTTCAGGGAAAAGTCCCGGGACAGACTGGAAGTATATGAGGGTGTTCTTGAAGTTTTTTCTGCCATCAGAAATAATGGCGGGAGGATATTTCTTTTGTCCAATGCCCAGCGTCTCTTTACTGAAAAAGAGCTTGAGGATACGGGGCTTGCCCTCTGGTTTGATGACATTTTTATTTCTTCAGACCATGGCATAAAGAAGCCGGATGGACTATTTCTGCAGAGGCTTTTGGATAAGCACGGACTTATCAAGAAGGAGTGCGTGATGATCGGAAATGAGCCGGCTGCTGATGGCGGCGTCGCTGATGCAGTAGGAATTGATTCTATAATTGTCAGTGACTTTGAGCTTCCGGATGATGTGTTGTGATGAGATGAAGGAAGTACGTACTGATCCCATAAATGTATACTGTTAAAAGGAACAATTGGAAGCGAGGGTTCAATGTCAGACCAAATAACCTACAGTGATATATTGGATGCATGGAAGAACAAGAGAATAATGACAACCGTTGACCTTGATGTGGTGCTTTCTGATTACCGCATCTTTTTTGCATACAATTCCAACAGGATTGAAGGAGCAGGAGTATCGCTGCATCAGACCCGTGAGATATTTGAAAATGGCAAGGTCGTCGGGTACACCGGGGATCTTCGGGCGCTGTTTGAGACTGAGAATCAGAAGGTGTGCTTTGAGTTTATCAAGGATAAGATAATTACAAAAGAACCGGTGACGGAGACACTTATTCTAAAGGTGCATGAGCTCCTTTGCCATGGCTGCTATGATGAGGCAAGATGGGTGAAGGGGGAAAGACCGGGAGAGTATAAAAAGAATTATTATGGTGTTGGATTGTCGGTCGGAGTTCCGCCTGAGGATGTGGCAGAAGAAGTGATATATATTTGTAAGGAGCTGTCTGAGGCGAAATTAAAGTCGCCGGAAGACGTACTTAAAGCTGCCGCATGGTTTCATTGCAGCTTTGAGCGTATCAATGCCTTTGCGGATGGAAATGGGAGATCTGGAAGGACTCTTTTGAACTACATTCTGATGATAAATGATCTTCCGCCGGTTATAATATTTGATGATGATAAAGAGACTTATTTCATGGCTCTTGAGGTTTTTGACCACTC
>JAEEGL017443200.1_pt1 | contig 22294 bp, 13 predicted proteins | sample 9134231 | NCBI WGS metagenome assembly JAEEGL01 (sample SAMN16246548, study PRJNA631951) | gut metagenome | biome: gut microbiome; feature: rumen; material: fiber-attached | host: Bos | place: Iran: Karaj | collected 2018-10 | reverse complement strand
GGGTTGCCTGCTGATCTTCCTGAGTTGTCTGCTGATCCTTAGCCTGTTCCTTCTCTTCTTGCTGATCCTGCTGACTTTCCTGCTGATCTTCCTGAGTTGCCTGCTGATCCTTATTCTGCTCTTTCTCTTCTTGCTGATCCTGCTGACTTTCCTGCTGATCTTCCTGAGTTGCCTGCTGATCCTTATTCTGCTCTTTCTCTTCTTCCTTCTGTTCTGTCTTTTCTTCCTGCTGCACTTCTTCAGTATTATCCTTTAGTGCTTCCTCAGCCTTGGTCTGAGCAGCGCTTGCATGCGCTACAGCCACAGGAGAAACTACATTCAAAAGAGTAAGTGAAACTGTTGCCATTACAATTGCAATATACTTTTTATATTTCATAGTTTGTCACCTCATCCGAAATATAATACCACTATAGCTTTGTCATAATCAACCGTAATATAGACATATTCATTCATATTCCGAATCCCATATCTGTAAGCATTTTATGCACCTTCACCCCAGAACTGTATCCTCTCCTCCTCAGGAAGATACATTCCATCTCCCTCTTTTACATCATATGTATCATAAAACTCATCAAACATCTGCTGGTTGACATTTCCACGGAGATTGTTCAGAGGATGGGTATCGACCGCCATCATGTACTGCAAATAAAAACTTGACTCCACCACCATGCACCATATCTCTTCCGTCATCTCAAAGAATTCCTTATAATCGAAATTCTCTCTCCTTTCTGCCAGTTCCAGCATAAGCTGGAGACCACACAGATCAGCTATCGCCTCTATCTTCACATTGTTTCCATCCACACGAAATTCAGGAAAAGGTTCAAATTTATCGTAGTATGCAACCAGAAGATCAGCTTTTTCGACAAAATCCCGGACATCATCATCAGTCAGAATGCTATTCCCTGTGCCGTATGCATCATACTGAGAACCTCCGAAATCAAAACCATGACTGATCTCATGGCCCATAACCCAGCCGATCCCGCCAAGCAGGTCTTCATCTGAAATTCCGGTCTGATAAATATCGAGAGCAAGGAACCCCGGTAAAATATTTATTGAGTTACTACTGTCGTCATAAAAACAGTTCTGCGTCATAGGTCCCAGCGCATCCCACGCCGACCTTGATAATGCAGGTTCCCCGATCAGGGCGTTATCCTTATCATTGAGATACTTCTTGATCCTCAGATAATTTCCAAAAAGACTTCCTCCATCCTCTGTTGAAACCAGCTCAAGATCAGAAAAATCTGTGAATCCACCATCAGGATACAGAATATTGATTCTCATCTTATCCAGCTTTAGCAGTGCATTCTTTCTGGATTCATCATCCAGCCACGATGTTTCATTTATAAGATTCCTATATGCTTCTAAAATATCGACCGCCAGTTTTTGCAACCTGTCATGGTCTTCTGCCAAATAGTTTTGTTCCACATAAATATTACTGATAAGCTGTGCAAAGGTCTCTGGCTGATTGCAGACAGTAACTGCATTTCCCAAACCATCAAGTGGCTTTTCACCGGACCGTTCCCTAATGCTGTCAAATATTGAGGGATCCAGATACTTTTCACATTCTCTCAATACTTTCACCTGTGTAAACAACTTTAAAAGCTCAAGATTATCTTCTGTCCACACCTCATTAAAATGCTCGATCCATTCCTTATCAGATACAGTAAAGAAAGGTGATTTGTCTTTTCCAAACTTCTCAATTGTTTCTTTAATAGGATAATTTGGACAAAGAGCTGACAGCTCCTCGAGGGTAGGATTACTGATCGCTCTTGAATATGCACCATATTCCATATTCTGGTATTTTCCGGCATTTATTGCATATTTTGCAAAGCTCTTTTCCAATAACACCAGCTCTTTTACTTTTTCGGTAGCTTCTTCATTAGACATGCCCAGCCATTCCATATCCTTGGCCACATAAAATGCATACATACTAATTGTGGCCTGATGCATGGCGTCGGTCATCATGTCATCTGAATCCTGATAGGATGTAGAGCCCTCCAAAACAGTTGAAAACAAATAGTTATAATCAACTCCAACATTGTTATTACCTGACATGTCGTATGCCATAGTAATAAAATCAAAATACGGGCAGAAAGGAAATTCATCTGACACCAGCACATTATTCAGATCATCCAGTGTCCTCGCATTCTCTATCATGTCAAGATATGGCTTCAGCTCTTTTATCCCTGCATCCTTAAGTGCATCAAGGTCTGATGCCTGTTCGCAAAAGATCTTAAGCTGTTTTATCTCTTCATCTGTATATGTCCCGTCCTTGCCCTTTTCTATGGAACCATCCATAACGGATGACAGAATGCCTGAAATAATACTATTCACATCCCCCAACATTTTGCTGTAATTCTCGCCCTGATGCTCGAGGAGCTCATCATGGTTATAGTGCAGGAAAAGATCGTCCTGAGCTCTCGGCACTTCTTTCGGGATATTTCCGGCAACAATGCAGCTTATCCACGGCTCGCCGTAAGGATCTGCGCTGAAGATTGCCTGAGGCTGCTTTCCAAAAATGCCCACGAAGACAAAGAGTATAAGGATGCAGCATAAAATGATCCCTATTGCTTTTTTTCCAGTTGTCTTCATTGGCAATCCTCCGTTGTTATAAGCTTTATTGAAAACTGCTGACAGCGCAACATTCCAATCAGATCTGCCCTTTTATCAGTGGCCGTACCAGTCTGAGCCTTTCGGCTTTTCAGGGTAGTTCGCCATTTCAGGACAGAGAGCTTTCAGCACAACTCCCTCCAAAGGCTCTTTTCCCGTCTCCATACCGGTGTCGTCTACAAGGCACTCCCTGGGCAGGTTATAAATATAATGGTAGTAGTAAATGTATCCGTCTTCTTTATGAGCAAAGTTGATGATTATCTGGCCGTTATCCCTGTAATATATGGTGTCAATCTGATCTCCTGAAGGTATAAGCTCGCTGATAATGTCTTTTCCGCAAACCTCAGTCACAGTGGCTTTGTCTATCTCTGTACCGCCATATTCCTGAACCAGCCCATATAACGGATCATAATAGAAATAGTAATACTTCCAGGTATGTCCCAGCATTCCTTTGACATCGGGATCATACATGCAGTCGTAGCTGCTGTCCTCGATGCAAAAGTGCTCATTATCATTTTCCTCAGGGATAATATAACCTCTTTCTGTAAACCATGGGTCGCTGGCTCTGCCGTTAGAAACATACCAGACATCCGTGCGCACACCTGTAGCGTACTGCTCGTCAAACATGATATAGGTAAGATTCCCAAGTTTCATGGTGCGGTCTTCTCCGCCGAATCCCATTCCTTCATTCTTGTGCAGCTTTTTGCATTGCTTAGGGGATACAAACCAAACATCTCCCTCCACAATAGGCACCGTCCAGTCTATATCGGACTTTTCACCGATCAGGGCAAATGCCTCCTGCTGGCCGTCACCGTCAAAATCATCCTCATGGAAGAACTGAATCTTGTCTTTTGTCACTCCGGCCGTCTCAAGAAGTCGGCTCTCCAGAGTCTCTCCGGGCTTCAAGGTTGTTTCTGCAATAAGCTGAGACTCGTAATCAGTAGGCAGCGCAATCTTTGATATCGGCTCGCCCTCAGGCAGCTTGATCGGCTCAGTATTTGGAGCTATCTTCTCATACTGCGCCTCAGTGAGTTCCTCTTTCCACTCACCTAACCAGACCGGATAGATACCATCTTCCCTGTATGATTTCTCAAGCTCTTTATAGGACTCTTCATCTATATTATAGTAACCAAGTGTGTGATATATGGTTCCGTTCTCAGGATTATGCTGTTGCTGATACACTGCAAAAAAATCCCCAAGATTGGAATCGTACTGATACCAGGTATTGTTGTAATAATCTGCTGAAATGCCATAATCAAGCCTAAGCATTCCATCCGGGAAAAGAGATGTAATCCCCCTGTAAGGATTTGAATATATAAGCCTTGCCTTCTCTCCGTCATAGCCATAGATGTCGATGATGTCACTATAATAAGTAATGATCAGCTCATCCTGTCCATCTGAGTCCAGGTCGTAAAAGAGATATTTCGCATTTTCATTTACAGCGGCATATGGCCAACCGTACTGTACCAGCTCTGTATCCAGATTCATGTCCAAAACCTGGTCCATTGAGTACTCTCCGTCCTGGGCTTCTTTATATTTATATAAGGCATCCATGAAGCTTTCTTTGCGGGTCTTGGTCTTTTTATTTACTGCGGATCCGGTGTCAGTTCCTTCTCCGGATGATGAAATGTCATTGCCGGTTTGCGTGGAGCTCTGATCATTGTTCTGCCCGAACGGGTCTTGTGAAGTAGTGCCAGCTTCAGCTCCTTGTGTATCGGAGCCTGAAACAGTACTCTGTGCAGCAGCGTCTGATTCACTGTTCTGTGCCGCATTTTGACCGTCAATAGCCGATTCATCTGCCGATAATGTACCATTACTCTGTAGACCATCTTTTTCAGAGTTTATTGAGCCGCTATCATTAGTTGAAACCTGTTTGTTTTCACTAATAGAATCTACTTCTTGCTTATCTGTTGCCGCGCCACACCCAGACAACATAAGTACTATCATTGCATAAGCAGTTGTTCTTGCAATTCTTCTCTTCATACTTCCCCCGAATTTGTTAAATCCTATAAGCTGATATTTTTGCTTTTTATGTAAGTTCATATTTTATAATAAATTGCTTCCAAATTTTCAGTTATGGCCGTGTCCGCCATCCTTGACACCCATAACTATGCATGCTCTTTTCGTTTCACCGATGGCGACAGACTCATGAGCAGCTGGTTTGCCACACCATCGGTCTTTCCAGCGTAGCATGCATAGTTATAGGTCTCAAGGACAAGCCCTGCCAGGGGCAGGGTGGCTGCTTCTTCCACCTCAGGCTCCAGATCTTTGAGCAACTGGATTACTTCACACATCTAATTTACATCTAATTTACATCTATTTTTCATATTCTTATATTTTGACTATGTTACTTTTTTGACAATACATCTGATTCTTTATTATTCTTCTTTTGGATGTAACAGCACATATCATTTTTCGAATTTTTAGATAATGCTCCTAGATTTGCTACGTGTGATTTTTACTTATTGCAAATAAAGACGTAGATTAAGCAGGTTTTTCTTCTCTTAATCTTTATACTCACACCTGCTTGTAACATCTTTTTTTATTGTTTTCTAAATAAAGACGTAATTGAAAAATCTAGTCGTGGTCAATTTTCAAGATATGAAACTTTGGACGTAATAATCCAAGTTTTTCTATCTCTGCAGGCGTGAATAGAAGAATTGATAAGAATTAATCATCAGAATCCGATCTAAATCAGGTCAAAAAAGCTCCAATTGGACTTCTGGAAGATTAGCTTTCTCCCTCCATATTGGCATAAAGAGCATCGAAAGCACTTATTTATGGCACTATTTTGCTTTCTGCGAATAATACCATAAGCATCTCCAATGATATTTATGTCCTTTTAACCAGGTCTTTAGAAAATTCCATAAAATATTCTTCTTATCTTTATGTCACTTTTTCAATTTCTTTAGAATGTGCCATAGACGAAAACCATTTAGTCCTCTATTATTTATGCCCATTTGACTGATTCTTAAGAATGTACCATAAAATGTCCCTCTAATATTTATGGCACTACTACAATTCCTCAAGAATGTGACATAAACAACAACCATTTAGTCCTCTATTATTTATGCCCATTTGACTGATTCTTAAGAATGTACCATAAAATGCTCCTCTAATCTTTATGACACTATTCCAATTTCTTTAGAATGTGACATAAAACGAGACAGCTCAGCCCACATTGAGCAGACATCACCTCAGAACACAGCCCTTATATCCTACGAAGTGTATACGTTGCCAATTACATCCAGCTGCTCAAAGATCTTGAGCCTGAGGTAGGTGAAGAAGCCACCCTGCCAACGGCAGGGCATGTCCTGGACTCCCATATCTATGCATGCTACACTGGATAGACCGATGGTGAGGCTAACCAGCTGCTCATGAGTCTATCGCCATCGGTGAGCCGAATAGAGCATACATAGATATGGGTGTCAAGGATGGCGGCCACAGCCACAATCTTTATATTATCCATCTAATTACCATATCTAAATTTGACTGCATCTTTTATCTTAATTCACAGAAGAATTCAAATAATATCCATCATTGGAAACTCCAACAAAAATCCCACCAATATTTTACCATGAAAAAACGGCGAGCCGGAAACGATTTTGCACGTCCGATTCGCCGTTTATATTCTACAAAATATGAGCTATTTGTCTGTCAGTAAGTCTCGCTTAAGCGCAACCCACATGAACTTACATTACAACTTACTTAGTCAATCTTTGAAATATTCCCAAGCATCTTATCCGTGCCGTCTTCACCATAGTTCGCAGCTGTGATGTTAATACTGTAGCCATCTTTAATAGCTCCCATCTGCTGCTCATAGAAGTTGAATCCTTCAATGTTTGCAGTGATTACCAGCACATCATGACTCTCTCCTGCGACGGTCTTGTTTACTACGTCTATTGAGACACCTGAAAAACCATTGTCTGTAAAGATTGGCCCGAGTGCATCCTTGGCAGCTGTCATCATTTCGTTCTCAGTATCAGTCGGACTAACCTTTCCAATAACTACGTTGATGGAATTAGAACCTGAGCTGTCAACTGCATATGCAACTGTCATTACAGAGCCGTCCTCAATGCTCTTTACAATCTCCTGCTCATTAGCAAGAACATCTTTTGTCTTGCCTGTAACTGCTGCCAATTCGTCTGTTCCTACAAAAGAATACCCCTCCGGTAGGGTAACGCGGTATCCAAAAAAGCTGTTCTCATAGACATTACCTGAGATAGTTCCCGAGGTAAACTCAGCTGCGTTTACTTTCTGTGCCGGCACAAGACACATAAAGAGCACTGCAGAAACGAAAATTGCAATTCCTCTTTTGAAAATGTTCTTCATAACATGTTCTCCTTTCTCAAAAATCATAAAGCTTCCCTTCAAATACTCCTATAAACTCATATGGTGAGTACTTATATTTTCTGATTTTGGCGAACAAAATGCAATTAACAAAGCATAAACAATTTTAAAAAATACTATTTTCCGATAATAAATATTGCCACGCATCAAAAAACAGGTACAAATTGCCAAGCGACTTGTACCTGCATAATCTGCATAACATTCATTACACACAGACAATATATTATTCTTACAAGATTCTTAAAGTACCTCTTCAATAGCATCCTTAAGTTTCTCAGCAATCTCAGCCCCTCTAACCCAAGCTGCAAATTCCTCTTTATCCATGCTCTGAAGTCTTTCATAGACAGCTTCCTTGTCCAGGGTAGCAATCCATGCCCTATCAATGATTTCGAAGACAAGCTTTCTGTAATCATTCTGCTTCAGAGTTACATTCTTAAGGATCGCTTTCTGAGATTCAGTCACACTTTTAGCAGGCAGCCATAATGTAAGTGTATTACCTGCCTCCACGAATTCCGCATTACAAGTATGCCTTAAACCAGCAGCACTGTCATCTGAAGAGCCACCTTGTTCAAAGTCATTCATTTCATCGTTCATATTGCATAATACTGTTGCACTATCATCTTCCACTTCTCCTTCTATACCATAGAACTCAATCACATAACTCCTCTCACCAGGAATCAGTGACAGATCACCCTGCGAAGCTCCGATTGTAAACTCAATAGTCCTTGCTTCAGAATCATACTTTACTGACAGCTTAGTCTTAACAAATGCCCCATCGACATAATTCATGCTTACGCCGTCATCCTCGTATAATTCGTACTCTCCGTCTGCTCCACCGCCCACAAGGATCCTAATCGCCTTTGGATTAGCACTGCCATTTGCGGTATCCTCCAATGACATGGGAACAATTCCGCCAGAAGGGATAAGCACAGGCATCTCAGAAAGTTCCCTGTAGAACTTTCTAACCTTCTCGCCCTCGTACACACGACCGTTGAAGATGTCCATCCAGCGTCCCTTAGGAATAATACCTCTTGTCGAAGCCATCTGAAGCTCTTTGTCACCAGGCTCAGTGACAGCCATGGCGATAAGATTCTCACCAAACCTGTACTGAGTACCAACACGATAGCTCTCTGGGTTTTCTGCGCAGTCATAATACATTGGCCTGATAAGTGGCCTTCCATCCACGCTTGCCCTGTGAGTCTCAGTATAGAGATATGGGATCAGAGCATGCCTGAGCTTCATGAACTTCTTTACGACATCCCTGTATGGCTGAGGCAGAGTCCAGGGCTCTTTGTTAAAGAAAGGACTACTGCTGGAATGTATCCTCATAATTGGCGAGAACACGCCATACTGAATCCATCTTATGAGCCTCTCATTATCTTTGTCACCCAACATATGTCCGCCGATATCATGACTCCACCAGCCGTAACCGATATTGCTGGCAGTGCTGGTAAAGAATGGCTGGAACGCCAGAGATCTCCAGCTTGTAATGGAATCTCCCGAAAATCCGATGGGATATCTGTGGCTGCCCGGTCCAGCATATCTGGAGAAGATCATGGGCCTGATATTCCTTTTCTCCTGATCCCTGTAGTGATAGTGGTTCAGCAGAATCAGCGGATCAACGGCATCCTTCTTTTTGCCTGTCCCCTGCTGCCAGTCGATCCACCAGAAATCAACTCCATCGTTTTCATACGGATTCATAACCGTCTTGAAATATGCCTCTCTGAACTTAGGATCCTCAAAATCAAACTCAATCGGCTCCTCAGTCTCAGGGTCTACGCCCATCTCTTTTGCCATATCCTCATACATATCCTCGAAGGCTCTTATGCCGTCGGCGGGATGGAGATTCAGCGTTACTGCCAGATTGTTGTCATGCAGCGATTTAAGGAACCGCTTATAATCTGGGAAAAGAGCTTTATCCCACGAATAGCCCGTCCAACCCGATCCGTACTTAGGATCGACGTTGGTGATGTGCCAGTCCATATCAATGACTGCCACAGAAAGAGGAATCTCCTCCTTCCTGAAATTCTCCAGAACCTTCATGTATAACTCTTCAGTATATCTGTAATATCTGCTCCACCAATTTCCCAAGGCATACCTTGGGATCATGGGCGTACTGCCACAGAGCCTGTAGAAATCTCTAAGGCCTGCATAGTAATCCTTGCCATATCCAAAGAAATATACATCAACAGCTTCCTCTTCTCTGTTCACAATCTCATCGCCATCAAAGACCTGAGAGGTGCTGTCGTCAAGGACCGCATATCCTGTCTTTCCAAATATACCCTTGCCCAATGCTATAGGTCCATCAGCCTCGTCCAGAGTCCTTGCAGTTCCCCAAAGATTTGAGTAGTCATCGTGGGCCATTCCATAGTTCCACTTAACCCCAGTCTCTTTGAGTTCGATAATAAGCCCTAATGAGGAAAAGACCTTTTTGTCATAGGTCAGCTTCAGGCTGGCGGTCTCCACAATAAGACCGTTTCCATCGTCAGTGACCTCCAAATCAACTTCAGGAAAATCCCTGTTCTGAACAGCAAAGCTCTTTCTGTCCTCGAACTTACCGTTCTCGCTATATTCAAGCCTTATGAGTCTGTCCGTCAGGACTGTTATCCTGTATTTATCTCCAGTTATCATTTCATATTCTCCTTATATGGTGTATGAGATTCAAAGTCTCGGTCCGGATCCAGGCAGGTGCATGTTGCATAAGCAACTGAGCGGGCATATCGTGCTCGTCGGTACTTATAGTGAACGACAGAAATGATTTGTCGTTCACTATAAGTCTCCGGCGGATGCACACGGATTTTGTAAGGAAATATGCCGCTGAAGCGGCCAAAATCCGGCGCAGTAAACGCCAAAGTAAAAAGAACTTTGTCGTTTACTATAGATACCGTCCTTTGGTGTCTTAGTACCGCTACGAAGCACGACTGAGCGCAAGCGTCCCCGAAGTTGATTATGCAACATGCGCCTGTCCGGAGCCGGACCGAGACTTTGAACTCCATCTGCTTCACATCACCCTTTAACCGATCCGGACAGTCCCTCAACATAGAACCTCTGGAGCCATACAAACAGTATGACAATGGGCACTGCCACAATTACTGCTCCGGCAGCAAACTGGGTGTAATATGTATCAATCCTCTTGAAATCAGTGAGCCAGTACAATCCGACAGCCACTGTGTATGAACTCTGCTTGTCTCCAAAGAGCATACTCGGGAAGATGTAGTCAGACCATGCTCCAAGGAAGCTTCCCAAAACAGTATACACGATAATGGATTTTGAAAGCGGAAGCGTCACATGAAGGAATATCTGAAGCCTTGAAGCGCCGTCGATGATGGCCGCCTCGTCAATGGCCTTGGGAATCGTGTCAAAGAATCCCTTGCTGACGTGATATCCCATGGCTGCTCCTGCTGCGCTGACTACGATCAGGGCAAAGAGTGACTGGTTCAGACCGATACCCTTGAGAATATTATACACCGCGATCAGGGACATAAATCCCGGGAACATTCCGATGATCATAAGGACGTTCATGAAAGCCTTTCTTCCGGCAAATCTGGTTCTACTGAGAACATATGAGGTTCCCAGAACGATCAGAGTGTTGATGACACAGCTGCAGGCTGCCACGATCAATGTGTTGAGCCACCACTTTCCGAAGGGCAGTACGCTCTGATTGGTAAAGAGCTTGATGAAGTTGTCAAAAGTAAATCCGTGTGGAATGAAATATCCCACGTAGTAGCCCTGCTCTGCTCTGAAAGCTGTCAGAACGATCCACAGAATTGGGAAGAGCCAGATAACGCCCAACACTGTGAGTGCAATATATCCCACGTTTGTCCTTGTGACTCTCATCACCAGAACCAGGGCAACTATAGCTGCAACAAGTCCAATCCAGTAGCCAAAAGACAGATCCCTGTTTAGGAAGTTATCCGAAAGCCCGCCAGCTCTCAGCATTGCCTTAGTGGAGAACATCAAAAGTGTCCAGAATGCAGCTGCTGCCGCCTGAATTCCCTGCCATATCTTCACCAAAAGCACGCTGGTTTTGGGAATGCTCACTACCGCCATAACTGACGAAGCAGCCGTGAACAAAACCGCTCCGATGATTATCAGATGGAGGGCCGAAATGTCTTTTCCCAAAGCATCAGTAAGAAGTCCAAAGGCCGATATACTGTCGCCCGGAAGCTTAGCCATGGGCAGGAAAAGAGCTATGAACGAAATGACAGATACTGCCACTGCATATATGTGTTTGTCAAGGTTAAGACCAATAACTGTCTTTTTCATCACTGGAATCCCTCCTCATTCTTCATTGCTCCCGATCTTGAGAAGGAGATCAGGGTAAATACTGCTGAAATCACAAATATGATGATGCCGATGGTGGCCGCCAGGTTGTAGTCGTTGCTGTCCTTGGTGAGCTTGTATAGCCAGGTCACCAGAAGGTCAGTTTTGCCTGCGCCCTTGAAATAATCCAGGGTAAGGGGCTCGCCTGCGGTCAGGAAATAAATGGTGTTGAAGTTATTAAAGTTGCTGATGAGGTTTGAGATCAGGTACGGAGTTGTCACAAACCACATGTATGGGAAGGTGATCTTGAGGAACATGGTCACAGGTCCCGCTCCATCTATTCTGGCGCTCTCATAGAGTTCACCCGGAATGTTCATGAGAATACCGCTGACCATCAGCATTGTTACTGGAACTCCAACCCAGAAGTTGACCGCAATAACCGATACTCTTGCCCAGGTTACGTTTGACAGGAAAGGCAGGGCTCCTTCGGTGAATCCCCACTGCTGAAGAAGAACGTTCAAGATTCCCCTCTCACCCAGCATTGTTGAAACAACTCTCAGAGAGATGAAGGCCGGTATAGCCATTGTTATAACAAAAACCGTTCTCCAGAACTTTTTATATTCAATTCCCTTGGAATTTATTATCATCGCCAGTATCATCCCGCCGAAGTAGCAGGAAAAAGTAGCTGCAAAGCCCCAGATAAGGGTCCATCCCAGAACAGGCCAGAAGGTGTTAGAGAGCCTGTCCCCTGTAGCCAGCAGGGTCTGGAAATTTGTCATGCCAACCCAGGTAAAGAGATTTCCCGGAGGCTGGTGGTCCTGATCGTAGTTCGTAAATGCCATCAGGATCATGTAGATCAGCGGCATTACTGTAAAGATTGAAAGACCTGCCACAGGTACTGCCAGAAGCAGCATATGTACGTTTTCATTTGCAAGACTCTTTACATCCTGTATGAAATTGTTAGGTCTTTTGCCAAGAGCTTTATGCTCCATTGCCTTGCGGCCTGAGTATATGGAAAAGAGCCATAAAGCGATATAGACTGCTGTGATAACCAAAGTAACAACGCCTGATAAAAGGATCAGCATTGAGTTGTCGCCCTGGCTGACTTCATAGATGCCCAGGGCTTCGTTGAAAGTCATTCCCTGAGTGCTGGTGCCCAGAGTCCGCATCATGTCCAGATTGTGGAAGCCCTTTTGGACCATGAATACAATGTATGCTATTTCCAGTGCCAGGAATATCAGTCCCTTGAGAATCTGTCCTGCCACGATATTGGCAGCGCCTAAGAAAATAGCAGATATGACTGTTAAGATTTTGCCGGAATTTTTGATAGATGACTTCATTGGAAAATACCTCTTGAGAGAGGGAAGGGGCTTTTGAGGCCCCTTCCGACTTATGAAAATAAAGGAATAATGAAAATGAAAAAGAAAATTAGTTTGTTAATGTGCTGGTAATGCTGTCAACAAGAGCGTCAAGCTGGCTCTGAAGGTTTGCCTCAGTTACTTCGCCGTGATAAATGCTCTCGCCAAGGGCCTTCATAGGATCCCAGTAATCGCCCATCTGGGGGATGCTGGGCTGGTTAGTTGCGAATGCTGCCTGGTCGTTGAGAGCGCTGGCAACGATATCGTTCTTGATGTCATCGCTCTCTGCCAGAGACTTAAGTACAGGAACATCGCCCTGCTCCTGGTATCTTGTGAGGCAGCTGTCAGGATTTGCCATGTAAACTGCAAGCTGCTGTGCTGCAAGAGGGTGCTTGGTGTTTGACTTAACTGTTATGGTCTTGAAATCAACGAAGTTTGAAAGCTGTACGTCCTTGCCACCGATGTTTGCAACAGGAAGTGCTACCGCACCGACCTTGTCTCCAAGAGCTTCTCTGAACTCGGGTGCGCTCCATGCTCCGCTGGTTACTGCTCCAAGCTTTCCTTCCTTGAATGCGCTGCCGCCTACGCCGTCTGCATCCTCAAGGTACTTGGGATTAGCTGCAAGATCGATCATGTACTTGCCTGCCTCAAGACCCTTTTCGTTGTTGAAGGTACAATCAGATGCATCTGTTCCGTCTGCTCCAAAGAGTGTGCAGCCATTTCCTAAGAAGAACATCTCAGCATACCATGAGTTTGTAAGCTGTGTGCTGAAGTTCCATGTGTCTGCGCCCAGGTCCTTAGCCAGCATTTTGTCAAGGCTCTTTACCTCGTCCTCTGTGAACATATCTTTGTTGTAGTACATGAAGAAGGTGTTGGGTGAGAATGGAACTGCATATGTAAGTCCGTCTATTGTAACAGCGTTGATAGCGCTCTCTGGAAGATCTGCCTTCAACTCATCTATATCCTTTGTGATGGGAAGAAGAAGTCCCTTGCCTGCCAGGTCTCCAACACCGCCGCTGGGTGTGTAGAAGATGTCTGCTGCTGTGTCGGCATCTGTCTCAAGTGCCTGAGGTGCTTCGTCGATTCCAACTACTGCTATCTCATATGTGATGTCGAACTCTGCATGAGCTTCGTCAAAGTCCTGAACCATCTGATCTGTTATGTCTACTTCTTCCTCCGGTACCCAGATCTTAAGGGTTACCTTTTCTGTCTCTCCTGATGCTGCAGCGGTATCGGCCTTTGTGTCTGTCTGGGTAGCTGCCTGTGCGCTTGAACCGTCTGCCGGCGCATCAGCGCTTCCGCATCCTGCCATAAGTCCTGTGGTTACGGCTGCTGTCATGATGAGTGCCCCAAGTTTTTTAAACTTCATTTTTGTTATCCTCCTTGTAAATCTTTGTTTGTTTTTTCCGTTTCGAAATTGGTTAATCGATTTACCAAGACTATAAAGCCTTTAGGTTAAACGGTCAACCCCTTTTAACTCTTTTCCATTTTTTCAATAAATTCACTGGTGTTATGGCGGATATGCCATGGGCGTTTTTGTCAGAAATGCGCAGAAGATTTAGTAAACAGTTTACCAGGCTGTTTCAGGTTCTTTTCATCAAATAGAAAAACCTCCCGGATTTTACTCCGAGAGGTCACGTACAGACTGTCTTTCAACAACTCTTATTGGTTGTTTCTCATCTATTACCAGGTCTCTTTCGCCGTCGATCATCCTGAAGAGATAATCCCCGGCCTTTCTGGCCTTTAGTTCAAAATCCTGGGCAACACTGGTGAGTTTTGGTGACATGAAGTCACAATCCGGAAGGTTATCAAAACCTATTACCGAAACATCATAGGGAATGCGAAGTCCGCACTGTCTGAGCCCTTCCGTCACTCCGAAGGCCACGATATCAGACATACAGGCCACCGCAGTATACTGACCTCCTGTAAAGGCTATGTCCTGTCCAATCTGCATGGCATCCTTATAGGATGTGTCGGTGTAGTAGATATTTCCTGGTTTAAACTTAATCCCCGCCTCCTTGCAGGCGTCGGAGAATCCCTTGTATCTCTCCTGGATAACACCTTCAGAAGAAATGTCGGGAGTAACTAGGGCAAGCTTTTTGTGGCCCTTTCCTATGAGGTATCTGGCCATCAGGTAACCACCCCTGTAGTCCTCAATACCTACGTTTACTATCTTTTGTCCCGGGGCATATGTATCTAAGAATACCATGGGAATGTCCAGGAGGCTCTGTATCTCTTTTACCTCCTCCTTATAAATTCCCAAAAAGAATGCACCGTCCACGTTCCAGGAAGAAAGCAGAGGCACGATCTCCTGGGGATCTCCGACGCACCTGAGCATCAGGTAATAATCATGGCTCCTGATGTAGCGCTCTAAAGATGCAATCATATGGGCGTTATAAGGATTGGTGAAAAAGTCATCGTCCTTCCCAAGGTAGGGAACAACAAGTCCTATCAGCCTTGAGGACTTCTTCACCAGTGACCTTGCCATTACGTTAGGTTTGTATCCCGTCTCCCGGATCACCGTCTCTATCTTTTCTCTGGTCTCTGCTGAGACCTTGCCGAAGTTACCATTTATTACATTAGATACTGTAGCGGTGCTTACCCCCACCCGCTCAGCTATAGTTTTTATATTCATGTCCATCGCTCCTTGTTTAGTGTAACGATTAACCAAATTTAACTATACATATAAAGGCGGGAATCGTCAACAGTCGATATGAAATATTGTTGTCGGATTTCAGAAAATTTTTAGCAAATTATCCGTCATTACTCTTGTAACACGATGTATAATTATTATAGTAATCGGCTGTGTACAGTGATAAGGGAATCGGTTAATGAATAAGACCATTACCAGAAAAATCATAATAGGTACAGTCATACTAATGCAGCTTATTTATAATGTCTTCGTTTTTTGGGAAAGGAAAACGAACCACGATAAGGTTATTCACCTTGTTGATGAGGATCTAATGTTCAGGTGGGACACCATGGATTCAGACCTTGAATACATAAACAACTGGATCAGCACGGGCCATTTTGAAAACGAAGATCTGGGAAGGCTCTATGAAAGAGCCAGCCTTATCTACATGCAAAAAGATGAGGTCATGCCCTACTACAAATATCTTGGTTATGCCATCTATTATCTTGAGAGAAGTCCTGAAAAGGATTATACCGTCAACGTTTATCTTGATCTTGCCAATTTTTTCCTGAATAATTATGCCGAAGAATCAGCGAAAAAAATGGTTGATGCCGCTGCAAAAATCGAAGAATTCGACAACATCGAGAACCTTCAGATAAAGAGTTATGCATTCAGAATGATGGGAATAATGGCCATTCTTAATAATGATTATGACGATGCAGAGGAATGTCTCGAGAAGTCGCAGGAAATAGTAAGCCTTTCCAATACCGGAATCTTTGAGGAATGCTATAGGGCAATTAACGATGTCTGGCTGGCCAGAGTGTACGTTGAAACAGACCGTTTTGAAGAATGTCGTAAAAAACTTGAAACATGGGAAGGAAATCCCATGTTTGAGCAGGATGTCTATCGTGAAATTCTTTTGCGGGATCTTATCATTCCATATTATCAGGTGAAGTGCATCTGCTCCACAGCAGAGGTCCAGCATGACAGCGGAAAAATCTCAGCAGAAGAAAAGTCCCGCATGGAAGAAGCTCTGACCGATTCCTACATAGAGTTTTTTGATATATGTGAAGAGAACGACTATAAAAAAACTGAGCTTTATACTCTTATCAAACTTCAGAATGAATATCCTCCCACCAGCGAAGAAGCTCAGAAACAGTTGTTTATGACCCTTCAGCAATTGTACAATGAGCTGTTTGAGGAACAGAACATAACCTACGCCAATGCCATCGACAGCACCGTTTTTAATTCGATATCGGAAATGGAAAAGTTTGAGATATCCCAAAGAGAAACAACTAGGAGGAGACGTTTTATTGCAATAATCATTATTCTGATCATTGTAATCCTTGCCACCCTGATCATCGGCATACTGAACAGCAAAGTTGATGGTCTCACAAAACTGTTTAACAGGAAATCCCTGGATCGGGCAATAGATCTTTTGAAAAAAGGAAACCAGCCTTATGGAATCATTATGATCGACATAGATCATTTTAAGGATATAAACGATACCTACGGGCATCAGAACGGAGATATTGTGCTTGAACGAATCGGCCAGCTGATTCTGTCGGAAAGCTCCAACGATGCCGGCTGCTACAGATATGGCGGCGAGGAATTTGTGGTTCTCCTGTCCAGGAGTTCAATTCCATACGCCGGAGCCATCGCAGAAAGACTAAGAAGAGCCATGCAGCAACAGACATGGCCCTTTGGTGAACAGCTTGTTATAACCGTCAGTGGCGGCGTTGCTTCAGGAAGTGGAGATTTCGACGTCCTAAAACAGGCTGATGAAAATCTTTATCATTCAAAAGAGAATGGCAGAAACCGTATAACTGTAACCGAATGATTATCATGAAACCACACAGTCTCCGTTCGCCAGGATAGCCAGATGCCTGGTGGCACGGGATATGGCTGTGTACAGGCAGTGCCTTCCGAGGTCATCATCCGGATAAGATATCGGATCAGCATCTGCAATGATGACATTATCAAATTCCAGTCCCTTGGCGTGAGCCAGTTCAATGAAAAATGCTCCGCTCTCGGGGAGTCTGTTCTGACCGGTCACTGATTCCGGTGCACCATCTCCAAGTAAATCACTCAGTTTTTCAAGTTTGTACTGATCTCTGCAGATGACAGCGGTCAGTCCTTCTTTTTGTCCAAATTCAGCAATAAGATTTCTTAGTTCTTCAATATACTCAACCTCGGAACCACAGCTCTTTACAATAACTTCTTCTCCGGGACGCTGTACAGACGATATCAGCATCTTTTTCTCCTGTGGAAGAAGTGATGCGAACATATCTGTTATCTCCGGTGAGCTTCTGTAACTGGTCAAAAGCGGCAGTTCAACAAAACGACTGTTATCAATAGTCGCCATCTCTTTTAACTCATCAAAGGTTATCGTGCCCTCACGGATCGACTGGAATTCATCACCAAGCAGCATAAAGCGGGCATTGGGAAAGAACTTCTTAAAGACCATTATCTGGGCCTTCGTGTAATCCTGGATCTCATCGATCATTACATAACGCATGTTACGATCGCATTCTCCTGTGAGTGCCATGCGGGTGTACAGCCACTCTGCTGCGGTGATCTGTTCACTTCCAAGAATCCTACGGGCAATATTCATTACGTTCACAAAACCGCAACGTCTTATGCAGCTCAGAGCTCCGCCAAAATCATTCTCGATTCGATTGTCTTCTGCTCTATCTGATTTTGCGACACTGTCAGTCTCATCATCTGTGTCGTGGTCGTCACTGTTTCTCAGGATATATTTAGCTCTCTCCTCAAGCTCATCCGATGCAGTCTGGATCAGACGAACTCCATAGGGGAACTTCTTGAATTTTTTAATGACTGACAGCACCTCGTTTTTGGACATGACAACATTTCCCTTTTGCCGTATGTCCAAAAAGTCATCTGCTTCAGGAGGCAGTGTCGGCAGAAGCTCTTCAATCTTCTGAAGGCTGTCAGCTCTGGTGTAGTCATATTCATTGTCCTCAAAAGGAACATTTTCCATATCCAGGAATTCCTCCCAGGTAAGGGCCAGCGGATTGGTCTCTCCCAGGTCAGGAAGTACGTTACTGATATATTCTCTAAATACAGGGTTCAGTGTCATGAGGCACACCTGGTCCGGCCTCAGAGATTTTCTCTTAAGGTAAAAGAGATATGCAATACGCTGCAAAAGAACTGACGTCTTGCCACTACCTGCAATACCGTTTACCAGGAGCACTGGTACATCGGGATATCTTATTACAATATTTTGCTCTTTTTGGATTGTAGCAGTTATGGCCTGCATCTTGTCCGAGTGGGTCTGGGACAGAGACTGCAAAAGAATCGGATCCTCTATGGCAATCTGTGTGTCAAAATAGGCGATGAGCTTGTCTTTTTTAAGATCAAATTGACGCCTCTGCTGCAGATCCACAGAGATTTCTCTGTCCTCAACAGTATAGTGAGTCTGCCCGGTCTCCTGGTTGTAATAAACCTCTGCAATTGGCGATCTCCAATCAATTACCATCTGCTTGTAGGCATTCTCAGAGATGGCAGCGCGACCGATGTAATAATCCTCCGGATCCTCTGAAGGGTCAAACTGTACCCTTATCTTGGCGAAGTATGGCGCCTCAAGCAGCTTTTTTACTGTACCAAGGCGCTTGCCCAGGGAACTGCTCTCAACGTTATATGTATCTATGTAGCGGTTCCACACCTCAATCTCGGCCAAAGTCTCCATAGTAGTCTCAATATCCGCATAGTCGAAACGCATATTGTCCCTGATGTCATTCTTGTCATCAATGGCCTTCGTATCCAGCGCAGATATCTGCTCCTCCAGCTCATTTTTCTTTTCCATGAGCTTGTTGTAGGTCCTGGTGAGGTGTTCCTGTTCTCTTTCGAATTCTTTCTTATCCATAACATGCACCCTGTAATTAAATATTGTCTTGAAAGTTTCAGGTTGTCTTTTCAGTATACCATATATTCGCAAATCAGGTATTTAGTAATGCTGTATACCGTTAGAAATCTGCACAGCAAGAAGCACGCAAAAAGCCCTTCGCTCATTTTCCCAAACAAGCAAAGGGCTTTTATATTATCTTAATTTCATATTATTTAGCCTGAACCTTCTCGAATGTCTTTACTATTTCATCATCAGGTGCAGGAGTTGCAAGGCTCACTACAACTATCATGATGATTGCTACCAGGAATGCAGGTGCCAGCTCATAGAGGTTCCATACACCGCCCATAGGACGTACAAGGTATTTCCAAATGAATACCATAAGACCACCTGAGATCATTCCGGCAATTACGCCATATCTGTTAGCTCTTTTCCAGTAAAGTGACATTATCATAGCGGGACCAAATACTGCTCCGAAACCGGCCCATGCAAAGGACACGATGTTGAAGACAGAGCTGTTAGGATTCCATGCGATGATGATTCCAAATACAGCTACAACGATCAGGGTTGCTCTTGCTGCCAGCATTGAAGCTGCCTCAGAAAGCTTGATTCCAAAGGTCTCCTGAATGATATTCTCAGATACAGCAGAGGATGCTGCGATAAGCTGTGAATCTGCAGTTGACATGGTGGATGCCAGGATACCTGCGATGATCATACCTGCGATAAGGGCGAATATGAAATTGTGCTCACTGATCTGCTGTGCGAGTACAACGATAAGTGTCTCAGCCTTAGATGCACTGCCAAGATTATCAGGATCTATGAGGGATTCAAGAACTCCTGAATTGGTCATGGCTCTTCCTACGATACCCAGAATAACGGCGATTCCGAGGGAGAATACAACCCAGATAGATGCTACTCTTCTTGAAGTCGAGAGCTCTTTTGCATCACGGACAGCCATGAATCTCAGAAGAATGTGAGGCATTCCGAAATAGCCAAGGCCCCAGCAGAAAGTTGTTATCTTGCTGAAAAGACCATATGAATCAGCTGAGTTTGTTGCATTATTGTATGTAGCGTTGATATCTAAAAATCCCTGCATGTTGTTGAGGTTCGCACCTACTGCGGAGAGACCGCCGGCAGCTGTTATTCCATAACCCACAACGAAGAACAGGGCAACTGTCATTACGATTGACTGGATAAAGTCGGTCTTTGATGCTGCCAGGAAACCACCTGTTGTGGTATAGCCAATGATGATGACTGCGGATACGATCATGGCCAGCTGGTAGTTAACACCAAAGAGTGATGAAAAGAGCTTGCCACAGGCAGAGAATCCTGATGCCGTATAGGGCACGAAGAATATCAGAATAAAGATCGCACCTATGCAAAGGAGTGTCTTGCTGTCATCCTTAAAGCGCTTTTTGAAGTAATCAGGAATTGTGATGGCATCCAGCTCTTCAGTGTAATTACGAAGTTTTCTCGCTGTAAAGAGCCAGTTGAGATAGGTTCCTGTGATCAGGCCTGCTGCAGTCCATCCGGCATCTGCTATACCGGAAAAGTAAGCAACACCCGGAACACCCATAAGCAGGTAGGAACTCATGTCAGAAGCTTCCGCACTCATGGCCGTAACGAACGGTCCGAGCTTTCTTCCTCCCAGGTAAAAGTCCTTGACGTCATTGGTGTCTCTGGAGCTTACAAAGCCCACCAGAAGCATTCCGGCCAGATACACCAGAATTGAAATGATGATACCGATCTGTGAAATTGTCATTTTCTTCCCCTCTCTAATACTTTTTTCAACTTTAATATTTTAACAGATTAAAGGGATAAAGTCCACCCCAAGTTAAGTAAGTCAGGGGGACGGTTCTTTTGACTGCTTTTTCAGGGCAGTCATGGATCAGTCATGGGGACGGTTCTTTTGACTGCTAAAAAGCAGTCAAAAGAACCGTCCCCATGACTGACCCATGACTGAACCATGACTAAACCCAGACTGATTCCAAGTCCCTCTCTGACTTCCTTCCTACTCACTCCATCTCTTCCAGAATTCTCTCCGCGACAGCTCTTCTTGTCATACCGTTGTTCATGGCCTGTTTGCCTATAAAGCTGTGAGCCTCATCTTCGGTCATCTTCTTTTTTTCCACCAGAATGATCTTGGCCTTGCTGACGATTCTCAGCTCCTCCATCTTTTCTTCAAGCTTTCTGTTTTTGGCACGAAGCGTCAGTATTCTTCCCTGAATTGCCACCATGTAGCGGATTGCCTTGTCCATAAGCCCCGGAGTTACGGGCTTGGATACCACCAGGATGCCGTGGTCTGTGACCTGTTCCAGCACTGCCTCATATATTTCCTGAGGGGCCACCAGCAGGATGGATGCACCGGTTCTGTCGGCGGCATCAAGGGCAAACTCCACCCCCATCTCATCCGGCATGGGACAGCAGACCACGATAATGTCATAATCCCTCTCCAGGATGCAGCGCCTTGCTATAGCCATGCTCCTTCTGATATCAATGGTTACAAATCCGGACAGTGATTTTTTGACCATGTGGTCAAACTGTTCGGAGGAAGATACGATCAGTATGGAGCGGCTTATACCTTCTTTTCCAGGCATAAATCTCCCTCCTTTATCCTGCATACTCCCTTATTATCACTTCCGGAACGATGCCCTTAATAAAACTGCTGTTTTTTGCGATAATGCCGGCTTCTTTTTTGGAGCCAGGAAGCATAGCTGCCTCCTCGTCCATCTCCTTTGGAAGCTCTAACTTCCTCTCTATTCCAGAGAGACCTGCATGAATCAAAAGAGCATAAACAAGATATGGATTGCTCTCAGCATCAGGTGATCTCAGTTCAACATGAGTTCTGTCCTTATAAGTCTCAATATGCATAAGCTCTGATATGCCGTTGCTGGCCCAGTCAGCCCTGTCAGGAGCTGTGCTGTTTCCAAGGCGGGCATAGGAAGCGTCTTTTGGATTCAGGAATACCGTCATATCACGGATCTTCTCAAGAATTCCTGCTGCCGCATATCTTGCAACATCGTTACCATCCTTGTCGTTGGCGTATATGTTGATATGATAGCCATTTCCGTTTTTACCAGGAATCGGCATTGGTGAAAAATCTGAATAAAGCCCAAATCTATTGGCAACAGTGCTGACAACCATTTTGAAGGTGGTCATTTGGTCTGCGGCCTTTAAGGGCTTGGCGTAATGAAAATCTATCTCGTTTTGTCCCGG
>JAEEGL014419256.1_pt1 | contig 22294 bp, 31 predicted proteins | sample 9134231 | NCBI WGS metagenome assembly JAEEGL01 (sample SAMN16246548, study PRJNA631951) | gut metagenome | biome: gut microbiome; feature: rumen; material: fiber-attached | host: Bos | place: Iran: Karaj | collected 2018-10 | reverse complement strand
TCTCGGACTTATCGAATACGAAACGGTAAATACCCGAGGATTTTATGTTTGCAAGATAATTTGGTAGCATATTACTTTTACTTTATTTACTTTATATCCGTTCTATCAGGTCTGAACGGGAGACTGGGATGAATTAGTTGGCGTGACGGCGGAGACGCATACGGAGGTCGCGCTCGTAGCTGTCAGGAATGTTATCGAGGCCTTCATAAACCGACATTGCTGGGGTTTTCTTGCTCCAATCAATACTCTCCCAGAAGTTTACAACTGCTTCGTTAGTGCGAAGATCATAAAGACGAGCTTTACGTTTGATATACTCCTTCATGTTACCATCGGCACTTTCCCAAAGAGGACGTACGTTGGCCGGCATCTCACGGATGTAAAGAGGATCGTTAGGGTTAACATTCTCGTTCACGCGGTCAACAACCGGCTTGGCAGGATTCTTTTCGATCATCTCAAGTATGCTGTCGATGGTGGCGAGCTTGGCATCACGGTTCTCATGGATGGCTTTAAACTTCTCTTCAATCTTCGACATAACATCGGTACGGAAATGTTCATTAATCCATGTTTCAACGGTACCGGAATATTCCTCGGCAATCCACTTTTCAATGGTTGGGGCATACTGCTCAATCAACCAACCCTGAATACCGTCTGCCATTTCCTTAACCATATCATGCTTAAGTTCTGTACCGAAATGTTCGGTCAACCATTCTTGGACATTAGGGGCAAACTCCTTGAGTATCCAGTTTTGGGTTCCTTCGGCGACCTGCTTAAGAATGGACTCACGGGCAGACTCACTGATTTCAGTAACTGCTTCGTTAAGAACCCACTCCTGTAGGCTTGGAGAATATTCGTTAACTATCCAGTTTTGAATACCTTCGGCGAGCATCTTCATACGCTCGGGGCTATTAACCTCGTCAACACGCTCGTTGGTTGTCTTTATGGACTGCTCAAGAAGATCAATCTTATCGAGTAGTTCCTTGTGTTCTTGTTCGGTCATAATAATTTCATTTTCTTTGTTTGCTGGATTGGCTGGCTCATTCTCTTTGGATTCCACAATAAACATGTTGTCATCGATGGACTCCGTAATAAATTCCTTACCAACCTCCTTCGAAAAGGATTCGGCAAGATTAAGACGTGCATTGGCGAAACCCGGGGTACCTACGAGGTCGTAGGTTTGGATGTTCTCCAAAGTTACAACACCATCCTTGTCCACATTACCAGTGGCTCGGGACGAAATGAAAAGAGGCAAGCCACCCTCAACAAGCTCCTGTGCAATCTTACCCTTCGGGGTATTGAGGAGCTTGATAGTACCGGTGACGAGACCATTCTCATCGATGTTAATATCCTCGATAGTGTGGGAGACTTCGTTAAGGTCGATGTTCATGGTGTTAGGATGCTCGAGCTGGCCGGGAACGCCCTCGGAGGCGATACGTGCCTTAATACGGTCGACCATTTGCTTGTAGTTTTCAGCCACATAGATACGACCATTACGATTCTTCTGCTTGGAGCACTCACCAAACACACCCGTCATACGCATAAAGCCATCTTCGCCACGACCTTTTTCAAGGTTTTTAACTTCGTTGAGTTTTTCGTAGATGAGAATTTGTTTGGACATATTTTCTTATACATTTTATTTATGAACCCATGTTCCTTATGAGAACACTTCAATGTTCATTCTAAAGAATAAACAAATCCCTTATAAACCCAAAATTTTTTCGACATTTGGGTAATAAGTGATAATTATGAATTTTGTAAATTAATTTAATGTATTGATTTAGAATAAACTATATTATTCCTGTGAATCTTCCTGTTGGGTGTAATTATGTGATCTGTGTTTACACAGATAAGTTTCCCAATCGCCATACCACCAGTCAATATCATAACCAAGGTCATCAATAAGTTTCAAAAGATCTTCATGTCTTTTACGGCCGAGTTCACCCTGAATCTCCACATATACATCCTCTGTCCATATTTCAATTAAAATAGGTGGATAATCGTTTCTAACAAGGGTACCAATCATTCCCTGTAAGGCTTCCAATTCATGACCTTCAATATCAATCTTAATTAGACCGACATTTGTGAAATTAAAGCTATCCAATGTACGTAATTGAATATTTCCTTTGGTAACCTCCTTGGCCTTTAATGGACATGTTGTTTCAAGGTCACGTTCCGGTAATGTATTTAATTGCCAACCATTGAAGTATGATGTGGTATTTTCATTACTGATGCCACAATCAAATACATCAACATTATCAACCTTGTTGTGCATTAATATATTCGCCTCGCAAAGAAATCTTATCGATTTACAAGGTTCAAAAGCATATGCATGATTGAAGTTTGTAAGCCAACAATATTCACCAATACCGGCGCCAATATCAATGATATCCTTACTGAAATCGAATATACCATCTTCATTCTTATTGATTTTTTCAATAATGGCATGTTCCCAACAATATACGTCCGGTATACTCGTACAATTACACCAGTATTGTATTGCATTTAAATAGTCATTACCACAGATTATAGGTATATTGCCGGTTTCATTTGGTAAATTCAACTGTTTTGGCTCCTCAAAAAGGTTTTTTATAAATAACTCCATGTATTATATTGATTTTCTATAAAAATACAATAAAAAAAGGACACCTTTCGGTATCCTTTTCGTTTTTGGCGAGGGGATTTTACGACTTCGAAACAAGGCCGATTTTAATGGCATTGTTCATTATGGAGTCGACATCCTCCTGTGCCTCATTGGACTCAACCGGACGTTTGGCGGTCATCTCATACACAAGGCTGTTGTAGAGGTCTTCCGGGGTGGCCAACGGGAGCTTCGTACCGTCCTTGGAGTGGTAGTATGCCGGTACCGGATGTACCTTAAACATGTTGTCCTCACTGACGGGCTCCATGAAGATGTAATCCATCAGACTCAGTTCGTAGAAGAAGTAGTTGATGTGGTTATACGCATCCTCCTGCGTCTGATTGGTGCCAACGAATCCAAAGGACAATGCCTCAAGAATTTGGTCAATCATTACATTTGTCGGAGGAGTGAAGTTCTCGGAAGCATGGAACTCCGCGAGCTCACCAGCTCCAACGAATGCATTTTGAATGGCTTCAGCGAAAGTTTCTTCACGATTTTTCTGTTCCTGCAGGGCCTTAATGATTTTTACAAAGGTCTCCTTATTGATTGTTACTTCATTCATGCTGACTTGTGTTTTTACGTTAAACCATGATGTAATTGTGAAGGAAAATCACGACCGCCTCCTCAAATGACGGGGTAGTACGTTCGTCACACCAGCCACGAAGCCATGCTTCTGCGCAGATGCGGTCCGGATCCTGATTGGGTGATACATTGCGACCTTCATTGATTGCCTGCTCGATGAGCTTACTAAGCTCATCACTTTCCATTGTTGCGATTAAATGTTTCATATTTTTTAATGTTTAATTTATTGATTTTTATGTTGTTTATTTATGATGGATATTACCATTATGGGACTGGACATTTCCACGAACATCACCACAATGCACATTACCGTTATGGGTGATAATATTACCATCACACGACCCATCCACCTTCACGTTACCGTTATGGGTTTGGATGCCACCGGAATTACCGGTTACATGGATTTCCTCACATACATCCACGGAGATGTCGTGACATCCACCTTCGATGGTGATGTTGATGTTTTTCCCCTCGTACTGGTCAAGGTCTTCCACAGTATGACCATTGATTTTCACTTTGCCATCGATAATTGAAATCGATTGGCTGCATCCACCATTAACAATTATTGAACTGCCATTTCGTGAAACGAAAATACCGGAGCCTTTTACATTTTTGTGTTTCTTGAACATATTTATTTTTTATTTATGTATGATTTCATTTTTTTAACCTTGTTACCAGGCCGTTTGTAGGTTTCGTAAGGTATACCATTGAAGGTTTCACCCCAACGGCGTTCCATCTCATAATGTGGGCCGATCTTATAATTCTTGTCCACAAATCGTAACTTGTTGTCTTCATCGACATACATTGTTGAGTAATAGGATCCTTCTCCATAGTGGAAACACTTTATGGCATATTTGTCGGCAAATTCGGATATATTACTTCCGTAATATTTGGGATCTATGGTAAGATTTACCCGAAATGACGGTAGGCTATTGTTTACCAAACCATTTTTACCAATATTGAGCACCATATAATGAATAGGCTCGGTGGTATTCAACCGGGATTTACACTCCCGCCATATTTCATCCCAGTCGCGGCCTTCTTGTTTTAACAGAAATCTAAATAGTGGAGTGTAGTCGTACAACCCATGGCCGCGACTATCCTGCTGGGTATTCATGCCTCGACGTATACCGGCCTTTGTATGCCTGCTATAACGGCTACGTTCATTATGGCCATAATCGGCATGTTCGTATCCATTATGGGTAGTTTTACTGACCTTACGGTATAATAAAGGTTTATTCATTGTCAAGAAATTTTATTTTGATAACCCATTCAAGCATTGGTTCCCTCGAACCGGGGAACTTATCATTTTGATAGCACTGTACATCCGACCAACCGGCATCACGATATTCCTGAACGGTTTTTTTGATAAGGGATTCAGGATATTCACCATTCAATTTGATTTTGATGTATTTGACCGGGTTTTTAAGCAAACGGAGCTTTTTGAAATCCTTAATTGCTTTGCTTTCAGCAATATCTAATTCCATACGAAATTGCTCCAGCTGGTTATCAACCATATTGGTGTCTGTATTGTGTATATCTTGTGGTGTAATCATGTTATTCATATGGGATTGTTTCTACTTCGTTCATCTCAACCTTCACGATGGTGAACTTCGATGGCCAGTCGCATCCCAAAATCCTCCCGTACTTTTCCAGCCATCGGTAGCTACCGTCTACACACTTACGGGCGGCATCGATGTTCTTGAAGAACTTGGCGGCGAAAATTAATCCGGTGAACTCGCTGGCACAGTCTGTACCGGCCTTGATATAACGGCCATCATCGGTCTTGATTATGATTCTCTGCTCTTTCATCTGCGGTGATTTTTCATGATAATGATGCAGGCGTCCACACCTTTATCTATATAGGACTTGATGTACACTCCGGTCTCTACGGCAGTGGGAATATCGATGGTATCCATCACTCCGCATTCATCGGAATATACACGAAGTTCATCATTTTGTGTATTACTGGTTATGGAAATGTCACCTTCCAAGACCACATCGTAACCGGTGCCGTTATTGGTGCGGATGAATAAATTTTGGCTGATGTTTTCTATGAGTTTCATATCTCCTTAATTTTTTCGCATATATATAAACGAACCCATCTAAAAGTTAACGAACCAATTCGACAAGGTCTTTCATAAATTCCTGCTCCTGTGGGGTACCGGAGTAGTTGAGATAAATGTACAACTCAACCTTATCCTTATCGGTGACAAACTCACGCTCCTTGATTTTTTCATCTACATTATCATAATAGATATTGCTGTATACTACATTGGCATGGAAGCTGAACCACTTGATCATTTTTTGCAATTCCTCGGGGAGATCCTTATAGTAATACTCGGAGCCCTCAACTACAATGGGAAACTCGTTGCGGAGGAATCCAATGACGGTGGTGAGACGCTGCTTACCATCGATTATCTGCCACACCATCGGGTTATCCGCTTTGCGGTCACGCACCTGCACAATGGTCAGTGGGGGTATATTCACTTCTTTGAGAATGGAGATAATCAACTCCGACTTTTGACGAGGGCTCCAGCAAAGTTCGCGCTGGAGATTACGGCCGTATGTAGGGAGATATACATCGAAATCCAATTCGAAGTCATAATTCTCATCTAACCAATCTTCAAGAAGCTGCTCAACGGTGTTGAGGGTAAGACCATAGTTTATGCGGCACTTAAAACGTGGTTTAAAATATTGTATGAGTTCTTCAGGTTTCATATTCGTTATATTACTTGGTGCGTTTTATTTAGTCAATCTCGGGAACCGGCTCCCCCTTATAGATTAGGTAGCATCCGCCGAAAAATCCGGTGAAAAAAACCACGATCAAAATAAGGGTGGCCCAAAAGGGAACAATCGAGTCCAGTGCACTACCGGCTGCAAGACCGATGAACAATGCAATACCACCAAAAATTTTACGAACGATCTTTTTCATTTTTATTTCCTTTCAATTTTTTGAACCGAAACTATTCCGATTCTTCTCAAATATATATAATGGACATCATGTGGATCTTAACAAAAAACAACAAAAAACCCCAGTTAAACCGGGGTTTTTATAGTGTTTATTGCCGGACTTGATTATTGCTGGCCATCACTCTCATTGCCGGCAGCGCTTTGGGTGCTTTGTTCATTTGTAGGCTTGTCCTTGGATGTCCTGCGTTTGGGAGATTTGGCGGACTGCTCAACCGGGGCAAGATTCTTGATTGCAAATGGGTTGTTGCCACCCATCATCATGGACATGGCCAACATGTTCTCAATACCGGAGTCACCTAACTTGCCGTCTTTCATAAGGGCGAACAGGAGCATTGGATTCATGGTAGCGTTGGGAGCACATTGGAACTGGGGGTTGGATTCTGCGTTACCACCCATGCAGCCCGTGAGTTTTGTAAGGAATGGCATCATCATGGACATGGCCAACATGTTCTCAATACCGGAGTCACCTAACTTGCCGTCTTTCATAAGGGCGAACATGAGCATTGGATTCATGGCTGCGTTGGGAGCACATTGGAACTGGGGGTTGGATTCGGTGTTGCCACCCATGCAGCTCATGATGAATGGCATCATCATAATCTTTTCGAGATTAGAATCGCCATTTTTGCCGTCCTTGTTACCGTCCTTCATGAGGGCGAACAGAAGCAGAGGATTCATTTGCTGGCCGTTTCCTCCCATACCGGGGAGTTGTAACCCATCGAACATACGGGTACCATCAAAGATATTGAAAATAACCTCCACCGTGGTAAGACCGGTAAGCTTGTCGGTAATGGCAGTGGTTTCTCCCTTGTCACCGCTGAAACGGAGAACCGTGAGTCCTTTGGGTTTGCCTTCTTTTGTCTTGTTGACAAATGTGACCTTTGCGAGCTTACGGCCTTCCGCCGTATTATTGAGGAACACGTAGTCGCCAACGTTGACCAGTTCGATTGGACGATGAATGCTGTAGAATGGAATGTCCTGAAGGACAAAATCGGCCGGATAGCTTTCAATGTGATCGTTCACAATGGCGATGTATTCGCCCTGTCCATTGGGTAACGCAATATTACCATCCATGGTCATTGCGATACATTCATTGTCGTTTGTCTTCACAGGAATGAACTGACTTTTGTACATGTCAAGCATTCTTTCAAACATGCCTGTTAATTTTGATTTTGTAGCCATAAGATTCGTTTTTGAATTGTTTCTATTTTTATATATTAAATTTTTAATTGATTTTACATTCGGATATTTTGTCATCCCACCAACGCACCTGATTTCTTCATAGATCGCCCCGGCTTCGTTAGGATGATAGAAAATATCATTAATTATATCTTGTGTTGCGGGTTCAAAGTAATCTGTAAGATTGTATCCAACACCATGTTTTCTACCGACAGAAATACTTCTTATAACTCCATCCGCGGTTGTATCATCATAGGCAAATGTTGTACACACTTCAATATATACATCATTGTCTTTGACATTGATAGATATATATCGAAAAGCCTCCTTGGATGAACAACAATTTCCGCTTGACTGGTCCGTATACCGCACCCATCCATATTTTTCCTTGGGGCTGGCGGCAATATCATCAATTGTGACCGCATGATTGGTTGTTACATTAAAACCAAGCGATTGACAATATTCCTTAAAGCCGTCCACCATTGCATTGATGAGCCGCGTATCGCATCGATCCTTCTTCTTTGTATCTGGAATAAAAATTTGATTGATATATGTTTCCCTTTGAATCCAATTATCTATACCTACAATTACCGCACAACCACACACATCATGTAACGCGAAATGTCCATGTTGTACAGAATACTTGGAATCAAAATCGGGATGAAAGATTTTTGGATATTCAAACATCCGATATACAAGACAATGAAGGGTATTTATATAGGTTTTATATAGTTTTTTATCCTTAATTGCATACAAGGAGTGACACTCCGTGGGATCCCATAAGAAATCCGATAAGTTAGTAACCCCTAATTGTTTGAAAATGAAGAATAATACCAAGCTATTCCATTTCGTTGTCGGGACATCAATATAGAATAGTTGTGGAAAGTCAAATGGTAATGTTACCACACCATGTTGTGATTTTGGAGGCATATTCCTATTAATTTAATTTATGTTTAATTAGTATGCGGTTTAATTAGTAATTAGCATGCCATGTTTCGGCCATGATAAGATTCATAGCGGTCTGCATGTAACTACGTTGGCGTTCAAGTTCCTGCATCCTCTTTTTGAGGTCATGGGTGATTTTGGTCAGGTTGTTGTATGCCGGACTGAAGATAAGTTTGTGGTATTTTTCAAAATCCACATATCCGGTACCAACAATGATAAATTTTGCGGCACTCCGGTACCGAAAACCACTGGCAGTTTCCATGATGAACCGCATGTCTTTGCGTCGTTCCATAATTTGTTCACGGATGGTCTCAATGGTCTCACCACATTCATCGATACCGTTTTGTATGCTGCGGAGGAAATCTCCAATGGAGAACTTCAAGCCATCCCAATCATCATCGACCAATGAAATAACCACCTGATTTTTCTTAATTGATTGGTCCATCCCTTCGTGTATTTCAAATACATCGCAGCGATAAGCACCTGAAAAACCAAGCAATGCCTTGATACGTTCAGTCTTGCGATTAACTTCGTGAATAGATATGAATTTGAAGTGATTAACGAGTAGACTTTCAATAAGGTTGAAATCTGACTTTCTTATATACATATCCCGAAAGTCTTTAATATCACCCTCATAGGGAACCCAGTATTGGGGGACTGCTCCGAAATCCCCATCATCGAAAGCCCCCATACCGACTGCCATGATTTTTTTGGAGTCGGTACGATCGTTATGACGGGTTATCCCGGGTCTACGTATAACCCGGGTACCACAGGGTTGGAAATCCCTGTCAAGGAAAAGAATTTTACTTACCAGTGTTTCCATATTAAAAGTACCTTTTGTATTCGTTCAGCAATCCTTCGAGACCCTTGCAGATATTGTCAATACAACTATCGCCGGAACCCCGACGCGCGGCTTTAAGACACTCGATGGTAATATTGAACACCTCATCTCCAAGAATCTCGCCGGACTTGTTCAACATGGACTTAATAACATCGGTGGCGGAAACTTTACCATCGGTCTGATTCCCGAGGTATGCTATGGACTGGGCCAACTCGTCCATATCCATCTCCACGGTGAGCCCCATATTGAGTTCATTCTCGTTGAACGGGTCGGTCTCCTGACCTTTAATACTCTTCTCGGAATAGTCGGCCAACACACGGAGTTCGCAGTCATTTTCTCCGGGAACGGAAACCTTAACGCTACTGATAGTGGGTTCGAAGTGACCCAAGGTTACTTTCTTTGCCATTGTTGTACTGTTTTAATGTTCTTGAGTATATATAATCAATTACATCCGGATCTTAACAATGTTTTATATAAATCTTTCATGGTTTTTCCTTCAGGAGACAGTACATATCCGGACGATAAGGAATCCATCCGGGTGGTAAATTAATCGGAGTACTCCCGGCATCGGCTGCTGGAACATGGATACCTTGTATATGGCGTTGATTTATCCCGGTGGCCACCTCATTGATTCGTTTCATCAAACGTTTACGCCAAAAATGTCTGTATAATTTACCCCATGGCATTTTGCTCATTTGGAGTTTGTATTCCAACCTCCACTTTAGGGTCGCCAAGGTATGTTTATACCAGTATTTGTTGAATTTAATATTTAATGTACCCATGTTACCTCTCTTGCTTTCATTACATTTTCCGATATCACAGCAATCCCATCCCCGGCTTGATAGCATATTTCCTCAGTCACCTTATCGAATGGCTTGAGTGTCCGTACGAAATTATTAATATATTTATTCGTAAATACGGAGGAGAACTTTACCGGTGAAAGAAGGTGGAGACCTTCCAGTGAGCGGCACCGGGAAAGTGCCACATAGACCTGCCCGAATGCGAATGCCTTGGCAGCATCGATATTTACCTTATCAAAAGTCAATCCTTGGGCCTTGTGGATGGTGACCGCCCATGCCGGTTTTAGTGGGTATTGTTCAAACATACCTTCCACCACCTGCTCGATATCGTCCGTGTCTTCCGCATGGCGGTATTTTACGTTGGTCCAACATGCACGGTTGACATCAATGGTCTTACCCTCGTCCGTCCGGACACGGATGACCGTGGAATCCGCCACGTCAATGAACTCCGTAATGGTGCCGAGCATACCATTATAATATGATGTTTCCGTATCACCCTTGTTGTTTTTAATAAACATTACCCTCTCTCCTACCTTCATCATCAATTGGGCGTCAATAGGATATAGGTTCACCGGAAAATTACCTTCCACCTTGGCATCGAATATACGGAGTTTACCTTCCAGTGCCCCCATTTGGGTATCATTGATATTGGTGGCTTGATAGTTGTGCGTACATAAGGTGATTGCCGTTGGATCTGGTTGATCAATCCGGCTATTGATGGTGCGGATGGCATCAATATCTACCGTATTATCACGGAACTTGTTTAGAACCTTCACAAAATCAATATTTTCCTGACGGAATACCTTTTGAAGTTCAATAGATACCACCTTATCCTTGATAAATAAATCCTTAAATGCCCGGGAGGAGAAAAAGAACGGGGACTTATATACCGTATTGAGATACTTGGCCTCTCTTTCTGTAACTACCGGTGGTAACTGGTAGATATCACCAATCATCAATAACTGGACTCCACCAAACGGTTCATCCGAGTGTCTGGCTTTTTTAAGTGTATCCGAGATGGCATCCATCATATCCGCCCGCACCATGGAAATTTCGTCTATAACGAGCAACTCCAGGGCCTTCATTAATCCCCACTTAAAACGTTGCATCTTGCGATGTTCCTTGGTATCATATGCAGTCATGAACTCCGGAAAGTCCGGTAGGTATGGTTCCGGTGGAAGCTGGAAGAAGGAGTTAATGGTTACACCACCGGCATTGATGGCGGCTATTCCGGTCGGAGCCACCACTACAAACTTCTTCTCACAGGTATCCTGCAGGTTTTTGAGAAACGTGGTTTTACCTGTACCTGCCTTACCGGTCAAAAAAAGGGAAAGGTTGGTACGGTTAATGCATTTAAGCGCCAATTCATATTGTAGATTATCTTCCATGGGAATATATAAGCACAATCACAACGGAATTAACAATCGGAATTATCGGAATTTTCCGTATCCGGCAGCTCAATGGCAATCATCGGCATGGCACGGAGTTTTCCATCGGATCCGTCCATTCCATATCCAACAAACCATTCCTTACGGTTTTCAATAAATCCAACAATTTCATGGTTGATACGGGGATCGTGGTTGGCTCCGGCTCTTTCAACCATCATGATTGTGTTATATTCCGGTCTCTTAATATTGGAGGATTTACATATATCCTCAAACCAATTTATAACGGCGGTCACGGAACGACCGGAATCCATGATTTCATCCACAATCCATACGTTGGCACCATCCTGAAGCTGTCCATACATATTTCCGTCAAGGATATAATCCAATACCTCCGCCACCGAATTACCCATTGCATTGGTACTGGTCTTAACATCCAAGAAGTGAAGTTTTACACCATTAAACTCATGGAGACATAGTTGTTTCATGAGGTCTGTATAGAAGAATACTCCACCACGGAGTAAACATATGAATATGTCCTCCGGTTTTGCCACCTCGATTACCTGCTCGGCGAGGTCACAGACTCGTTGTTGGATTTCCTTTTCCGTATGGATGATTTTATAGAGTTTAGAGGGTTCTTCTTCAACGTTCCTTGCTTCATTATAATTTTTCGATTCGATTGCCATATTATAACTGTTTGATTTTTCAAAAGATACTCAATTGTTCTCCTCTATATTTCCGGAGTGTTCCGGTAAGGTCTTGTGTATCGCAGAGCTCCATATATAGTTTATCGGGGTCTCCTTTTTGCCACTGGTACGGGGTAACATCCTGAATATACTCCGGCGGAATTTTCCGTTTTGTCCGTTGCTGGTAGTACTCCGCCTGTGCCGGAGTAACCAGCTGGAAAGTCCGTACCATCCACTCGAAGTAATCAACATCGGTGTCAATAATACGTTCGATGGTTTGACCGGCATGTTTGGTATACCAAATCATTACCACCGGCCATTCGTGTGGATGGTTTTTCTTTATCGGACCAATCATATATTAAATCAGCTTTTAACGGATTCTTCGGACACCACATGGTATATCTCACGGATTACCTTGGCATCATATAATGAATTGTGTTTATCACCGGGAATCTTGCCCATCACTATTTTCTCACGGCTATAATCAAAGGCCTCCCGTTCGGTTAGATTAAAGTAACGGGCAATGTCCTGATTGATGTCATGGCAGGCCGGATTAACATTGCTGGGAAGTTTAAATGCATGGCCAAAGATGTCAATAAGTAACACCATGTCATAGTGGCATACGTCGGAGACCAATTCCACGGTATTAAACTGTTCAAACCACTCGGCAAGCTGCTTACGGATATGGTATTTATCATGGTGTACCTCCATGTTACCATCCCTCACCGTAAAGAACTTACCTTGATAGTTGAATTTCAGGTTATTAATGACATGCTCATATATCCATTCATCTACCTGCGAGTCATCATAATCTGTGAACTCGGCATAGAATGTCTTTCCACTCTCACTTATGAGACCAATGGATATAAGGGTGGTGTCCTTGTGGAGACCTGTAAACTCCGTATCAAAAAATACCTTCATAATGTATCTGTAAATTTTGCTTTGTTACATTTACGGCATCGCCATTCATACCTGCCACCCACAAGATTCCGGATATCGCCGGAGAGTTCCTGTTCGAAGCGCCAGTCATGGGTACAAAAGAGACGTTTGAAGTCATCCCGGATGACCTCCCAAATTATTCGTGCAATGGATGGTTTCATTTGAAATATTCCTTTATTAGTCTAATCATATATTAAACCAGCTTTTAACGGATTCCTCCGATACCGGAGCCCAATCATGGAACTCCACATTGACGTTGTAGTATGAATGATAACGTAGCCATTCGTCCATCACATCGCGTTGGGGATTGGGCCATGATATTGGTGTATATCCAATTTCCGGAATAGGCCTATGTATGTGCCCATGAATGTTTCCGGTATAGAACTTTAATTCATCCGGATGGGCTGGCATATGAGTTAACAGGAATATTTTATCGTTTATCCGGATGGTTTCCGCCATCTTCCGGACATAACAACGATTACAGACTGCAAATTGGGTACACATGGCGTATGTGTCATGGTTACCGGGAATGAGTACCTTGTGGCCATTGAAGTGACTTTGTATCCACTTAACGGCGGCATATGAATTTACTTCATCCTCTCCTTTTGAGATATCGTCAAGGATAAACACCATATCGTTGTTACCAACTGTGTCATTCCATCGTCTTGTCAGCATCTCCACATACTCCCGACTATCCTTAAATCCACGATATGGATATATATCATCAAAGAGATGAAGATCGGCTGTAAAAAACGTTTTCATTATGTTAAAGGAAAAAGTTTATTATCCACGTAAAAATTTTTAGGGATTCTTCTTTTTGGAAGTAACCCTCTTTCAACCAACATACCTTCCACTATGTACCAATCCACCATTGACTTACCGTAAGTGAATCCACGATTATCTATATGTGATACAAGTGGGCAACCTAATGCGGCATCATCAATATATATATCCGCATATACCTTACGTGATTTTGAAAAGGTACAACGTGGATTATCATTAACTGCAAATATTGGTATATAGTGTTCCTTGCACCAATTTTTGGCTACTTCAATAACCGTAGGGGCTTCCTTACAGTTATACGGTTCAGGCCATTCAGGAACTTTGTTGATATTGTCCCTCATTGTATAAAGGATAATACGGTGGCCCTCGTTAGCCAATGCCTGTAATACTTGAACCGCACCGGGGATTTCTTTTCCGATGTCCGGGTACTGGTGTTCAACCATGGTACCATCAAAATCCACCGCGATAACCGATATATGTTGAGATGTATTACTCATGATATAATATATAAAAATTAACGTGGAGATTTCAATATGTGTATTTTTTATAAAAAAGACATATGAATCAATTTTTTAAGGAAATTTGGTGGGTATTAAGGTTTTTGTTTTACTTACTAACAACCAAACCTAATAAATCAGCAACCCCTGATATGGAGGAATCAGTAAATGATGGACATGATATAAACGAAATGGAAGATCCTGATACTGATGATCTTAATGATATGGAAGATCCTGATACAGATCCTGATACTGATGATCTTGATGATATGGAGGAACCTGTTGATGAAAATAATGAATATAATAAAATGAGAAATGTTGTAATATGTCTTGATAATGGGCATGGTGAAGAGACCCCCGGAAAGGGCTCCCCGTGGTCTATTTATAAGGTACCACCCGAGATTCCTTTTAAGGAATATTTATATTGTAGGGAAATTGTTAGTCGTCTTGCCCAAGTACTACATAAAGAAGGTTATCCTATATTTATTGTTACCCCGGAATTGGAAGATATCACCTTGGCTGAACGTGGACGCCGTATTAATGAGATTGTAGCGGATGCCAAGGCCAAAGGTATGCGTACAATCTCCATCTCCATCCATAACAATGCCGCCGGCGATGGACATGAATGGAAAAAAGCTTATGGCTGGTCAGTATGGACTACCCGTGGGAAAACCACTTCTGATAAGCTCGCCCAATGTTTATATGATGCTGCCAAGGATGTACTTATCCCACTTGGCCAAAAAACTCGCCAGGACACCACTGATGGTGATGCCGATTATGAAAGCAACTTCGCCATGTGCCGTATACCTAATTGTCCCGCTGTCCTGACAGAAAATATGTTTCAGGATTGTATCGATGAGGTTAAATTTCTCAATACTGAAGAAGGTAAGAATGCTATCGTGGAGATCCATCGCCGTGGAATTAATAAATTCATCGAAATGATGGGTTGGTAATATTGTGATATAAAAATAAATAAATTTGTACATGAAACATATAAGGCTTTTTGACACAGTGAATGAAAGAACATCTGTGGTAAATGACCATCCATACGATAACATACTTTCATACACTAAGGAAAATGATGGACTATTAATAAGTCAATCAATACCCAATAATGAAATATGGTACACATCATCGGACGGGAACGTGGTTACTCCAGATAGTAGTGATGGTTTCGGGGGCAAACATTGTGTCCAATACTTACGCTAACAGTAAGGGTGTGATAAAGTTCGACGGACCGGTGACAAACATTGGTGAATATGCTTTCGATAGCTGCATCGATCTCACATCAGTAATAATACCGGGCAGTGTTACAAGCATAGGCGATTATGCTTTCAATGTATGTGACAGTCTCACATCCATCGCAATACCAAATAGTGTGACGAGCATTGGTGAATATGTTTTCGATAGCTGCTTCAGCCTCACATCAATAATAATACCGAACAGCGTTACGAGTATCGGTAAGCATGCTTTCACAAATTGTGTAGGTTTAATATCAGTAATCATACCGAGTAGTGTTACGAGTATCGGCGACAGCGCTTTCGAAAGTTGTCCGAACTTCACTTCGGTCACGATTGGCAGCGGTGTAACGAGTATTGGAATTTGTGCTTTCGGTAACTGCACCGGCTTAACGTCCGTTAATATACCGAACAGCGTAACAACGATCGGTGAAGATGCTTTTTTTGATGTTCTAAACATTAATTACAACGGTTCTGCAACTGGAAGCCCGTGGGGAGCAAGGTGTGTCAATGGATATATTGAAGACGGTCTTGTCTACACCGATAACACGAAAACAACGCTCGTTGGTGCGTTTCCGACTATCACTGGAAGTGTGGTGATACCGAATACTGTTACAAGTATCAGTCAGGCTGCTTTCAGTGGTTGCTCGAGTCTCACGTCAGTCACCATACCGAACACTGTGACGAGCATCAGTAGCTACGTTTTCAATGGTTGCCGAAGTTTAACGTCAGTCACCATACCGAACACTGTTACAAGCATAGGTAGTTATGCTTTCAATGGTTGCCGAAGTTTAACGTCAGTCACCATACCGAACACTGTTACAAGCATAGGTAGTTATGCTTTCTATTATTGCATAGGTTTAACATCGATAACATGTGATGCCACAACCCCACCAACATTGTCAAATATAGACGCATTTAGCAATACGAACAACTGCCCGATATACGTACCAGCCGCCTCCGTTGATACGTACAAGGCAGCAAATAACTGGAACAGGCTTGCATCCCGCATTCAGGCAATACAATCATAACGTCAAAATTCCGCGTATAACAAACGAACGCATCTTCCCCGTTATAACTTACAAAGGGAAGATGCGTTCTTCGTTTATAGCTTAAAAAAACCGGGTTAACCCGGCTTTTTTGTATCACTGTTCACACTGTTCGGTATATTGAATTAATCGCCATTAATCGCCGGTATATCGGTTGTTGGCGTAGTAGTCGGAGATAGCCTTGTCAATGGCGTTATCAAGGTCTTTTTTCTCGGCCATGGACTTCTCGTCCATCAGGAGGATAATTTCGCCCCACGAGTTAGGGAGCAGCGAGTCTGCCGTGCATAGGTAGGTAAGTATCCAACCGGTGCCACGTTCCCACCACTTGGATGTGGATACCTCATCGAAGCATAACTCCATTTTCTTCTTATCGGTACCGGCGGTGAGACGGTCGGTATTTATGGAGTTACTGCCGTAGGTACGGAGATGGAAATCGAAGGAGATGTCCGCCTTGTAGTTCAGTGTACTGATGTCCTGATCCGAGGCGAAATTGAGTTTGCTGAGGTATTCCTGATGTTTGGCTTTCTGCTTGTACCGACTATCGGCCTTTGTTTGGTTATATGCACGGAGTCTTTCCTTGTGGGCCTTGAGCATTTTCTTACGTTCGTCAAAGACCAAACGGCTGTATTCGTCCTGTGCCTTCTCGAGGTCGGTGTACATCATCTCACAGAATTGCTCCTTGGTGAGGTTCTTACAGTCAATACCCTTGCGGGAAACCAATGTCACCAAACGGTAACCATTCTTTTGGGCGACAACACTGACAGATTCCATTATACAATCGTATAGAGGTTTCATAATGTTTTGTTTCTTTATACTTAATAATAACAATGAAAGACCTGTATTAGAAACAAGGATCAATGTAGTGATTCCAATATCCAATACCGAGGCTCAAACCATCCCCGGTTTGATTACCCTTGGAAATCCAGCGGCTGTGCTTACGGATGGTGAACTCGTTATGAACCAATCCCAAACCTTTACCGGTCATTGGGAGAACCTCGTATTTGCCGGCGTAGAAGTCAAGACATTTAACCTCGTTTAGATTGGTACCAATCAGCTTAGGAATACGGTTACCGGCTGCATCCTTACGACCATCCTTGTAGTACTCCACTTTGGTAACGGTGGCTGCTCGGTGGTCGGAGTAGTAGTAGACGGTACAAGGTGTTCCAACCTCGATGGTGGGCGGATTGATGAGAAGCATCTCGTTGTACCACTGGGTGAACTCATCCTCGTCAATACATTCAAGGATATAGTTAAAACGATAATGCTCCTCAACCATCATCTTATATACGGCATTGGCCGGGAGGAAACGGTAACGAACCTGCTCATACAGGTCGTGAAGAATCGGAAGGTCATACTTCTTTGCGGCCTCGGATTCAAAATTGGCCTCGATTTTTTCGATGACCGGGCTGGATGTGTGAGTGTATTCTCTCATAAATTGTTCCTTTCCTTTTATATTGTTATTTGGTGATATCAAGATAACATGTGGAGTTCAACTTATTTCCTTGTTCACCTATATATAAACAAACCGACCCAAATCTTAACGACTGGGTCGGTTAAAAGTGTCATGTATCGTGACGGACGTTACTTTGAATTAAGTTCGAACGTGTTGGAGATTTCTTCTATTCGCCTTACAGCATCAGAAATTCTCTTGTAATATTCCATGGCGGATTTATCATTGTGATAACGGTTTGTATGTGAGTACATGTCCATGTTATCAGTCATGTTTTTAACAAGCTTGTTAAGATTTTCCCAAGCTATGATCATGGTGTAGTATGAACCATTACCTTCTTGCATAATGGAAACAAACTTGGCTACATATTTATCAACGAGGTTTTTATAGATTTCCATTGCATCTGTATAAACCTTGATTACAGTTTCCAGTCCAGGATTGTGTAGTTTGGCAAGTGCTTCTTTGTAACGTTCAAGATTTTCAGCTTTGACTTGTTCGTAATTTTTAAGTGCTAATGCTCCATCCCTTGCTTCACGACGTAACTTCATTAGGTCATTACGTAAAAATTTGGTAGGATTTTTTAGTTCATATGCATAGTTTGTTGTTGCAATTTGAGCTGCAGTAACACCTTTAAATTTACCATTACGAGTTAAAACAAGATCACATCCCCAAGTGACTCCGGAAAATATAATCTTATTAGTGGCATCTTCATCTTCGTTAATCCAAACCCAGAATAGATAACCGGGATCCTTACGGGAACGCATACGTTTGATTGCATCCTCCTTATTGAGTTTAATGAGGTCATTATCCGTAATTTTATCCCACATTGGTGAATCACCTACCCATCGACTTTCTCTTCCACGTGGACTAATACTAAAGAAAATATCACGGATAATGTCACTTTGGAAAGACTCCATAAGCATATGATTCTTGAGGTATGTATAGAGAGGTATAATACCACGATTTTCCTTGAGTTCTCGGAGCTGGTAGAGTGTGGAATCAATTTGTCCAATAATGGAATCGATATCACTGGAGAGTGCACTATCATCCTTGAAGAGTTCATCACGGCCATTTTTGGTGAAATCGAGAAGTTCTTCAAGGTAGGTTTTAGCATCCTTACCTTTAGCTTCAATCATATTTTTATAGTTTTCAACCTTACCATGTTCACCCTGATAATGTTCCACAAGTGCATCAACCAACTCGGGCATCTCATCGTAGAACTCGTTAAGCGCCTTGTGGTCACTATACTTACCCACCATCAGGTGTTTCTTATGGGTCTCGGTAACACTTTGAAGAAGAGTACCAAAATATTCATTAACGTTCATATAATCTGTGTTTTCTTTACATAATTATATAATAATACATAATTCCCAAAAATAAAAAAAGCCGGTTGCGGCCGGCTCATATCCGTTCAAGAAAGAACGGCGGTGTGTAGGGTTTGTTACTCAGTAACCTCATTCATCTCCTCGATAACTGCCTCCACGGATATAGTGTCGGAATTGATGGTATCAACATCCAATGTATCGACAATGGAATCTGTGTTTACCTCAGAGGTGTTGTTACAGGTACATGTACCAAACGTCATGCATAATACAAACAGCAAAACGCAAAAAATACTTGTGAATTTTTTCATGTTTTATTAAGTTTTTTTATTAAATCCATTGGAAAACCATTGGAAAAACCCTCGGGGGTTCTTGTACGAGGGCTAAAATGTTCGCTTACTAATTACAACTTACTTCTTCATAATATTGGTGATTTTTTTATAGGACTTCTTCGGAAACATCCTTGACCGTTTACAATATAAAAATAAAAAAAACCCACGAGTATTTTCACATACAAGGGGCGTGTTATGGATTATTCAATAGGAGATATTCGAGCGAGCGATGGGATTCGAACCCACGACATTCCTGCTTGGAAGGCAGGCACAATTGACCACTATGTGACGCTCGCATTTTGAAGTTGCGGAGAGAGGAGGTCTCGATCCCCATACGTTGCCGCACCAGCCGCCTTCCAAACGGTGTTGTCGCCTTGACAATTCACTCTCCATGATTTAATGGAGCCGTAGGCCGGATTTGAACCGGCGACCTCGTCCTTACCATGGACGCGTTCTACCCCTGAACTACCACGGCCTTGTTTTATTGGCGGAGAAGGGAGGAGTTGAACCTCCACAACTACAAAAATAGTCCTGTGACCTTCACTCGAGACTTATAATCACAGCTCCCGGTTCACCCCGGGCACGCTACCGTTACGCTACTTCCCCATGGTAATCAGAATGGGAGTCGAACCCACTTACACTATAAGTATGCACCACTAAAGAGCTCGCTGGTGTTTTTAGAGAGTGGCCACTCCCCGAGGAGTTCAAACCTATATACTGATAGCGCCAATACCGACCGGCCTCCGAATATTTTATAAGGGTATCAAATGGGCCACGATCCCACAACCTCCGGAACCACAATCCGGCGCTCTACCAATTGAGCTATTGACACCATGTTGCCCGCCGGGTATCCCTCTTACCTTCACAGGTTCCGCACCAGTTGTATTGGACTGGTTGCCCCTTACGGAACCCGGGGGATTCGAACCCCTATTGTTAGATTTCGGCGGGTGGGTTGGTTTTCAACCACGGATACCTACCTTGCGTTTCGCCGGTTATATCTCTGACCTGAACGTCTCCTGCTCCGGCTACCCTCTTTCGAGGCGACCCGGAACCTCGTCACGTCATGACGACAGGTTTACTTGACCCAGTGTTCCCGGGTGGGATCGAACCACCGACCTTCTCCACGTCAAGGAGACGTTCTCCCACTAAACTACAGGAACAAGTAGTCATCAATAAAGTTTTAATATCCTCTATGTTGTTTACAGTAGTCACAATCTTCGTAGTGACAAATACTGCCTCTATAACCATCATAGTATTCAATATACTGATGGTTTCCAATTCTGAAAACTTTTAAAGAGTAACCAATGGTACTAACTAAAGTCTTTTCTTCATTAATTGGTGTATAAGTACATTCAGTACCTTTAGTGCATCCGATACAAACAAACAATAATAATACGATTAGTAGTTTTTTCATAACATAAAACTTTTTAATAATTATTAACATGAAGTTACTTTATATAGAGGGGAAAACCCAAACGTACTCCCGGGTGGATTTGAACCACCGACCTTCCGCATGTGGAGCGGACATTCTTACCGGACTAAACTACAGGAGTATATACCTCGACACCATTAAAGAACCAATCAACTAACGCGTATTTGTGATGGCCAAGAAACACACCGCAGCTGGTCGAGGCCTACCCTCTGCTTATCGATGTTGTCTTTTGTGCTCCCGGCTGGATTCGAACCAGCGATCTCTTGAATGTAACTCAAGCATCCAAACCCAACTGAACGGCAGGAGCATTGGGGTGACCATAGCCTATCCGGCGTCACCATACTGGGTAGGCTTTGTGCCGGTGGGTGGATTCGAACCACCGTCTCCTCCTTATGAGAGAGGCGCAAGAAACCATCTCCGCTACACCGACATTATACGGGCGGCAGCCGGGTTTGAACCGACATCCTCCTTGTTCCTGCATGCTATAGTCGCACATCGGTCTTACAAGGCCATCTACCCAGTTGAATCTATACCGCTGTGGTTTGGCCGGGAATCGAACCCAGTAATCTAACCCTACCATTGAAGAGTGATACTCATGTCCTTTGGTTGACTACAACCGTAACGTAAACTAATATCCGGACACTTTCAAAAATTATCTCCGCAGGTCACCCCACGGCAACACCTTCAGTCGGATTCGCATTTCCGTTTATGCTATCAAACCATAAAAAATCCAACCGCATCCGAAGGACTGCTCGACCAGCTCCCGCGGAATTTCCCTTATCCTCGTTCGAATTTCACGTGTAATCCAAATTTGTTACAGTTCCTGAATGCGCCCTTCTTCGAGAGGGCTCACGACCATTGTGGCTGAATTATAGTTCCATACAGGGGCTCGAACCTCAGACCTCCGGCCTCCACGGCCAGCATGCTACCATTTACACCATATGAATTTTTCGCCTATTGTCTTTCCGGTACTTGCCCTGCACGGTTTTCCCTTCAATATCGTCAACGCCACCCTACTAACACTGTGCAGGTGGTTTCGGAGCGGAGAGTCGAGGTCTCGAACCCCATACCCGAAAGTACAATCTGTTTTCAAGGCAGTTCCGGCTCGCCTGTCCGGTTGGCTCTCCATTATTGTTCACTGCTCCATCCTTTATGATATCTGTTGACCTTGATAAGCATGTTGGGACGGGCATTGATGAATTTATCCATACACACATATGATACCTCCC
>JAEEGL012997691.1_pt1 | contig 22296 bp, 20 predicted proteins | sample 9134231 | NCBI WGS metagenome assembly JAEEGL01 (sample SAMN16246548, study PRJNA631951) | gut metagenome | biome: gut microbiome; feature: rumen; material: fiber-attached | host: Bos | place: Iran: Karaj | collected 2018-10 | reverse complement strand
TTTTCTGGTGGTGATGCCCGAAAAATGCTGAATGTGCTTGAAATTGTGGTAAATTCACAAAATACTCAAAAGGCGATAACTATTACCAACGATATGGTTACCACCACGTTACAAGAGAATATCGCTTTGTATGACAAAGGTGGTGAGCAACATTACGACATTATCTCGGCCTTTATAAAATCAATTCGTGGTAGCGACCCGAATGCTGCCGTGTACTGGCTTGCACGAATGCTTGAAGGTGGCGAAGATATTAAGTTCATAGCCAGAAGATTACTGATTTCCGCTTCGGAGGATATCGGCTTGGCGAATCCCAACGCATTGCTTTTGGCGCAAAGTTGTTTTAATGCAATATCGGTAATCGGAATGCCTGAGGCGCGGATAATCCTCTCTGAAACAACGATTTATCTTGCTACATCGCCGAAAAGCAATTCTGCTTATTTGGCGATAGATGCTGCTTTGGCAAAAGTCAAACATGATGGAATGTTACCTGTCCCGTTGCATCTCCGCAATGCGCCCACAAAACTGATGGAGGAATTGAAATACGGCGACGGTTACAAATATTCCCACGATTATCCAGGGCATTTTGTGCAACAAGATTTTCTTCCGAAAGAAATCACTGGCACATCATTTTGGAAACCCGCCGACAACAAACGGGAAGACGACACCAAACGGTATATGCAGTCGCTGTGGAAAGATAAGTATGACTTTTAGAAGAATTTATTTTTCCTCATTCAAGTTAATAATATAATCCGAATAGATTTTCTGGTACTGTGGTTTCAGTTTTACGCTGTTTTCCTGCAACACATCGTCGTATTGCTGTTTTTCGGTATCGGTTGGTTTGAACATTTTCTTAGCGCTTTCCGATGGCTTTTCCACCGCGGTTTTCGATTCCCGTTCTTTGTCCATGTCGCGTTCCCGTTCGGATTTGTCGGCTTCGAGCAGACGGGTTAGGATTTGTTCTTGCCGCATCATTGTTTGCGGAGTAATGGTTTGGTTTATAATATCACGTTCCGTTTGGTCCATAAGCCGCTGAATGTCCTTCAATTGCTGAACGCCTTCAGGCGATAGTTCGCCTTCTTTCATCATTTGGTTGCCGAGTTGTTTCAGCATTTGCTCTTTCATCAGCATTTCGCTCAACTGTTTTTGCATTTGTCCCGACGGCATTCCGCCTTCCTTCATCTGTTGCATCATTTGCTGCATTTGTTCTTTCAGCGATTGTTGCATTTTTTTCATTTGTTGGAACGACGGTTTCTGTCCCTTGCCGCTGTTTTTCGGGTTTTGGCATTGCTGTTGACCTTCCATTTGTTGTGCCGCTTGTTGTTGCATTTGTTGTAAAACTTCCGAAAACAAAAGAGCGAGATTGTTTGCCGATGTCATCATATATTGCTGGTTAATCCGCGCAAGTCCTCGTTGTTGTTGTTCCAAATTAGTGATGACAGAGCGTCCATTTTTGTAGATTTCAAACACTTCGCTGTTGATTGTCTGCGAGATTTGCGGCACACGCAGGCTGAGCGCGTATAAGGAATCTTTTATTACTTTGAAGTTTTCGCGCAACACGTTTTGTTGGAATGCTACTTCGGCGTATTTCGGGTCGGCGTGCGATAGTTTGCCTGTTTGCGTCATCAGGTTTTCCTGCTGAAACGAGAATGTCATTAAATTTTCGAGGATTTGGCGCATGTTTGCCATATCCTCCATATTTTGCTGAGCCATTTGCTGTTGCATCATACTCTGCATATTGTCGGCAAGTTGTTGGGTTTGTTCAGCCGCCTTTTTCATTGATTTAGAGGACTTTGACTGTTGCCCTTGTTGTTGCTCCGACTTGCTTTGTTCCATTGAATTTTGAATGTCTTGGAATTCTTGGCTAAAATTTTGTAAATCAAATTTTTGCTGTAATTCCTCGTTTTTCATTTGAGCGTCTTGGTACTCCTTTTCGATTGATTCAAATTCTTTTGAAAGGTCGTCTAACTTTTTCTGTATATCTTCTTGATTTTTAGCGTTTTTTAGTTCTTCGGAAAGTTTCTGCTGCTCGTCGGCCAATTCCTGCAATTGGTCAGTTGTTTTTTGCACCGATTCCTCCACATCCATTCGTTTAAGCAATTCCAAATCGCGGTCGAGTTGTTTGGAAAGTTCCTCAAACGACATCTTCATTTCCTCCGATTTTTTAATGAACTCATCTTTGTTGTAATTATCAACCATTTGGTTGAATTCCTCCATCATCTTGCGGAGTTCATCGTCCATCAATGCGTTCAGCAATTCTTCTATTTCTTTTTGCTTGCGCAGAATTTCCTCGTCACGCTCCGAAAGTTTGTTTTGCAGGTCGTTTTTCTGCTCCAGCGACTGTGTTAATTGCTCAACTTGTTGTTTGATTTGTTCTTGTTTCTGCTTCATTTCGTCGAGAACCTGCTTTCGTTCCCAATCCGAAAGATTTTCGTTGAGCAATTTTTGTTTCAGTTTGTCGAAATCCTTTACCAGTTCTTGCGTAATCGACGATGATTGCATAAACGACGACTCGATTTGTTTGGAATATTCCTCTTGCATTTTTTCCAACTCTTCCTGTGTGGGAATCACAAAATCGTAGGTCGCTGTCCGTGCGGATTTTTTACCGTTAACTGCGTCATTGTCAAACACTTCAAAGTAATATTTGATTTCATCACCTTTGGAAAATTGTGAGAAATCAAACATATAAAAATACTGCTGATGCGAATTTGCTGGCGAAAACTCCAACGGAATTCTCTGAATGTCAGATTCTTTGTCTTTCAAAAAATATACGAAGTCCAACGATGAAAATCCATAATCATCTTGAATTTCTCCCTTAAAGTAATAGGTAAAATATTGTAGGCTATCTTGCTTTTGTTCAACTTGTATTGATGGTCGTAAATCGGGAATGACGGTAAATGTGTAGGAAATGATTTTCACTGTATCGAGAAATTTGTTTTTTCCAACCAATGTGAATGGTGTGGTTTGTGTAATCCGTTGACTCAGAATATATTGATTGTCTTTTTTTTCAAATGACGTTTGTCCGCCTGATTCCGTCACAAAAAATAGGGAGTCAGTATCGGCGGTTTCCACGTTCCACGAAATACTTGTACCGGCAGGTACGGTAATGTCGCCCGTGTTGGTTGCATTTATATTTTCGAGCGCGGTGTATGGCGGAACTTTCCCAACAATGCTGAAATTCAGTAATTGTGGCAGTGGAAATACTTGTAATTGAAACTGTTGCGAAGCAATATCTTCAGCATTGAATGAAAACGGAATAGAATTGTTGCACCCTCGCAAAACATATTCGAACGAGGAAGCTGTTTTTTTCGTCATTACGAAGTTATTACCGCCTATTGATATGTTCACCCGTTCAGGGACAATTCGTCCTTCCACGTGCATCGAAATCGTGAAATCGTCGCCCTTTATCACCGACAGTGTGTCGTTGTCCAAAACGAACGAAAACGGGGCAGGTTTTTCGAAAAACTCATTGTGTTTTACAATTCGTGTGGCTCCATCGGCTATTGCTCGAGGGTAAAATATTGAAACTAAAATAATTATTAGTATCAAAGCAACGAAATATTTCCAATAACGAAGCAACTTTTTAAAATCAATGGCTGTTTCGAACGGAATAGGGCGGAGTGCTGCGATTTTTTGGTTTATTGCCGCAATTGCAAGAGAATTGTCGGCTAACGATGCATCGTTGGCAAGTTCCAGCGTATTGAGCAATGTGTCTTTTATTTCGGGGAAAAATTGGGTCACAATCCGTGCCGCTTCAGTGTGGCTAAGTACGTTTCCGATTTTGTGCATTTGAAAAAAGGGAATCGCAATATATTTCACAAACGCTGCAATCGCCAGTGCTATTGATGTGTAGAACACAATGGTGCGGACTGTGGTGGGGAAAAATGCAAAATATTCCGCGCAACTGATAAGCAGGAAGTAAAAAATACCAATTAGTACAAATAAAATGAGTCCTTTGGCAAATTCATTTAAATAATACCTTCGTGTGAATTTATCCAACTCACTGATAATGATATGGATATTGGATTTCTCCATAGACATTATTTAGAAAGCCACTGTTCAGGATCTAACTTTTCGAGTTCGCGCCAAATCTGTAGCTGAAGTACGGTGGAATTGGTTTCTGGGTCGGTGTAGATTGTTCCAATTTCCTGTTTCGCTTTAACCTGTTGTCCCGCCTTCACGGTAACTGAGGTAAGATTGTCGTAAACGGTGTAGTAGTTTCCGTGTTTTATCAGCACTGCGGTGTTTCTACCAGGGATAAGCACGATTTTTGAAACGGTTCCGTCAAAAATTGCGCGCGCCTTCGAGCCTTTTGATGTGGCTATTGACACTCCATTGCTTTCAACTTCAACGTATTCCAATGTCGGATGCTTGTGGCGACCAAAATGTTCCGTGATTTTTCCCGTAACTGTCGGCCACGGAAGTCGTCCTTTGTTTTCAGCAAAATTTTTCGACACAAGTTTTTCCTCTGGCGTGAGAGTGCTTTCCGTTGAGGTTTTGTTTGTCGTTGTTGTTTTATTTTTTGCGGCGGCGGCTTTCTTTTTCGCTTCAAGTTCCGCTTTAATTAAATCTTCTATTTGCTTGTTAAGTTTGCGTGCAAGTGCTTGTTTTTGAGCAAGTTTCTTTTGTAGCTCATTCTGCTTTGCGCTCAATTTCTTAATGGTAATATCTTCTTGATACTTGTCTTGTTCCAATTTACGTGCTTCCGATTGCTTTTCGCCAACCAAATTTTTCTTTTTGGTGAGTAAATTTTCCAACTCGTATTTCCGCACGCCAAGGCTGTCCTGCAACGATTTGATGCGTTCCGATTGCTGAATCATATAGTCGGAATAATATTGCAGATATTTCAGTCGGTTGAAGGCTTGGTTGAAGTCGTCCGCCGAGAGTACAAAAATCAACTGCTCATATTGGGAATGAACTTTGTACAGTACAAACAGCGTTTGGTTGTAGTCCTTCTGAACCTCTTCCAGTTGGGCGGTCAACGTGTGGATTTGCGCATTTGTCGAGAAAATGTCCTGTTCGATGAATTCAATCTCTTGTTGCAGGGAATTCACGTATTTGTTGCGTTCATCAATTTGTTGGCTCAACAATGTTACACGTTCAATTGAAATTGACTTGCTTTTCTCGGTCTCTTTCAGCAACTTGCTTGTACGCTCAATTTCCTTTTTTGCTTTTGCGGCTTCTGCTTGCACTTGCTTTACAGTCTTTTTCCCTTTCTGGCAAAAGCCGTCGAACGAGACGCAAACAATCAATGCTAACAATATGACACAGACCTTCTTCATCAATTCTTCAATCCCATTTTTTGATAGTTGCTGCTTACATTGAACGGAAACGACAACGGTTCGTTGAACATAATCTTGGAATATGTCACGCCCCAGTCAATTTTTTTATTTGGCATTTTCGCTTTCACATACCATTTTGTTGGGAACGACGTGACATTAAGCTCCTCATAATCTTCGTAATCAATCTTAATTTTTGCATCGTTCATCGCATCGTCGGTTGCAAAAATCGTCACATTATTGATACGATAATTGTCGTTGGAAACTTGCCATTTTTGTAACAACGTCAGCATGTTATTTTTCTTGAAAGCCTTTTTCGATGTGGTTTGGAATGAATATTTGTTTTGCTCAAACGTCCGAATCAACGCCATTGTGTCATGCACAGGTTCGTGTTGGACGAAAAACATCTCATTCAGCAAAATTGCCTCGATTGTTTTGTAGTCGAATTCCCCGCCAGTTTGTTGTGTGAGCGAATCCAAACGACCGGCATAGTATGTTTTTTGCAATTTTGAATAGAATTTCACGCTGTCCTTTGTAATCAGGCAACGAAACATTTCCAAGTTCAGCGTCGGAGCAACTGATATCCAGATGGCGCTGTCGCGTTTTATGCGAATGGAGCCTTTAATTTGCATAGGCAAAAATTTCAGGTCTTTCGATTCCACCGAAAATTTCATTGAAATTGTGGAGAAATTTCCATAATGGCTTGTTATGGAATCATATAGCGAAACCATATCAATCTCTTTTGAGTCCCCCACATTCACCGTAGTCTTCGACGAATGGCACGATGTGAACAGACTCACAAGCAACAGTATGTAAACAAGTTTACGCATACTAATTTTTTACAAAATTATCTTTTTTTGCCCATTTTCACGTATAATTCGTCTAAAAAGCGTTTGTATTCTGAATTTTCGGAATCAAGTTTAATCGCTTTTTTGATTTGTTCCTCGGCTTCGGAGAATTTATTTCTATAAAAACTGACATTTGCCAGTTCGTAATATACCGCCGCGCTTGCTGGTTTCAACTTCAGACAATCGTAGTAAAGTGCCGAAGCCTGCTCGTAATTTTTACGGTTTTTCTCGAGATTCGCTTGTACAAACATTTTTTCGAACTGCATCATTTTCACATCAAATTTGAGTGAATCGTCGTGGTTTTTCAGTTTTTGCGAAAAACACGATGCCGACAACAGCAAAAAAGTAAATGGTAGAAAAACCTGTAAAACCGTGTGTTTCATTTTTTTTTATTCAAAAAAGTGGAGATACTGTCGTGTATCTCCACTTTGTTATACGAGACTAATCCCGTTTTATTTTGCAAGCGCTTGTTCTATATCGGAAATAATATCATCGGCATTTTCTATACCTACCGAGAATCGAATTAAATCTGGACGAACGCCGGCAGCAATTAATTGTTCATCGCTCAGCTGACGGTGGGTGTGGCTCGCTGGGTGAAGCACACAAGTGCGGGCGTCGGCAACGTGCGTAACGATACAAGCCAATTTCAGGTTGTCCATAAAACGGATGGCACGTTGGCGGTCGCCTTTCAAACCGAAAGTCACCACACCAGAAGATTGACCGTTAGTGAATTGTTTTTGTGCCAATTCGTAGTATTTGCTTGATTTCAGACTTGGATAATTAACCCATGCAACACTATCGTTTGCTTCGAGGAATTCGGCAACTTTCTGCGCGTTTTCGCAATGGCGCGGAACACGCACGTGTAGTGTTTCCAGACCAAGATTCAACAAAAACGCGTTTTGCGGAGCTTGAATTGAACCCAAATCACGCATCAATTGTGCTGTTGCTTTTGTGATATAGGCACCTTTGCCAAAAGCCTTGCTGTATGCCAATCCGTGGTATGATGGGTCTGGTTCGGTTAATCCAGGAAATTTGTCTTTGTGGGCTTCCCAGTCGAAGTTTCCGCTGTCAACAATACAGCCGCCAACGTTGGTCGCGTGTCCGTCCATATATTTTGTTGTGGCGTGGATAACAATATCGGCACCGAATTCAAACGGACGGCAGTTGATTGGCGTTGGAAATGTGTTGTCAACAATCAGAGGAACGCCGTGCTTGTGGGCGATACGGGCAAATTTTTCAATGTCGAGCACACTCAACACAGGATTTGCTATAGTTTCGCCAAACAAAGCCTTTGTGTTCGGACGGAATGCTTTTGAGATTTCTTCTTCGCTTGCGTCAGGGTCAACAAACGTACACTCGATGCCGAGTTTTTTCATTGTCACGGCAAACAAATTGAATGTGCCGCCGTAGATGGTTGACGACGATACAAAATGGTCGCCTGCCTCGCACACGTTGAATATTGAATAGAACGAAGCGGCCTGTCCCGACGAAGTCAACATTGCGGCAACACCACCTTCGAGGGCGGCAATTTTTGCTGCAACCATATCGTTTGTCGGATTTTGCAGACGAGTATAGAAATAGCCACTTGTTTTCAAGTCAAACAAGTCGGCCATATCCTCGGTTGAATCATATTTGAATGTTGTACTTTGAATGATGGGCATCACACGGGGTTCACCGTTTTTAGGCTCGTATCCAGCCTGAACGCAGAGCGTCTCTATCTTTCGTTTTTCCATTTTTGTAAGAATAATCAATGTTTTCGCAAAGATAGAAAGATTTGGAAATTTCGTGGCGTATCACCACAAATTCTGTAAAACAAAAAGGCTCGCGTAAGCGAGCCTCCATATAAAACAATATTGATGAAAAAATTTTTACTTTATAAAGCGTGCTGTTCCTTCAGCTGCTTTTATGAAATAAATTCCGGCAGGAAGGTCTTTTATGCTCAGTTCTTCTTTGCCTGCTTTCACAGTTTTTCCTAAAATGTCGAGCACTTCAATCCGACCTTCGGAATACACAACTCCGTCAACAATTTCCAATGCATTGCCTTCCACAACTGAAATGGCTTCTTGGTTTTGGAAATTTTCAGCTTGGTTTTTCGTTGCATTACCAACGGTTAAGTCCTTGATGTACAAATCATAAATGTTTTCGTCAGCCATAGAACTTGGAGCTTTTTCATCATTTATGTATATTTCCACACCAATGATTCTTGAAGAATCTAATAATATTTTCAATGATTCAGGAGCTTCGCTTGTTGGCATCTGCACGCCATTGAACCATGAATTTGAACCGTCAGCAAGAGGACCAGTATATGCATCGTTCGAGATAAATCCTTCAAAAATATCATCTCCTAGTTCTTCTTCAACGCCTTCATCTTCATTGGAAGCAAAAAGAATACATACCTCGTTCCATTGTTTTGCAATAGATGGCTCGTAAATCGTGCTTCTTTCTGTTGAGAATTTGTATGAACCGGAACGTGTGGTTTTACGACCTTTAATGTCCCATAAATCAACGCGTATGTTCATAATCAAAGAAGATACAGCTTGGTATTTGAAAGAAATCATACGGTTGGTTGGCTCGGAGAAGTCAATGGAATACCCTTTTGCCGTACGGTGGCAATCTTTTCCGTCAGCCCATTGCTCACCTGTGATTGGATTTACAAGTTGCCAATTATCTGACTCGCATCCAGCAGGATATGCCCAATACATCCAGCTCAATCCAAACTTCTCCCATTGAGATGTTTTTTCATAATGCACGTTGAACACATCGCCATCGGTGGTGATGGTATATGCATTGTTTGAAATACTACCTTCGGCAACTTTCATTCCGTTTTCAGGAGTAAGGCCAGTCAAAGCTTTCACGTTCTGCGTTTGGTCGTCAACATTCCACCACGCATCGTATTGTTCGTAATTTTGTTCGAATTTTTCCCAGTAATCTGCGGGAATTTCTCCTATTTGTGCCGATACACCAAATGACACACAAAGAGAAGCAAGAATCATTAACCCTTTTTTCATAATCATTCGTTTTAAAGTTCAACTTACAAATATACACATTTTCTTAGTGTATTCAATACACTATTGAACAATTATTTTCTTTACCACAAAGGCAGAGCCGTCGAATAGCCTTACGGAGTAAGTTCCCGTCGAATTTAATGAAAACTCAAAATTTTTGTTGAATGAGCCTGATTTTACTATTGTTCCGTTATTTGCGATTATGGAATATGTAATTTCGTTATCAATATCCGTCGATATGGTTATGGTTTCGCCAATGTTTGCTGGAATTGGCGAAATTGTGTATGCCGACGATTCAATAGTGGAAATTGCATCAGGTTTTTGCGGAACATAAATCTGTGAAGAATTATTTTTCACGCTAACAGTTGTATCGCGAATATATCCGCCATCTATAGTTTTTAGATCCTCATTAATATGTAATGAGAGAACACTACCTTGGTAAATAATCGTATCTAAGTTAAACATGACGGAAGATGCTGATCCGAAGGCCATTGTTGTCAATGGTATGGTTACCGTATCGTTATATGTTAAAGAAAAGGCATTGCTTAAGTTTGCTGTTGTATCAATACCAACATTAAAATATAATGAAACTGATTTTCCATTTTTTATTGCAGTGGCTTTCCCTGCGGTACCATCCATATATTTCTCTTCTTCAACAAATTTCATATAATTGAGATTAAAACCTCCGTTATGTATTTCCAATACAAAATCGTGTTCTCCTGCTGTTAGTGGAATTGCTCTGTACACTTCTTTCCAAACGTTAAAATCCTTTGTCGCTGGTATTGTTAAGTGATAGCTGTTGTTATCAACAAAGAAACTTAAATCACCATCTTTTTCTGAAGCGTAGCGAACATATATGGTGTATATTGCATCATTTGGCACGTTGATTTTATACGTATATTTGTCGTTTGCCCCAATATAGCCAAGATGTTTTCCTGTCCCCAATTCTGAATCGTCGGAGCAAACTTCAACTACAGGGTCGCCAACACGAATCCAATATTGTTCAGCTTGGATGACTTCGTCAGGGATGGAAACGACAGTAGCGCCCATATCTTCCAGCTTGTTGTCGAGAACTTCCGAGAAACTGTCCAATACTCCGTTGTGGATTGTCAATACTTTGCTGTCATCAATATACGACAGTGTGTAGTCCGCGCCGGCTACCATTTCTTTCTTTGTGACTATCGTCAATCGACGGGAGCTTTTGGTATATTTTGTGGTATATTCCATTGCGTGTCCATCAGGATCGGTTATAGAGAACCCGACATTATTATAGTCGGTTGTAGGAACCATATTTGTGTTGAAGTACACGTAAATAGTATAATTATCAAAGATTATCATTGAATCAATTTCAGGAGCAAAGTTTGCTCCACCTGTCAGATTCATTGAAAAGTCCGAGAGTAATGTGCCGTCTTTTGCAATAATATTCTCATTATTTTCTGATTTCAAAACGGTACTTTTGTATTTAAATAAGCGACTTAGCGGATATATGAAAAGTTCATTCGAGGATTCCTCCGATATAACAATTTCTTTTATTCCTAATTCTTCATCATCTTGTTTGATAGATAATCCTTCCACATCGGATATTGTTGCTATTTCTTTCGAAACCAACAATTTGATGTAACGTCCAAGTATGTCTATTTCACCAGAAACAGTACGTGTGGGAGCTTCTATTTGCTCATTGAAAACATAGACTGTGTCAAAACTTGCAATAGGATGATCGTAATCGCCCATTACATTTGTGCCAAGATATGAGACCTTAATTTGTTCGTCGGTTGGTAAAATAGATTTTGAAAGTTTTAGCACAGCTTTTTCCCCATCAACTGTTACCGTTGATACAGTATTAGTTTCTCCATTTACAGATACAGTAAATTCTTGTGCGGCATCTGATTCGGATATTAAAGAAAGATTGCCATCAAATGCAAGAACAATTTCATCGGTGTTCGGGTCAACAACTTTAGCTTTCACAAGTTTTGACTGCGGAACGGCATTTAAAATTATATGTACCGCGGAATATGAAGGAATAGAATAAGTAAAAGAAGAATTCTTTATAGATTGAATTGGATTTAACGGGACAATTTTCGGGGAAAACCTACCAAATCCATATGCAACACCATCGGTATATATTCCATTATCAATCTTTATTTGTGTGTTCTGATCGCTATTTGTTTTATTAACAATCATTATGTGCAAATTATTCTCTTCGTCTAATGATGCAAAACTTGATAATGCAGCAGTATCGCTTTGCACAGCATATACCGACGTGCTTCCGAACTTGGAACCGTTACCGTCATAATTCAAATACAAATTATAGGCTGCAATTGAATATGTTTTGAAAGCATCCCATTTACAGGCAAGATATACGTCTTCTCGTCCAAAAACGCCCAATACATCAACAAGGGAGAGGCCTCCTGACCAGTGATCCTCAGCATCATATTCGAATTCTGTAAATGCTATTTTTGTTCCTGGGTAGAAATTATTGATTGATGTTCTGATTTTTGAAATAATAGCTTTTCCTCCTTGTTGGACCACATATGACTGTTTGCCATCTCGTCCATAATATTCATATGTGTCATCCCACAAAGCTCGTGGAGCTTGAAGGCGAGCTTCTATCATATCTTCAGCTATAATTTCTGAAGGCGTTGCTTCTCCATCAAGATCAACTATTCGTTTCCTTGTTTCTTTTCCAAACGATTCAGGATACCAATGAAATGCAATCGCGTCAATTGAACGATGACCAGTGGCTTGTTCAACTTTATGTAGGGTATCTAAATAATAATCCACAAACCATTTAAATGTGGTTGGATAACCTTCACGTTTACTTAATTTATAAATATAATACCAATCTGTTGTTGAAAGTTCCCATTGATAGGCATCAGTCCAACCGAAAAACATCGGACCATAAATGTCTGCACCTGGAGCTTCCCTACGAATAACTTTTGATAGATCAACGGTTTTTTCTATTAATTCGTCAGGAGTTGTTTTCACAGGATGAAGTCGTGCGTGAGTTTGATTCCATAGGTATGGCTCGTTGTCAATCGCATACGCCGAAACGCCACCATCGCCTGCACGACCAAGTTTAGTTGACAAATAGTGAACCAGCTCATCAATGTAAACCGTGTCATCTTCAGGGTCTGGAGTTAATGTGTAAGGTTCTTTTTTATGAAATGATATAGGTTTCCAACGTTCACTTGGCGCAATTTGATCTTCTGATACGATGCCGTTTTTATCTGCAGCGACATATCCTGCTGCTTGCAGTGATACTAAATTATATTGACCTTTGCTGTCCGCATCTTTTGTGGCATTCAAAATCGGAAGGGCTGGAACGGTGCTACCAGTGTAATCGTAGAAATTATCTGACTTGAAATCCGCATCGTTTCCTCCATTTGATGCATTGTTCTCCCAGTTGTAACTGGTGCTTCGGTTTCCGCCCCAACGAGCCGCAGTCGCACCTTCGTAGGATTCATTCGTGCCATAAATGTACGGACTAATACTATGAACGTTCGATTTTACATCGATTTCAATTGTTTTTTGCGAAAATCCCACCATAGGAACTATGGTTACAATTGCAAATAGTTCTTTTGTAAATCTTTTCATATATAAATTTTGATTTGTTCTTACGAATGGTTTATACTTATCCTTTGTCTGTTTTGAATGGACTGTCGGTTGTGATGGTGCCGTCAGCCAGTTCATAATATATTTTTCCGTCAACGGAATACACAAGAGGAATACCTTTTTTTCGGTTTTCTTCCTGAGCTTTTCGAACCGCTTGGTTGCCAATAGATTCTATCTCGAAACCTTTCAAGTATAAATTCAAGTCTGAAAACTTTTTTACTTCCATACTACATTCTTTAACTACTCGAAAATCAAAAATGCCTTTTTGTAAAATTGCCACTTTTGACCAATGCAAATATATTATTTTTTTTCAAAAAATACTGATTGTTGATAAGTTATTAGCTGAACTGAAAAGTGGTCTGATTTTCAATTAAATAAGAGATTCTTTCTCTGTTTGACAAATCAGAACTTCGACATAAATTTGTAGAAATAGTCCTTATTTTCAATGGAGAATTGGTTTTTCATCCCCAAAGCTATGGGAATAAATTTATTTTCGGAATTATAGACCAAAAACCATTTATCGGCTTCATTTTTATAGTTGTTCCAAAAATTTTCCTTGCTTCGGTAGTAACGGCGGATTACATCGCGGTCAGGCACAAAGTGGCCGCCTTTCAGCACACGCTCCTTGATACGCTCAATGCACACTTCGGGGGAATATAGAAACACATACACGAGTGTCACATCGTAGCCTTCTTTGTGGAAATCGTCCATCATTTTCGTTAAATATGTGCCCGACAATGTACTTTCTATTAATACACTTTCTCCTCGTTTTTTATATTCTTCAAGTTGTTTGAAAAAGATTTTTCCCGCGCTTACACTCACTTTGCTCATATTCACAGGGTCAATGGTCTTGGCGATTTCGTCGGCATTGAGGCACGCCATAGGGTGCAATTCTATGTAGCTTTGCGTAAATGTTGTTTTTCCCGAACCATTCGGACCTCCAATGATAACCAATTCTTTTGCTTCTGCCATATACCTGCATTTTCATTACAAAGATAGGAAAGTTATGGCAGAGGTTACACAAAAATTGAAAAAAGTGGTGTTATAATGATACATTCCACCAAATTATTACAATGATTTGCAATGCGAGAATCACGGGAATCCCAATTCGGAACTTGTTGTGCAAAGTTTTGTGTCTCCAGATTTTCATCCCTGCCAATGCGCCAATGCTACCGCCAAGCACTGCCATTGTGAGCAACGTTGATTCCGGAATACGCCATTTGTCGCGTTTAGCTTTGTATTTGTCGATGCCAAAGGCAATGAATGCCGCAATGTTAATGGCAAGAAGATACAGAATGATGGTTGAAATGTTTGTTTCCATACGTGTTAAATTTCTTTTGCGAACATTGCATCGAGTGCGTTTTGTGGAAACGGACATGGTTCGTGGCGTTCTTTTGCGAGTTGGAATTGCTTGCAGGCATTTCGTATCGAGGTATCTTCAAAACATTTGAAAACTGTGTCTTTCACGCTGTCAAGATGCGGAATGTCGGTGTCGGCGAATTTGCCGTAGTGTTTGTAGCTGACGTTCTTTTCGGGCAAAATGCCGTGGTAGTAGTACGACCACACAAGAAACTGCATACAAGCATCGGGAGTCATTACGATTTCGTCCATAGTACTGTTATTTTAGTCGTTTGGGAAGTTTTTTATATACTTCGTCGTATGCGTGGTCAATCAAGGAGCGGATAAGTTTGTCATCGGCATCTTGGTTGAACCAAACTTGATTCCAAAATTTCTTGTTCCAATGGAATGCGCCTTCAACGCTGCTGTATTGTTCGCGAAGTTCGAGAGCTTTTTCGGGGTCGCATTTCATAGTGGCGAGGTCGGGGTTGTCCATTGCCACGCAGGCGAAAATTTTCCCATGAAGCCGAAACACCAGCACATTTTCGTCAAACGGCATATCTTCGGTTACGTTGGGCAACGAAAGGCAATATTCACGAAATTCTTCGATGTTCATGTCTTTTTGTTTTATTGTTATCAATTAAGAACCTTCATTTTAGAATTTTATCCTCTTCTTCGTCCTTTGTAAATCACTAAAATAACGATAGGTGCGCCAAAAATTGCTGTCACTGTGTTGATTGGCAACATAGATTGCATTCCCGGCAGTTGGGAAATAAGGTCGCAAATCAGCAGAAGATTGATGCCGATTAGTACCGAATTGATAATGAGTGATTTATGATTGTCGCTTTTGCAAAGAAAACGGGCCACGTGCGGAACTGTCATTCCCACAAATCCGATTGGCCCAGCAAAGGCTGTGACGATTGCGGCAAGAATTGCGGAGAGTATAATCACAACCACACGCAAAACGTCGGTTTTTACGCCCAAGCCACGGGCGTAGTTGTCACCTAACAATATGGCATCCAATGGTTTATGCAACGCCAATGTGGCAATTACTGTAGGAATGATGCAACATGCCATCAATGTGAGTTCGGTAGTCCCGATGTTTGAAAAACTTCCCATTGTCCAAAGCAGAAAATTGTGCACTTCATCGGGTTTGGAGAAGTATTGCAGCACGTTTACAATTGCGGCGGTTATGCTACCGAGCATAATGCCGATAATCAGCAATGATGCGTTTTCTCGGACTTTCGTCGCCACTGAGAGAATGAAAAATATCACGATTGTGGAGCCAATCAGTGCAGAAATTGCCACGCCAACGCTTCCCGCTATCCACGACCATGCCGCCACAGCTGCTCCGCCTGAAAGCGAAAATAGCGCCACGCCCAAACTTGCGCCCGTGCTCACGCCGAGCACGTACGGGTCGGCAAGTGGATTGCGGAACAATGTCTGCATCAGCAAGCCGGAAACTGGCAACGCCATTCCTGCCAAAATTGCCGCTATGGCACGGGGAAGACGGAGATTCATTATAATATTGTACCACAAGGTATCAGTTTCGTTCCCCCGAAACACGTCAATACAGCTTTGCAACGGAACTTGCACGCTGCCAAACACAATGTCGGCGACGAAACAAATCGGAATACAGATGCAAAACAATATTGTGGCTATTTTTATCTTCATTTTATTTCAAGCTGTCAAGAAAAACGGTTTCGTAGTTTGGCAACAATTCTGGATGTATAATTTTTATGTAATCGGCAAGAACAATGTCGGGACGGACGTAGCCATATTCCCAATAATCGTTGCCACCGTTGGCGTTGCATCGTTTTGAGCGATTATAGATTGTTCGTTTTTGATACACAGAAAGCAGTTTGTAGTTTTTATTGATAGCGTCTAAATCCTCATAGGATTTCTCGTCGCAGCCAATCCAAACGTCGGCGTTGGCGGAGAGCTGCATTACTTGTTCGAAATTCAGCACCACGCTGCCCGTGTTTGTGTTGTTTTTCCCAATAAAATTGCCACCTGCATCAGCAATAAATGTTGCTATATAGCTTGCACCGCCGGGCATATACCAAATGTCGTTACTTGCGGCTCCTGCGAGTACCACGGGTTTGTTGGCAATCGTGTCGGTGAGCGTTTTCATTGCGTTGTATTTCTTTTCAATACTGAAAAATACGCTGTCGGCTTTGTCCTGCACGCCGAGAATCATTCCAAGGAATCGAATCCATTCCACCCGTGCGAGCGGCGACACTTCCTGCCAGCTTGTTGTGAACACCACGGGACATTGCACGTGTTGGTATTTCTGAATGTCGGCGCGGTTGAACGCCGAAGTGATGGTAATGTCGGGATTGAGAGCAAGCAAGGCCTCAATGTTCACCTCCATACTTGTGCCCACGTTTTGGATATGCCCGTCGTCGTAGCGTTTCCGCACTGTCTCGTTCGAGATGCGGAAATAGTCGCACACGCCCGAAATGTTGTCAACCAAGCCGAGTTCCGAAAGCATGGCAATGTCGGTTGTGGAAAGAGCCGCAATACTTGTGTTTTGTTCGGGAAGATTTTTTCGGATTTCATTCAGGCAATACACCATACTATCGCGACCGTCGGTCCACGGGAAATATACCACAACAGTGTCGCTTCCTTGTCGGGAATAGAGGTTTTGGGCATATTTGAAGATGTTTTCTTCGTTTGGCGCAGCCGTTTTTTGTGGCGAACTGCACGCAAACAATGAAATAACCGCAAGGCAAAAAAGAAAAACTCGCTTCATTTATTTCATAAATTGTTTCATCAAATCAGCCATTTGCAGTTGCAATTCTTTTGATTTTTCGGCGGCAACTTCGGCGAATTTGTCGGTTGAATCGGCGTAAATAATGCCACGTGAGGAATTTACCAACAAGCCACAATCCTTATTCATTCCATATTGTGCAACGGCTTCGAGGCTTCCGCCTTGTGCGCCCACGCCTGGAACGAGCAAGAAATGATTTGGAGCAATCGCGCGCACGTTTCCAAGCATTTCGGCTTTTGTTGCGCCAACCACATACATCATATTTTCTTCGTTACCCCATTGCTGCGATGCGGAAAGGACGTGTTCGTACAGACATTTTCCGTCGCTTTCCTTGAATTGGAAATCAAATGCGCCTTTGTTCGATGTGAGAGCGAGCAAAATTGCCCATTTGTCTTCGTAGGTAAGGAACGGCGTAACCGAGTCCTCGCCCATATACGGCGCAATTGTCACCGCGTCGAACGGAAGATTTTCGAGGAACGCTTTGGCGTACATTTTCGATGTGTTACCAATGTCGCCACGTTTTGCGTCGGCAATTAAAAAGATTTCGGGATATTTATTTTTTATGTAATTGACCGTTTTCTCCAAACTTTTCCATCCTGCGATGCCGTAGCATTCATAAAACGCAATATTTGGTTTGTAAGCTACCGCATACTGCGCCGTTGCATCAACAATTGCTTTGTTGAACGCAAAAATCGGATCGTCGGCAGACTTGAGATGTTCTGGGATTTTGTTTATGTCGGTGTCCAAACCAACGCATAGGAAACTTTGTTTTTTTACAATTTCGGCAACTAATTCGCTCTTATTCATTTCAGTAGATATTTTAATATTTCGCTCGTAAAGATATGGTTTCTATTTGAATTTGTGGCAAATTAAATGCAAACATTCACAATCTATTTTTCAAACTCTGAGAATTTTTGTACTTTTGGGAAATTTTCTGGTATGGATAAGACAGTTCAATCGGTAAAGCAAAATTTGGGCATTATTGGCAATTCGCCCCGCTTGGACAATGCGGTGGAGATTGCGCTTCAAATTGCACCCACCAACCTTTCCGTGCTTATTATGGGCGAAAGTGGCGTTGGTAAAGAGGCGTTTTCGCAAATCATCCACAAAAATAGCTTACGAAAAGATAAAAAATATATTGCAATCAACTGCGGCGCAATTCCCGAAGGAACTATTGATTCGGAGTTGTTCGGTCACGTAAAAGGTTCGTTTACGGGAGCTGTGGGCGACCGCAAAGGTTATTTTGAAACGGTGAATGGTGGTACGATTTTCCTTGATGAGGTTGGCGAACTACCCAAATCAACGCAGTCGCGGTTGCTTCGTGTGCTTGAGTCGGGAGAATTTATTCCTGTTGGCGCATCGAATGTGCAAAAAACCGATGTGCGCATTGTGGCGGCTACCAATGTTGATTTGCAGAAAGCGATAGAAGCGGGCAAATTCCGCGAGGATTTGTATTATCGTCTGAACACGGTTCCGATTCGGATTCCGCCGCTCCGCGAGCGACAAGATGACATATATGCGTTGTTCCGCAAATTTGTGAACGAAACTGCCGCACAGTACCGTCGTCCACGCATTGATTTGAACGAAGCGGCCAAACGGATGTTGTTGTCGTATCGCTGGCCAGGAAATATTCGCCAGCTGAAGAATATCTCCGAACAAATAGCCATGTTGGAGGACGGGCCAATCGTTTCCGAAGAGGATTTGAAGAAATATCTTCCCGACTACGGTCAATCGCATTTGCCAGCGGTGAATCCAGCCGCGTCGGATGCCACGTATGCGTCGGAACGAGAAATCATTTTCAAGCTGATGCTTGATATGAAAAAAGATATGGACGACCTTAAAAAGCTGGTGAACAATATGATACAGTCGGGCGGACAATATCATCCGTCGTCGTTGCTCAACGACCAACCGAAAGACAAGGATTTTTATCCTGAAGATTTTGTGGATGTGCGGCAGGAGGAAACGCCAATCAATATAGTTGGCTCACCCACAACACGTTCCAATATTGCCCGTGACGAAACTCATATAATTGACACGCAGGAAATTAAAGAAGAATCATTATCTTTGGCGAACAATGAAGTTGCGTTTATAAAGAAAGCGCTCCAAAAGTTCAATGGCAAACGGAAACTTGCCGCCGAGGAACTTGGCATTTCAGAACGGACGTTGTACCGAAAAATTAAAGAATACAATATTCAGTGAAAAAACTATTCATATATATATTGATTTGTGCGTTTGGTTGCTCGGGCTGCTCCATCAACTATTCGTTGTCGGGAGCATCGATTTCGCCTGACGTGAAAACATTTTCGGTGGCGTATATCGCCAATCATGCGGCAAACAAGCAGGCCACGCTCAGCGATGTGTTCACCGAAGGTTTGAAAGATAAATTCCGTTCCACGGCTGGTTTGTCGCTGGTTTCATCGAATGGAGATTTGCAATTTTCAGGAAATATTGTTGACTATTCAACGTCGTACGAAGGTGTTACCGCAAGTCAATTGGCGGCGCAGACAAGACTTACGATTTCCGTCCAAATAAAATTCGTGAACAAAACCGACGAAAAACAGAATTACGACAAACGATTTTCCGCATACCGTGATTTTGACGCGACGGAAAGTCTCTCAAATGTTGAAGATGTATTGATAAAAGAACTTTCCGAGGAAATTATTGAGTCAATTTTTATGGAAAGTGTAGCAAATTGGTGATATGGGATTAAACAAGAAACAAATTAAGGAACTTATCGGCAATCCCGAGGAAATTTCGGCAGACGAAGTAAAAAAATTGGCTTCGCTGATAAAGGATTATCCCTATTTCCAAACGGCGCGCCTATTGTATTCGAAAGGTCTGCAAAATGCTGAATCTGTTGATTTCGATGCTTCGTTGCAACTTACCGCAACGTACGCCGTCGACCGAAAAAAATTGTACGTGCTTTTGTATGGCGAAAACACTGAAACGTTTGTCCATTCAGAATCTGTTGAGGTGAAACCTCAAGAACCTGTTGCTGAGCCTGTTTCACCGACAAATGAAGAAAAAACAGAGCCCGTTTCTGAAACACCAATGGAAGAAAAACCTGTTGCCCAACAAGAAGAAGAAGTTCAGCAGGTTGCGGAAGTAATTGTGGAAGAAACGAAGCTAGAATCAGTTCCAACAGAAACTGCAGCGGAAGAAGAACCTGTTGCCCAACAAGTGGAAGAGGTTCAAAAAGTAGCAGAAGATTTTGTGGAAGAAATCAAAACAGAAGTTGAAGAAAATGTTGAATCTGCACAATCTGTTGAAGTTCAAAATTCTACGGAATCCTATGAAGAAGTTGATTCGTTTGTTGTAAACGAAATAGTGGAAACTACGGAACAACCCGAAGAAAAAATTGACGCTGTTCCTGTTGTTGACGAACCAAAACAAGAAACTGTTGCTGCTGAGCCAGTTGCAGAGGTGGAAAAAACAGCTGTGCCAACAGTAAAACCAATATTCTCCGAGCCGATAATCAAGGCAGTTACTGAAGATGCTCCGAAAAATGAGTCGCTGGCGGAACGAATTCTTCGGGAATGCCGCGAGCGCAAAGAACGTGAGGCAAACAAGCAGAATGAGCCTGTTACGCAAGTCTCCAATCCAGAAAAAGAAGAAAAACAACCGCTCGCGGAGGATGAATTGTTGGATGTTTCGTTTGACAGTGCTGCCACACAGGAATCTGGAAATGACGCACAGTCAGAACAAGCTCCGCTCGTGTTTGAAATGCTTGACGAAGAGCTAAAGGTTTCAAATCCAGTGGAAAAAAATGAAAAACACGATTGGTTTGAACGTTCGGGCGGTTGGAAAAACACAGAGTCCGATTTCAATTTGATTGACAAGTTTATTTTGGAAAATCCAAAAATGCCAAAATTTGATGCCCATTTAGCAGAAAATACCGAAGACCTTGCGCTGGAATGCGTTCCAGAGCAGGAGTGCGTAACCGAATCTATGGCGAAAATCTATATAAAACAGCAACTTTTTAACAAAGCAATTGAAATCTACGAAAAATTGCGTTTGAAATATCCAGAAAAAAGTGTTTACTTTGCGAACCGAATTTCAGAAGTACAAGAATTAAAAAAGTAAAGGAATATGGTAGTCATTAATGTATTGTTGATAATTGTAAGTGTTTTATTGGTTTGTATCGTGTTAATCCAAAATTCAAAAGGCGGCGGTCTAATGTCGTCACGATACGAAATGGGCGTGGCCCGCACAACCGACTTTGTTGAAAAGGCAACGTGGACTTTGGCGGGAGCGTTGGTGGCTCTTTGTATAGTTCTTACAGCTTTGTTGCCAACACAAAACGGAGTGAAAGAATCTCGTTCAATGTTCGAGGACAACGCTCCATCGGTACAAATGAACGTTCCTTCTGATGTGCCAACAGCAGAAGATTTTCAAGAGTAAAGAGTAATTTTGTTTTCATAAGGTTTTTTGGTTGGAGGTGTCAATATGTCATACTATTGACACCTTTTTTGTGTCTTGTCATATAGTTTTTCCTGTAATTCTGCCAATATTTCAAAAAAAATGAGTTGGCACAAAATATGACAAGTCAACGACGAAAATTAAAATGTTTAATCTAAAAATTATATAATTATGGCAGATTTTAAAGGTAAACCATTGGCAGGAAAGGTTCTTGTAAAACCAGACACAGCCGAGGAAAAAACAGTTTCGGGAATCATTCTTCCTGATTCAGCAAAGGAAAAACCTCTTCAAGGCAAGGTAATCGCTATTGGCAAGGCTAAAAAAGACGAGGAAATGGAAGTTGCAGTGGGCGACACTGTTTTGTACGGAAAATATGCGGGAACGGAACTTACGTTCAACGACGAAAAATATCTTCTTCTTTCGCAATCAGACATTCTTTTAATATTGTAATCATTTAAATTTTAGATAATCATGGCAAAAGAAATAAAATTCAACATTGACGCCCGCGACTCTTTGAAAAAGGGTGTTGACGCTTTGGCAAACGCGGTAAAGGTAACGCTTGGTCCTAAAGGCCGCAATGTAGTTATTGAAAAGAAATTCGGCGCTCCGCAAATTACAAAGGACGGCGTGACCGTGGCTAAAGAAATTGAACTTCCTGATGCATTCGAAAATATGGGTGCTCAAATGGTTAAGGAAGTCGCTTCTCGTACAAACGACAATGCTGGCGACGGTACAACAACCGCTACTGTTCTTGCTCAGGCAATTGTCGGCGTTGGTTTGAAAAACGTTGCAGCTGGCGCTAATCCAATGGATTTGAAACGTGGTATCGACAAAGCCGTTGCCGCTATTGTCTCAAATCTTAACGCTCAAGCTGAACAAGTGACAGTTGACGGTGAAAAAGTTGAACAAGTTGCACGTATTTCGGCAAACAACGACGAAGAAATCGGTAAATTGATTGCCGAAGCAATGAAAAAAGTAAAGAAAGAAGGCGTAATCACTGTTGAAGAGGCTAAGGGTACGCAAAC
>JAEEGL014004088.1_pt1 | contig 22297 bp, 20 predicted proteins | sample 9134231 | NCBI WGS metagenome assembly JAEEGL01 (sample SAMN16246548, study PRJNA631951) | gut metagenome | biome: gut microbiome; feature: rumen; material: fiber-attached | host: Bos | place: Iran: Karaj | collected 2018-10 | reverse complement strand
TAATGATTTTTAACTAGACTTTTTTGTCTAGTTTTTTTTCTTTTCTTAAATAATTAATATCATAAATCAATTTATTTTTCAATAAAGATGTGATATAATTAATAAAAATAATTTAGAGGTTAAGTATGGATGAAGTTATATTTAATAAAAATCAAGTTATTTTAAAAATTTAAGTAAAATAATTGAAATAATTGCTAAAATATATTAATTACTATTTGTATTCCATTTGTTATATTAATTATGGTTGCAATACCATTTGTGTTTAAAGCTGTTAAGGTATATGATAAAGCTATTAATGTTAATGATAAGTTTTTAACTATAAAAGAAAAAAATAATTATGTGGAAATATTTATATAAAGTAAATTATTTTGATAATTACAATTAATTATATATTTCTTATAAAGGAGTAGTAGTATGAAAGAAAAATATAAAGAGTATATAAATAATAATATAAAATTTGATAGAATGACAATGATAGGTATTATATGCTTAATTATTGTTATTTCTGGTATATTTGGTTTTATTTATGAGTTTATTTTTTATTTTTTAAATAGTGGTATGAGAACATTTTATTATAGGGGAGGTAATTTCTTACCTTGGATTAATATATATGCGATAGGATCATTATTGATATATTTAATTGCGTATAGGCATCGAAAAAGTCCTTTAAAAGTTTTTTTACTTAGTACTATTATCTGTGGAGTACTTGAATATATAGCTGGTTTTTTGATATTTCATTTGAGAGATGGTGCGAGATATTGGGATTATAATACTGAAATATTAAATTTTGGAAATATTGATGGGTTTATTTGTTTAAGAAGTATTTTGTTTTTTGGAATTTCAAGTTTATTATTTATTTATGTTATTGTTCCTTTTTGTTTCTTTATGGCAAAAAAAATGAGTAAAAAAACATTTTTAATTGTTAGTATAACTTTATGTTCAATTTTCTTAGCTGATGAACTTTATAATCTTACAGTAGCTAGATTTTTTGATTTACCAACTTCTTCTGATGTTTATAAAAAGATCGGATTTAAATATATGGAATTTTAGCACTTTCTATTGACAAGTGCTAAAAAATGTGGTATGATTATTACGTAATAGGGAATACTATTACGGGTATTAAGATTATATAATGTGCTACTTTTTTAGTAACACACTAAAGAAAGGAAGATGATTTTATGATGTTAGTACCAAGAAGAAATTTTGATTTGTTTGATGATTTTTTTGATGATGGATTCTTTAGTAGAAAGGAAAAAAATTTAATGAAGACAGATATTAGAGAAATGAAGGATAAATATGTTATTGATATTGATTTACCTGGTTTTTCTAAAGAAAATATTAATCTATCATTAAATAAAGGTTATTTAGAGATATCTGCTAAAGTAGATGAAGAAAATAATTCTAATGATGATGAAAAGTATGTAAGACGTGAGAGATTTTATGGAAAATGTTCAAGAAGCTTTTATGTAGGTGAAGATATTACAGAAGAAGATATTAACGCGGAGTTTAAAAATGGTATTTTAAAAATAGAAGTACCTAAATTTGATGATACAAAAAAATCAGAAGAAACAAAACAAATAGAGATTAAGTAGTATTTTAAGATAGATTTATTCTATCTTTTTTTAATTTTATGATCTTTTTTTTATATATAAGTATTATAATTACAGTTTAAAATTAACTAAATAATAAATAGTCTGTTATGAAAATGGTTTTGAGGACCCTTGCTTGTCTCTTAAAATAAATTTATATAAAAATAGTTAATGATAGTAAATATAATTTAATAATTCATCAATTTACTAAGTTTATTATACGTGGTATAATTATGTAAGGTGATGGTATGAAGAAAGTAGTTGTAGCAATTACTATGTATTTATTAGCTTTTATTTTATTGTGTTCTTATACTTATTTTCAACTTAGTAAGGATATAATAATGACTCCTTTTGGTAGGGTTATAATATTAGTATTAAGCTGTATTTTTATGTATATTGGAGCTATTATTTTATCTAGAGTACTTGATAAGCATAAGAAAATACCTTTTAAAATTAATATTGCAGTATGTTTTATTTTATATATAATATTGTTATCTACTCTTACATTATTTGATGACTATTTCAGAAGAGGAAATCTAACTATTGTATCTTGGAATAGGGAAATGGTTAAGAATTATTTAAATAAATCTTTTAATATGATTCCTTTTAAGACAATTACTATGTATATATCTTATTATTTAAGTGGTTACTTTTCAATTAGAATATTCTTATATAATATACTTGGTAATATTGTTGCTTTAATGCCTTTTGCTTTCTTTTTACCTTTAATATTTAAAAAGCAAAATAAATTTAAAATATTTTTAATAACTATGATTGTTGTGGTAGCTATTATCGAAGGATTACAGTTTATTACTCTTTCTGGTTCATGTGATATAGATGATTTTATTTTAAATGTAGGTGGGGCTTGTTTATTATATGGAATATTGAGTTTAAAGTCTATTAAAGGTTTTATTAGAAATATTTTTTTACTTGAAAATAATAAAATAAATTATTTTCATTTATTTATAAATATTGTAATACTTATTATTATATTTATTATACTTGGAATTTTAATTAATAATTTAATATTTATATAGGAGAGTTTATGAATAAAGAATATTATAATTTAAAAAAAGAAGATGTACTTGAAAATTTAAATAGTAGTAGTGATGGATTATCTAGTAGAGAAGTGGTTAATAGAATAAAAAAGTATGGTTATAATGAGCTTCCTAAAAAAAAGAATAAGAGTATTGTAAATATTTTTTTGAAAGAATTAAGAAGTCCTTTGGAATTAATTTTAATTGTTACTGTTATTTTATCTTTTCTAATAGGTGAAGTGTTTGATGGAGTAGTATTGATTTTTATTATTCTTGCTGATGTTATTATTGGTACAGTTGAAGAGTATAAAGCTATTAAGGATGCGGATAGTTTACTTAATATGATTAAAGTTACATCTAGAGTAATTAGAGATAAGGAAAAAATAGTGGTAGATTCTAAGACGTTAGTTAAGGGAGATATATTGTTGCTTGAAAGTGGTGATAAAATAGTTGCGGATGCAAGAGTTATTGATTGTCATAATTTAACTGTTAATGAATCATCTTTAACTGGTGAAAGTATTGATATAATAAAAGTGAGTGATGCGTTAAAAGGTAATATGCAACTTGCTGATAGGGTAAATATGATATATGCTGGTACTACAGTAATTAGAGGAAGAGCTGTTGCGGTTGTAACAAATACTGGTATTGATACTGAAATAGGTAAAATAGTTGATAAGGTAACTAATACAAAGGAAGAAAAATCACCACTTACTATTAGGATGGAGAAATTTACTAAACAAATAGGGTTAATGATAATTTTAATTGCATTAATTATTACTTTTGTTTTATTAAAAAAGGATTATAGTTATGATGTTATTTTTTTAAGTGTTATTACATTATCTGTATCTGCTATGCCTGAAGGGTTATCTTTGGCTTTAACTATGGCTTTAACTATTGCATCTAAACGTATGAGTAAGAAAAATGTTATTGTTAAAAATTTAAATGCTGTTGAATCTTTAGGAAGCTGTACGGTAATTGCTACAGATAAGACTGGTACTTTAACTGTAAATGAGCAAACGGCTAAAGAAGTTATACTTGCTAATGGTGATAAATATTTAATAAATGGTACTGGTTATAATGATGTGGGGGAAATTATTTGTGTTGATAATACAAATATTGATAGTTTAAAAAATATTGCTTTATTAGGATTAATTAATAATGAAGCTAAATTAGATTATAAGAATAATAAATGGAATTATTTTGGAGATTCTATAGATATTGCTTTCATTAGTTTGGCTAAAAAGTTAAGGATAGAAAATAATATTGAAATAGTGGAAATAATTCCTTATGAATCAGAAAATGGGTATTCTGCAGTGTTTTATAAAAGGGATAATGAACTTAGATGTACTATTAAAGGGTCTTTAGAAAAGGTTATGTTCTTTTCAGAAAATAATGATAAATATATTATGCAAAATAAAGATTTGTCTAGTAGAGGATTTAGAGTTATTTCTATATGTGATGGTAAAGTTAATAGTACTAATATTGATGAAGTAGATAAATTAACTTTTATTGGAATGGTTGGATTTATTGATCCAGTAAGAGATGATGTAAAAAATTCTATTAGTGAATGTATGAGTGCAGGAATAAAAGTTGTTATGATTACAGGAGATCATCCTTTAACTGCTTTTGCTATTGGTAAAGAGTTAAATTTATGTACTAAAAAAGAAGAAGTTGCTACTTCTCTAGATTTAGAAAAATATAAAAAATTAGGTAATTATGAATATGATAACTATGTTAGTAAAATAAAAGTGTTTGCTAGAGTAAATCCTATTGACAAATTAGATATTGTGGAATCTCTTAAGCGACAGAAAGAATTTGTAGCTTTAACAGGTGATGGAGTAAATGATGCTCCTGCAATTAAAGCTGCATCTATTGGTATTTCTATGGGATCTGGTACTGATGTGGCTAGAGAAACTTCATCAATGATTATTACTAATGATAGTTTTTCTTCGATTGTAGAAGGTGTTAAAGAGGGTAGAATTGCTTATAATAATATTCGAAAAATTATATTATTTTTAATAGGATGTGGAATAGCTGAAGTTATTTTTTTCTTATTTTCTATTATATTTGGATATGATTTACCTTTACTTGCAATACAACTTTTATGGCTAAATTTAGTTACGGATGGTTTACAAGATATTGCTTTATCTTTTGAAAAAGATAGTGATAATGTTATGATGGATAAACCTAGAAAAACGAATGAATCAATTTTTTCTAAAGACTTAATAATTGAAGTGTTAATATTAGGTTTAACAATTTCTATTATTGTATTTGGTGTATGGAAGTATTTAATGGATAAAAATGTAGATATAGTGTACGCTAGAAGTGTTGTAATGATGTTAATGGTTGTTATTCAGAATATAAATGTTCTAAATTGCCGTAGTGAAAAGAAATCAATTTTTAAAACAAGTCTTAAAGATAATCCATTAATAATATTTGTAATAATAGGTTCTATATTACTTCAATTATTAATATCTATTATACCATTTACTGCTAAAATGTTTAAGATTGTTCCTTTATCATTAACTACTACATTGAAGGTATTTGGATTATCATTAATTATTATAATTGTATTTGAAATATATAAATTGATAAAGAAAAAAATATTATAAATTTTTTCTTAATTCTACTTCTTTATAATAATATTTAATTATGTCTTCATAGTTATATCCAAGATTAGCCATTCCATTGGCTCCATATTGACTTACACCGACACCATGTCCATATCCATATGTTGTAATAATTAATCCTTCATTTGTAATTTCAATTTCAAAATCAGTAGAATTTAAGTTTAATAAGTTTCTAATTTCAAGACCTGTATATGTTTTATTATTAATAGTAATAGATGTAACTCTATTACTATTATTTTTTAATATATTGTAGATACTAACATTTTTATCTACTGTAAATCCTAATATGTTACTTATTTCTTCAAATGATTTATTTATTGTTTTTTATATCTAGTAGTATTTGTATCAAAAGGACTTTCAACACTTTTTAAGTATGGTATATTATATCCCCATACTTCTTGTGAATCTTCGGTATATCCATTACTGTTAGCAAAATATACAGCATCTATTAATTGATTGTTATAGGTAATAATTGTTCCTTCAGTATTGTTTACAGCTTCTTTTATTTTAAAGTAATATTTATTAAAATCAGCTCCCCATTTCTTATACATTTGTTGTTTATCAATATATACTTGTGTGGAGGTAGTATCTGTTAATATTTTATTTTTTTCAATTGATTTAAGTGCATATGTACGGGCTATGATGGCTTGGACTTTTAGGGCTTCTGTATGAAATGATGCAGGCATTTCTCCGGCAACTACTCCTATTAAGTATTCTTCTAATTCAATATTTAATATTTCACCATTTGATCTATATATAGTTATAATAGTTTCATTTTTTGTTTCGGTATGTATTTCTTCATTTGCTGTATTGTTTTCAATATTATTATTTGTTTGATTATTGATATTATTAATTATGTTATTGTTATCATTATTTATATTAATACTTTTGTTATTGTTTTCCTTTTTGATAGTTTTATTTATATTAATATTATTGTCAGTATGCTCATCTTCTATAATTGTTTCATTATTATTATTATTATTAACAGGTATTATAAATTTATCTTCATTATTAAAGTCATTAAGCACTACTTGATTTATATATTGATAATTATCAAGATTGTTATTATATTTTGGATTATTTATATTGTTTAGAAAAATTGTTCCAATTATAATACCGCTTGCAACTAGTACTATTTTATTTCCTTTAAAATTAATTATTTTATTATTTAATAATTTTTTTAATTCTTTAAAGAAGTTTTTACCTTTATTAAATGATCCAAATTCATAATTATAATTTAAATATAAGTATAATACATCACCATTATTTTCAGTTTTAATTAAATAATTTTCAATCATGATATCACCATTATTATTTTTATCTATATTATTTATTATATTCATATTTGTAAAATTATTTAAAATATCAATGAAATATAGTATAATGATTATAGAGGGTGAGTTTATGTATGATGTTATTATTATAGGGGCTGGGCCAGCAGGTTTATTTGCTGCTTATGAATTAATAGAGAATAATAAGAAGTTAAAGATAGCTCTAGTTGATAAAGGTAGAATTGCTAGTAAAAGAATTTGTCCAATGAAAAAGACAGGGGTATGTGGAAATTGTAATCCATGTGCGATTTTATCGGGATTTGGAGGAGCAGGAACATTTTCTGATGGTAAGCTTAATTTTATTCCTAGATTAGGTAAATCAGATTTATTTAAGTATATGGATAAATCGGATGCTTATAAAATTATTGATGAGACAGAAGAAATTTTTAATAAATTTGGAATGGATGCGGAGGTATATCCATCTAATATGGATGAAGCTAATAAGTTGAAAAGTGATATATCAAAGATAGGTGCGGATTTATTAATTATCAAACAGAAACATTTGGGAAGTGATAAGTTACCTGATTATATTGAAAATTTTACGAATTATTTAATTAGTAAGGGAGTAGATATTTTAGAAAAATGTAATGTATGTGATATAAATAAAAATGGAAATAGATATATTGTTAAATATAATACGGATAAAGAAATAAATGGAAAATATATTGTTTTAGCTCCTGGTAGAACAGGTGCGAAATGGATTCAGGAATTAGCTGATAAATATAGTTTTGAATATATATCAAGAAGTATTGAAATAGGTGTTAGGGTAGAGGTAAGATCTGAAATACTTAAGGATATTTGTAGTGTTATATATGATCCTACAATTTTTATTAATACAAAGACTTATAATGATCAGATAAGAACTTTTTGTACTAATCCGGAGGGATTTGTTGCTAAAGAAAATTATAATGGTTATATATGTGTTAATGGTCATGCTTTGAAGGATATTAAGTCAAATAATTCAAATTTTGCTTTTATTACAAAGATATCATTGACTGAACCTGTTACTAATACTAGAAAGTATGGGGAGGCTATTGCTTCGATTGCGAATACTTTAGGTGATGGTAAACCGATTATTCAATCATTAAGAGATTTGAAAAGAGGTAGAAGATCGACAATGAAAAGAATTAAGAAGTGTTTTATAGAACCGACTTTAAAGGATTGTGTAGCAGGAGATTTAGCTTTGGTTTTACCTTATAGAATTATTACTGATATTTTAGAGGGATTAGAAGAGTTAGATAAAATAATACCTGGGGTTAATAATGATGATACACTTCTTTATGGTCCGGAAATAAAATTTTTTAGTAATGAGATTACAACAGATAATAATATGAAAATAGATGGTACTAATATTTATTGTATTGGTGATGGAGCCGGTAAAGCAGGAAATATCGTTACAGCTGCTGCTACGGGTTTGATAGCTGCTCGTGATATATTAAGGGGTAAAAATAAATGAAAAAAATAGTATTAATTATAGTATTATCTATTTTATTAATTGGTTGCTCGAATAAGAAATTTCAAATTATTAGTTATGAATATACTAATAGTAATTATATAGATGAAGGAATTGAAGAAAAAGAATTATTATTAAAATCATATGAAGAGTATAAAAAATTAATTAGTAAATATAATTTCAATGATGAAATAGTTAAAGAAGATTTTGATAAGTATGATTATATTGTAGTATTTGATAATAATGCTTGTGATAGTGAAAGGGAAATAGGTAGTATTAGATATTATGAAGATAAAACTTTAGAAATAATTTTTTAATGTACATAATGTATGTGGATTGTGTGCTCCTCATACAGATGTATATTTTTATAGAATTGATAAAGTTGGGGATAATGTAAAAATTAATGTTAGATATAAAAGATTAAAGGATGAGGTGTGTGATCCAAATGTTTCTTATAAGCCTATTTTATATATTTACCCTAATGAAGATATGTATATTAATGTGAAAATGGAGAAAGATAATAATATAATTACATCTTATCCTAAATATAAAAATGGTTGGAATGTATATGTAAATAAAGATGGTAATATTTATTATAATGGTAGAGAGTATTATGGTTTATATTGGGATGAATATAATGATAATAATGTTGATTTTAATGAAGGCTTTTATGTAGATGGAGAAGATGCTATTAAATTTTTAGAAGAAAAATTAGATATAATTGGTCTTACAAATAGAGAAGCAGATGAATTTATTATGTACTGGTTACCTATTTTAGAGGAAAACGAACATAATTTAGTATATTTTGAATTAACAGGAGAAAGAGAAAAAAATAATAAGTTAATTATTGATCCTAAACCAGATAGTATGCTTAGAATTAATATGCATGTTAAGAAAATTAATGATATAATTAATATTAAAGAGCAAGAATTAGAAAAGTTTAATAGAATAGGTTATACAGTTATTGAATGGGGAGGAACAATTCATAAGGAGGGATAATATGCATGATAAAATGAATAATGAAGATTCTGTTGAAGAAGTTGTGAATGATATAAATGAATACTTTAATATTGATGCACTTAATATTGATGATTTATCTAAGAATATTAGTGAGTGTAATGTAGATATTAATGATTAATTTGTTATGAAAAAGAAAAAAATATTTTTAATGATTTTGTTTTTAGTGTTTGGATCTATGATTTCTTATACATTTTCCTATTTTAGTGATTCTACTGATCTATTTAATGTTTTTAAAGTTAACAAATATAAAACAGAAGTAATAGAAAATTTTGTAAGTCCAGATAATTGGTTACCAGGAAATACTGTTGAAAAGATAGTTTATGTTGATAATACAGGAGATATTGATGTTGCTGTTAGATTAAAAATTGAAGAAGAATGGATTGCTAGTAATGGGACTAAGTTGAGTGGTATACAAAATGGAAATAGAGCTGCTTTAATTAGTTTTTCAAATCCTGATGATTGGATACAAATAGATGATTATTATTACTATAAGAATAAATTATTAGGTCATAGTAAAACGAGTAATTTTATTGATTCTGTTACTTTTAATAGTAAAATAGAAGCAGATTCAGGATGTGTTAAAGAGTATGGCGATGGGATTATTAAGACAGTATGCTCATCATCAGATATTGGTTATGCTGGTGCAACATATAAATTAATGATTAAAGCTGATACTATTCAGTTTGATTTATATAAAGAAATATGGAATATTGATTTAGAAATTGAAGAATAATTTAAGTATTTTGAAAAAAAGTTGATTGTCAACTTTTTTTTATGGAATAATGAAATAATTGATTGGTGGTTAGCATTTGACTTAAGGTTGTAAACAATGTATAATACTCATTTACTGGGGGAATATTTTAATGAAGTGTAGAGTTGATAAGGATAAATTTTTAGTTGATAATGTGTTAAAGAATTATCTAGAAGATGAAATTGATATTTTTTTATTGTGTGATGAAAAAGTTGAGAAGGCTCAAAAAGTTTTTAAATATTTAGTTGAATTGTATTTAGATATTAATGAGGATAGTAAGAATGAATATATTAATAAATTATTGACTGGTATTATTAGTTATATTGAATTTTGTAATGAAATTAAATTTGAATTAAGTGATTCTGATAAAAAAATTGTTAAAAATTTTGAAAAAATATACTGTGATTTTGTGGAAAACTATAATATACAGTTAGATGATAATATAAAAAAATCTTTAGAAAAATTAAAAAAAGTATTATCTGATAATAATTTGTCTGAAAATGAAAGGATTCTTTTGGATAAAAGTCTTGAATTGACTGGACAAGTAGATATATTACAAGGACAAGTAGATGCATTGAATGTAAAGATTAAATTATATGAAGATAAAATTGGTAAGTTAGAAACTAAAGACCAAAAATTGGCTAAGAGTAATCGAGAACTAAATGAGAAGGTTAAAAAATTAAAAGAGGAAATAGAGTCTCTTAAGAATGAAAATAATAGTTTAATTTTAGAAAAAGAAGTATTAGATAATAAAGTTAAAGATAAAAATGTTAATTTAGATTTATTAGAAAAAAAAATTGAGGAATTAAATAATAAAAACGTTGAGTTAAGTGATAAAATAGTTTTAATAGGTGTTCAGTTAGATGAAGTAAGTGATGAATTAAGTAAATATAGGAAAATTGAAGAGATAAAAAATAGAGAACAAGAACTTGATAATTATATTTTATCTAAATTATTTGAAGGTGAGTTTACTATTTTTCAATTATTTACTATGTTAAATGAAGAAGGATATTCTTATACAAGAGAAGAAATTTCAGATTCTTTAAAAAGAATAAAGAAAAGTGTCTGTATTACTGATTCTAGAAAAAGAATTGTACCAATTACGTATAAAGTATCTTCTCCAATAATTGTTACTAATGGTAATATGGAGATTAATAATGTCACTAGGACTTATGATTTATTAGTTACTGCTGATTGGCATTTATCAACTGAGATTGAAATATCTAGAACATTAGGAAATATTGATTCTCTTTATAATTACTGTGTTGCAAATAATATTGGTTTAATTATTAATTTAGGAGATTTTTTAGATGTTAAAATGTTAGGTAGTCGTTATGAACAATATACTAAAAATATGAAGTTACTTTATAGTATTGTTGAATTATTTCCTAAAGATAAGAATATTATACATGCTATATTGGGCGGTAACCATGATAGAAGAATGCTAAATTTGGGTATAGATCCACTTAAGTATTTAGAAGATAATCGTCGTGATTTTATAAATTTAGGATATGATGATTCAACAATTAGTTTTATAAAAGATAATAATAGTGAATTTATTGGTTTACATCATCCAGATACATTTGGTTTACAATTAGATGATTTTTTATCGGTTAGAGATGAGATTCATAATTGTTTGAAAAGATCATATAGGGATTCAGAACTTACAAAAAAAGATGTTTTCTTAGATTTATTTGGCCATTTTCATTTATCTAGAATTGATGCTTCTAATCATTATGCATTAGTTCCTTCATTTATGAAAATGAATGGGCAAAATATGAATGGAGCTTTTCATTTAAAGGTTTATTTTAATGAAAATAATACTATTGATTATATTATTATTAAATCTATAATACCTGATAGAACACATGAACATGTTAGTGAATTTGTTTATCAGAAAAAATAGAAACTAAGAATTTTTTAATTCTTAGTTTTTCTGTTATTTATTATCAATACTAGCTTTTACAAAACCATCAAAAAGAGGATGTGGTCTTGTTGGGCGTGATTTAAATTCTGGATGAAATTGACTTGCTATAAAGAATGGATGAGATGGTAATTCAATAATTTCACATAAATTACTAGGCTCATTAATACCTGAAAATACCATTCCTTTTTCTTCTAATTTTTCTTTGTATTTATTATTAAATTCATATCTATGTCTATGTCTTTCTAATATTTTATCTTGTTTGTATATTTTACTAGCTAATGTGTCTTTTTTTATTGTGCATTCATAATTACCAAGTCTTAATGTACCCCCCATATTAACTATTGTTTTTTGATCACTCATTAAATCTATTACTGGGTTATTACAATTTTCAATAAATTCTGTTGATGAGGCATCTGTAATACCACATACATTTCTTGCAAATTCTATAACAGCTATTTGCATTCCTAAACATATACCTAAATAAGGAATTTTATTTTCTCTTGCATATTTACAAGCTTTAATTTTACCTTCGATACCACGATAACCAAAACCACCTGGGACTAATATTCCTTTACTATTTTTAAATACTTTATTTAAATCGGTACCTTCTTTTTCTAATAGTTCTGAATCTACCCAATTAATTTTTATTTTGTATTTATATTTATATCCTGCATGTTTTAATGATTCCATTACAGATAGGTATGCATCATGTAATTCAACATATTTTCCTACTAACGATATTTCTACTTCTTTTTTTAAATTGTTAACAGTATCTATTAAGTCTTCCCAATATTTTAAATTACTTTTTTTATTTTCTAGTTTAAATTTATTTAAAATTATATCTTCAATATTTTGTTTATGAAAATTGATTGGTATTTGATAAATGTTAGTTACATCTACTGCTTCAATAATATTTTCTTTAGGAATACTGCCGAATAGTGAAATTTTATCTTTAATATGGTCACCGATATTAATATTAGATCTTGTAACAATAATATCTGGTTGAATACCTAGTCTACGAAGATCAATAATACTATTTTGAGTTGGTTTAGTTTTAAGTTCATTTGATCCATATAGATATGGTATTAAAGTTGTATGAACAAATAAAGTATTATCACTGCCTTGTTCCATTTTAAATTGTCTTAGTGACTCCATCATTACTGCAGATTCGATATCTCCTACGGTACCACCAATTTCGGTTATAACTATATCTGCTTTACTAGTAGTTCCTGCTTCATAGATTTTATTTTTAATTTCATTAGAAATATGTGGAACAATTTGAATAGTAGCTCCTAAATAGTCTCCACGTCTTTCTTTTTCAATAACGCTTGAATATATTTTTCCATTAGTTATATTTGATGTATAGTTTAATTCTTCATCGATAAATCTTTCATAATGACCTAAATCTAAGTCTGTTTCACATCCATCTGCTGTTACAAATACTTCACCATGTTGAATAGGTGACATTGTACCAGGATCTACATTCATATATGGATCAAATTTTTGCATAAATATTTTATATCCCTTTGCTTTTAGTAGCAGGGCAATTGAAGATGCAGTTATTCCTTTACCTAGTCCTGAACATACACCCCCTGTGACAAATACATATTTTGTCATATAGAACACCTCCTAAATATATAAAAAAGCCCACAAGAGATTACCCTTTAGGCTCTCTTTAATTTTATCAAATTTAATATTTGTTTGTAAATAGTTTGCTTGAAAAAAAATAAAAATTGTGTTAAATTGATGTATGTATAAAATAAATTTTGATAAATAAAATAATAGTGGTGATAAATGTGGCTAATTTTATTAAAAAAAATTTGAAATATATATTAATATATGGTGTTGTTTTTATTTTGCTTATAATAGAATTACCTTATTATATTGAGGCTCCAGGTGGCATAATTAATGTTAATGATAGAATTAATATTGAAAATAGTTATTCAAGCAATGGTAGTCTTAATTTATCATATATTTCAGAATATAAAGCAACATTAATTACGCTATTTAAATCTTTGTTTAATAAAGATTATAAGATTATATCAAGAAAAGATGTTATACCTGATGATATTGATATTAAGAATTATGAATATAGAGATAAATTAATGCTTGAAGAATCATATTCTAATGCTATTTATTTAGGGTATTTAAAGGCAAATAAGCAGATTGAAGTTAAAAATGAAAAAATATATGTTAATACTATTTTAGATAATGCTGATACTAATTTAGATGTTGGTGATCAAATATTAGAAGTTAATAATAATATTATTTCTAGTAAGGAAGATATAGATAATATAGTTAATAATTATAATGTTGGTGATATTATTGATATAAAGATTTTGAGAAATAATAGAGAGCATATGAAATATGCTAAATTGATAAAGTATGAAGATAAGTATATATTGGGTATTGTTGTATCTAAAATTAAAGAGATGGAGACTAATCCTAAAATTGATATCAGTTATGCTTCTAGGGAATCAGGACCGAGTGGTGGGTTGATGCTTAGTTTAGCAATCTATAATAATTTAGTTAAAGAGGATATAACTAAGGGAAGGATTATTGTTGGAACGGGTACAATAGATGAATTTGGTAATGTTGGAAGTATTGGTGGAGTTGATTATAAATTAAAATCTGCTATAAAAAATAAGGCCGATATTTTTTTAGTTCCTAATGGTGAAAATTATGAAGAGGTTGTTAAAATAGTAAACAAGGAGGGGTATAAAATAAAAATCAAAGGTGTTTCAACCTTTGATGAAGCATTAGATTATTTATTATCTACATAAAGAAGGTAGGACCTTGATTACTGTAGCTATTATTAACAGTATCATTAGTATCTTCTTTTTTTTGTGTATTAGTTGTTTGTTTTAATGTATTGTTATTGGTATTTTTGATATCACTTTTTTTAAATTCATTCATTACTCTAAACATTGTTTTAGCATTTTTAACCATAGGTTGTACTTGTTTAACAACAGGTATTAGTTGATTTGTAAAATTAAGTATTCTTTGGGTACCATTTAATAATGATCCAAGTTTTAACCCGCCATTTCCAAAAATTTTACTTAAAAATCCACCACTAGCTTTTGGAATGGTAAAATTAGTAGGTATACTAAATAAATAAGGATTGTAGTAATTCATGTTATCCTCCTTTTTAATATTATATGAAATTATAAAAAAAAGGTTAAAAAAAAGGTATTAATTATACCTTTTATTCAACAGTAACTGATTTAGCTAAATTTCTTGGTTTATCAATATCACATCCATTTAATTTGGCAACTTCATAAGAAAGTAATTGTAGAGGAATGATTGTAATAATTGGTTGTAATAGTTCATGGATTTTTTCAACTATAATTATATCATCATAAAAGTCACTTTCTATGAATTCATTAGTTACAAATACTGTATAAGCATCTCTGGCTTTAACTTCTTTAATGTTACTGATTGTTTTTTCTTTTAAATCTTTGTCTGTTGAAATAGCAATAACAGGTGTTCCTTTATCAATTAGTGATATTGTTCCATGTTTTAATTCTCCAGCTGCATAGGCAACACTATTTATGTATGATATTTCTTTTAATTTAAGTGATCCTTCCATACTTAAGGCATAATCAATTCCTCTACCTATAAAGAAAATATCATTTCTTTTATAAATTTTATTAGCTATTTCAATGTATTTTTCATCTTGTAATGTTTTTTTAATAATATCTGGTAAATTATTAATCTCATCTATTATTTCCTTTAAATCTTTATTTTTAAGTGCTTTATTATTATACGCTAAATAAATTGCTATTAAAGAGAAAATAGAAATTTGAGCAGTATAGGCTTTAGTAGTTGCTACTGCTATTTCACATCCTGCCTTAATATATAAAACGTATTTAGCTTCTCTTGCTATGCTACTTCCAACCACATTGACAATTGCAAGTGTATCAATACCATCTTCTTTGGCTTTACGAAGTGCTGCAAGTGTATCTGCTGTTTCGCCTGATTGAGATACTAGAATTACTAATGTTTTTTTATCATAAAAACTTTTTTTATATCTATATTCACTTGCAATTTCACAATTAACTGGTATATTAGCATATTTTTCTATTAGGTTTTTTCCAACTAATCCTGTATGGTAAGCAGAACCACATGCAACAATATCTATTTTGTTATATCTTGTTAAATCAGGAAAGTTTTTATTTAATGATTCTATTGTTCCATTAAAATAATAACCTATGGTATTTTTTATTACTTTATCTTGTTCGTGAATCTCTTTTAACATAAAATGGTCATAACCATTTTTCATTCCCATTTCCATGTTTCCTTCAAAAGTTAGTAGATCTCTTTTTACAATTTTTAAATTATTATATATTGTTATTTTATCCCAACTTATTTCAGCGATGTCATAATCGTTTAATAATATATATTTATTTGTATATTTAAGTATAGCAGGAACATCTGATGCAATATAATTTTCGTTTTCTCCTTTTGCAATTATTAATGGTGAAGTAAGTCTAGTCGCATATAGCTTATTATTACCTTCAACTAATATACCAAAGGCAAAACTACCTCGCATTTTTTTAATTGCTTTATTGATTGTTTCAATGATGTTGCCATTATATAATGAATCAATTAATGCACCTGCTACTTCTGTGTCTGTATCTGATTTAAAATCGTATCCTTTTTCTTTTAATTCTTTTTTTAGATCAATATAGTTTTCAATAATACCATTATGAACTAAAGTAATCTTTCCTACTTTGTGGGGATGGGAATTTTCTTTTGTAGGTTTTCCATGGGTTGCCCATCTTGTATGTCCTATTCCTAAATTACTTTCAATATTCATATCTAATTTATTTTTTAAATTTATTATTTTTCCTTGTTCTTTGATTATGTTTATTTTATTGTTATTAACATAAGCAATTCCTGCTGAATCATACCCACGATATTCAAGTGATTCTAATCCAGAGATTATAACAGGTATGCTTTTATTATTTTTGCCAGAATATCCGACAATTCCACACATATATATCCTTCTTTCTTGTAGCTTGATATATTATTTGTTACAATGTTGATTTTGTTTTTTGTAATATATCTTTCGAAGAGCTTCTCCGTAACAATATCCGCTGATCATTCGATAATTGTTATCCTCGTCAACCAAACTGGTCCATGCGCTAAAATGATTTAAACCTCCTTTATAATCATTCTTAATATTATTATATATATTTTTTTATTTTTTGACAAGGTAAACAAGGAAAAAGTTGTTTCTAACTATAATAATATAAATGAGGGGGCAGAAAGGAGATTTTATGAAAAAGTATAAAATAATAAGTATTGTTGTTTTAATAAGTTTATTTGTTATTTCTTATTTAATTTATGTAAATAGAAGTAATCAAGTGAGTGCTACCAATGAGGAAGTTTTAGATAATTCAGAGATTGATACTAAAAAAGTAGTGGAAATATCAAAAATTAAAGTTGATATTAAAGGAATGGTTAATAATCCAGGTGTTTATGAGGTGGATGATGGTAGTAGAGTAATTGATGTAATTAATATGGCAGGGGGATTGACTGAATTTGCTGATACATCTACTATTAATTTAAGTAAAAAATTAAAGGATGAGAATGTTATTATTATTGAATCAAGTAAGGAATTAGAAAAGGTCATTGAATATAAATATATATATCAAGAATGTGATTGTCCTGTATTTAATGATGCTTGTCTAGATAAAGAAAATATTATTAATAATATACAAAATAATCAAACTGATGATTCTAACAATAAAAAAACAGAACTAAATAATCAATTAATATCTATTAATAATGGATCATTAGATGATTTACAAAAAATACCTGGAATAGGGGAATCAAAAGCTAAATCTATTATTAATTATCGTGAAGAGAAGGGATTATTCAATTCCTTAGAGGATATTATGAATGTATCTGGAATAGGTGCATCTTTATTTGAAAAAATTAAAGATTATATTACATTATAAATATATAATTTTGTTTATTATAACTATTATTTATACATATATAGTTATAACAAATAGTTTTTATCAAAGTAAATATGATATTAATACACATAAGATTTATGGAATAATAACAGATATTAAAATAGATGGAAATAAAGTAAATATAGAACTGAAGGGAAAAGAAAAAATAATTGTTTATTATTATCTAAATAATAAAGAAGAATTAGAATTATTTAATAGTTATTCATTAGGTTATGAAATAGAAGTAAATGGAATATTATCAAAACCAAATAATAATACTAATTTTAATTTATTTAATTATCGAAAATATTTATTAAGTAAAAAAATTTATTATGTTATGAATGCAGATAATATTAAAATAATAAATAATAAACCTAACATATTATATGCTGTTAAGAATAGTATTATTAATAAAATAAATAAGTACAAAACAAGAGACTACTTGAATACTTTTATACTTGGTGATAATAGTTTTATGAATGAAGAAATAATTAATTCTTATCAAATTAATGGAATTAGTCATTTATTTGCACTATCAGGTATGCATGTTATGGTATTTTCTACTATTTTATTATTTATTATAAATAAAATAATTAATAATAAAAAGATTAATTATATAATAGTTTCTGTTTTGCTATTATTTTATATATTTATAACAGGTTTTTCACCTTCGATTTTTAGGGCAGTTTTATTTTTTATAATAATAAATATTAATAAAAATTATCAATTGAAAATTGAAACAGTTAATCTATATTTGTTATTAGTATCTATTTCTTTGTTAATAAATCCATATAGTATTTATAATAATGGTTTTTTATTTAGTTATATAATATGCTTTTATTTAATATTGTTTTCTGAAATTATAAATAGATATCGGAATTATTTTGTAAAAACTTTAATTACTTCTTTTATATCTTTTTTAGGGAGTTTACCTATTATGATAAATAGTTATAATAGTATTAATTTAATTAGTTTTATATATAACTTATTTTATGTTCCTTTTGTATCTTGTATAGTTTTTCCATTATCTTTAATTGTTTTGGTTTTCCCCCTTTTTGATGATGTATTAAAGATATTTATTACTATACTAGAAGTAACTTCTATAGAATTATCAAAGGTAAAGTTATTTATAATTACTTTAAAATCAATATCTATATTATATATTTTTGTGTATTATTTATTATTATCATTTGTATTTATAAAAATAAAAAAAAGAAAGTATTATTATTTATTATTATTGATAATTATTTTTGTAATCCATAAAAACTATAATTATTTAAATAATGATTTTATTATAGATGTACTGGATGTTGGTCAGGGTGATTCAATTTTAATATCATATCCGAATAATCGATGTAATATTTTAATAGATACAGGTGGGAAAACTAGTTTTTTTAAAGATAGTTGGATGATAAGAAAAAAACAATATAGTATTAGTATAAACACTATTATTCCTGTATTAAAATCCAATGGTATATCAAAATTAGATTATCTTATTATAACGCATGGCGATTACGACCACATGGGGGAAGCTATTAATTTAGTAGAAAATTTTAAAGTTGAAAAAGTAATATTTAATTGTGGATCTTATAATGATTTAGAACAAAAACTAATAAAAGTATTAGATAAAAAACATATTAAGTATTATACATGTATCAAAGAATTAAATATTGATAAGAATAAACTCTATTTCTTACAAACTAAGGAATATAACAATGAAAATGATAACTCAAATGTTATTTATACAGAAATAAATGGTTATAAATTTATGTTTATGGGTGATGCATCAGTTACTACTGAAAAAGAAATATTAAATAAATATAATTTACCAGAAATAGACATATTAAAAGTGGGACATCATGGATCTAAGACAAGTAGTGGTAAAGAATTTATAAGTGAAATAAATCCTAAATATTCAATTATTAGTGTTGGAAAAAACAACAGGTATGGTCATCCAAATAAAGAAGTATTAGAAAATATAGAAAATTCAAAGATTTATAGAACAGATAAAGATGGGAGTATTATGCTTAAAATCAAGAATAATAAATTGAAAATTGAGACTTGTAGTCCATAGGAAGGAGTAACAATGGAAGAAGAAATAAACAAAGCATATGAACAAATAGAAAATAAAATATTAAATCACGAGATTTATCAAAACGTAAAAGACTATTCTAAAGCTAAAGAAAAGATGAAAACGTATTTAGAAGTAGGAGAATTACTTAGAAATGTGGATACTAAATATGGTAAAAGTGTTATAAAAGACTACGCCAGAAAATTAACAAATAAATTTGGTAATAAATATTCATCTTCTTTATTATATAAAATTAAACAATTTTATAACATTATTGAAAAAGTCCCGACATTGTCGGGAAAATTAACATGGAGTCATTGGTATGAGATGTTATCTTTTGAAGATATAAATAAAATATATTATTATGTTAATCAGTGTGAAACTTATAATTTAGATGTTAGAGAATTACGAAAAAGAATTAAATCTAATGAGTATGAAAGATTACCCATTGATACAAGATATAAGTTAAAAAAGAGAGATGAAATAAATGTAATTGACTTTGTAAAAAATCCTATTCATATCAAAAATAGTAAGAATAAAGAAATTATTTCTGAAAAAATACTACAAAAATTAATTCTTGAGGATATAACATCATTTTTGGAAGAATTAGGTGATAGTTTTACGTTTATAAGAAACGAATATAAGATTAAGATAGATGATAGATATAATTATATAGATTTACTTCTTTATAATATTAAATTTAAATGCTATGTAGTAGTAGAGTTAAAGATCACTGAATTAAAGAAAGAACATACAGGACAAATAATGACATATATGAATTACATTGATAAAAATATAAAAACTATTGAAGAAAATGATACAGTTGGAATAATAATATGTAAAAAAGATAATAAGTATGTAATAGAATATTGTTCTGATGACCGAATAATTGCTAGAGAATATGAATTAGTATGATATAATTGATATAGGATGTGATTCTTATGGAAAAATTAATATTGGATATATTGGATAAAAGCAAAAATAATTACGAAGAATATGATTTTAAAAAACTTTCAAAAGTACAACAACAAATAATACTTGTTCTATTATCAGATTTTATAAATAGAAATAATATTGCAAGATATGAAGAAGTATATTGTGCATTATTTGATTCATTGACAGCAAAAAACAGTACAACGCAGTCCTTAATAAAAAGTATTGAAGATAATATAGATAGTATATCTAATTATAATTTAAATCATCTATTTAATTTAATTATAAATAATAGATATAATATTTCTGATGTAGAACAATTAAATAGATATAAGAAAGATGATTCGGATTTATATGAAAATATGACTGATACTATAAGCAATGGAATTAATTTTTGTGATGGAAAGATAAAAAAAATAGATGTAATTTTAGAACATTTCTTTAATATCAATCGAAACCAAGCATTGAAAATATTAGATAAATTTGGTGGTAATAAGAGAATTGTTGAAAAATATAAATATTTTTTTGATGACTTGCAGAGAATTATAAACTATTCTGAATTACCTAATAATTTGAATGAAATAGAACAAACATTAAAAAGCTCAAAAGATTTTATGGAAAATTGTAACTATTATTCATTATTTATTAAATTCAAACAAGAATATGGAAAAGAATTTGTGGATAAGTTGTTTTCTATTGCTGCTGCAGTTAAGTTGAATCAATTTCAAAAAAAAAATTTTCAAAATATATTTTTTATTAAAAATATAAAAGACGATATAATTGATGATATATATCAACTTCCTTTTTTTGCTAGTGGTAATATACAACCTTTTATTATGATGTTAAAAGGAATTAGATATACCAATAATGAATATGGAAATTATGCAGATGTATCAAATAATAAAAAATATAATGCAACCTCAATTATTAGTAATAATATGATTTCGCTATTTGCTAATTGTCCGTTCTATTTTGGTTATAATATTAGTGCAGATGATATATATTCAGCTTCAACAAGGGATGGAGGGTCAGATGATGAAGGCTTTTATCCTGAATTTACATCACAATGTGATGAAAAGTATTATAATATTGATGAATTCTTATTTAAAACAGTAAGAGTAATGGTTAATTACGATGGCAGCGATTCTACAAGCTATAGTTATAATGAAATTATCATAAATAATATGATTCCTTCTTATATTGTTTATATAAAAAAAGATGATGAATTAGATGGTTTTGAAAAAGTAATAGAAGCAAGAAATAAATATATAAAAAGTGGAATTAAAATTCCAATCATAATCCTTGATATGCAGGAATGCTTAAAAGCACAAATTAGTAATATAGTAAGTAAATGTAATGATTATTTATCTCAAAATTTTAATATAGAATCTCTTGATAATATACTAAAAGAAAATTCTGAAATTCTGAAATTATATATTCAATCTTTAGCGACTATTTGTTTTATGGAAATAGACAATAACAATTTTAATTTAAAAAGTAAGATTGAAGAACAATTAAGTATGAATAAAAAACGAAGACATCATTAATAAAAAAATGATGTTTTTTAAATATAAAATTCGACTTACTTT
>JAEEGL013695582.1_pt1 | contig 22298 bp, 17 predicted proteins | sample 9134231 | NCBI WGS metagenome assembly JAEEGL01 (sample SAMN16246548, study PRJNA631951) | gut metagenome | biome: gut microbiome; feature: rumen; material: fiber-attached | host: Bos | place: Iran: Karaj | collected 2018-10 | reverse complement strand
GTATTGTGAACAGATGGGTGCTGACTGGCGCAAGGTGCATACCGGTGTTCTTCTGTCAGGTTACATTAACGATACCCACACCTACGTACCTGGTCCTGATGGTAAGTTCGGTTATGGTGGCAAGTGCTTCCCCAAGGATGTGAACGCCTTCGCCAAGATGACCGAGGGAACCCCCCTGGGCACCCTGCTTGAGCATCTGCATGAGCTCAATGTTCATTTCCGTGGGGTGGAGGAGCATATCTAAGCTGTAAGCGGTAAGCAGTAAGCCAACATCCACGGAGCATCCACGCTACATCCTCGGAGGATGCACGCTACATCGTCGCTACATGTACGGAGCATCCTCGGAGGGGAACGCTTGGAGAGATAACATCGAAAAACACGAAAAATACGAAAAAACAGATTTCTGTGATTTCTGTGTGAAATATAAGCCCTAAACAAACATCTTCCATCTTCCATCATATATCATACATCCGTTATCCTACCTTTATCGTACTCTTATCGAAATCCTATCCCACGAAAGGCCGAAACAGGGTAGCGGAAAAATGAAATCTTAACAATCTGCATCAAGAAAAACTTGCGAAATGAAATACAAATTATCAACTAATAGCAATAGCGTTCTCAATTCGGGGTTGACTGATGATTACAAGAAGGCCATTGCCGAATATATTTGGAACGGTTTCGATGCGGGAGCTTCCTGCGTTGAAATACGCTACCATTGCAACGACCTTGGTGGGGTGGATGATTTGTATATCATTGACAATGGCAGCGGCATCAACTACGAAACACTGCCCAGTACTTTCGGAGCTTTTCTTGATTCCAACAAAACACAGTCGTTTCAGCGCTCTTCGGAGGTGAGAGGCAAAAAGGGTAAAGGTCGCTTCTCCTACAACGTTTTGTCTGGCGGAGCTTTGTGGAGCACACGCTTCAAAGCTGAGGATGGGGTATTAAAACAATACGAAATCAAGATTCACTCATCTGACCGTTCAGAATACGATGCTACCGACCCTGTGACAGTGCCTGGCAACGAACCACAAGAAACAGGAACTGTTGTTCATTTTTTGGATTTGCGTTCCTCCCTCATCGAAGACGATTTGACCAAGAATGCATTCAACGATTTCCTGTCGAGCGAATTTGCGTGGTTCTTGATTTTGAATAAGGCTAAGGGCTTCACTATTAAGATTCAGGGTGACGATTTGGACTATCGCAATCTGATTGGCGACACCGAGGAACAGCAGGTGGAGATAGGGGAATACAAGTTCAAGTGCAATTTTATCCGATGGACCAAGAATATAGGCGACAAATATTATTATTATCTGCTTAATGCTAACCTGAGAGAGGTGTGCAAGGTGCTCACCTCGTTCAACAACAAGGCAACAACCTTCCACCACAGCATCTATGTGACATCCTCCTATTTCAACAGATTCACTTGGGACAAAGTGGCTGGGACACGCACTGACGGTTTGGTAAACCAAAGCGATGGTACCTATAAGAACCTGATGCGCGAACTAAAAAACTATTTGGCCAAAAAAGAGAAACAGTTCCTTAGGGCAGTGGGGGCTTCAAATCTTATCGCCCAATATGAAAAGGATGGAATATTGCCTAAGTTTTCGAACGACAGGTATGGACAACAAAGAAAAAAAGATTTGGTTGAGGCTATACAAGGCATTTATAGCGTCCAGCCCAAGATTTTCCTGAAGCTTTCCACCGAGCAGCGCAAAACCATGGTTGGCTTCTTGAATCTGCTGTTAGACTCAAACGAGAGGGACAACGTTATTGAAATTATTGCCAATGTGGTCAACCTTACCCCAGAGGAGAGAGAGGAGTTGACAGCCACTCTTAAAACAACTTCTCTGAGCCGAATCAATGCAGCAGTCAGTCTGGTTAAAAACCGTCTCATAGTAATAGAAGGGTTGAAGAAACTTGTTTACGACAATGAGAAGTTTACCACCGAGCGCGACCATATTCAGAAAATCATAGAAGAAAACTACTGGCTGTTTGGCGAACAGTTCAGCCTTGTAACCGCTGACAAGCCCTTTACATCGGCATTAATGGAATTTACATACATGCTTGACGGCACTGCAGAAAAAGGCAGCTTTACCGCTGAGGATGCTCGTCGTCGGCCCGATATTTTCATCTGTCGTGGACAGGCTTTACCGAATTATGGCTATTCGTCATTTTTGGAGGAACAAATCATCGTTGAGCTGAAGCGACCATCAGTGGTGATAGGAACAACCCAGCTGAGGCAGATCCAGGACTATCGTGACATCATCCTCAAACAATCACAGTTCAACTCGCAAGTACGAAGTTGGAAGTTTATAGTGGTAGGGAAGGATGTTGACGAATCCGTTAAAAGCGAATATAAGACCTTTGCCGACAAGAACCGCCCGATGCTAGTTCATTACCGCGAGAACTTCGAAATATATGCCATGACATGGGATGATGTGTTTTTGACATTCAATCATAGGGAGAGTTTTATCCTCGACAAACTGAAATTCGACAAGGAGGCAATACATAAGGAAGTGGAGGCATATATGAAGTCGCGAGAGGGCTCCAATAGTTTGACAAAGGATATTCTTGGATTGAATACTAAATAACATAACCGAATTTTATGACCATGCGTTATTACGATAAATTCAAAACCGAGACAGAATTAATCAGCCGTTACACCGAGGACAAGGCTTTCCTGGTGTGGGCTATGGGCTTGTATCTTGATGTGCAGGACTTGGAGTCGATGGCTGATGATAATCTCACCGACAATGGCGACGACCACGGGATTGACTTCCTAAGGTATGACGAAGATGCGGGTACCTTGTATTTGGCTCAAGGTTATCACACCAACAAGGTGAAGCAGAGTGCACCGGCAACTAAAGCCGCCGACTTGAATGCGGCATGTGCTTGGCTGATGAAAGGCGAAATAGAGCGTTTTAATCCAGAGATTCGCGAAAACATCACCGACGCTCGAAATGCTGTTTTGGCTGATGATGTGCAGAAGATTGTGCTTGTTTATGCACATAACTGTGGCGAGTCGGTTGATGTTCATCGGGAACTTGATATGGCAAAGCAGACGCTTACAGCCTTGCTGGGTGAGCATCAGATAGAGGTGATGGCCATTGAGTTGGGCAACGAATCGTTAGAGAGGATGTTCCAGAACCAAGCGGCCAATATCATAGTGACCGATGAGATAGTATGTCCGTTCAAAGTCAAATATACTGAGGATGCTGGAACTTGGAAGGCAGCAGTCCTGACAATCTCTGGCCAGTGGTTGCGTGATCAATACAACAATTATTCTGGCGACTTGTTCTCTGCCAATTATCGTGGTTTTTTAGGCAATTCAAAGCAGAAGATAAACACTGGCATCAAGGCGACAGCCGAGAGGTCACCAAAAAACTTTTGGGCTTTCAATAATGGCATAACGATACTGACTACCCACTTGCAGCAAGATGCCGACAAAACAATCCTTTCAGGAATGTCAATCATCAATGGTGCCCAAACCACGGGCTCTCTTGGCGCAATCCCAATATCGGTGGATTTGTCTGAAACCAGCATTCTTGCCCGTGTGATTGAGTGTTCTGACCCGGAAACGATAAATTCAATCGTTAAATACAACAATACCCAAAACAAGATTACGGCATGGGATTCATTCAGCAATGATCCGATTCAGATGCAACTTCAAGAGGAATTCAAGCAGCTTGGTCATGATTATAACATAAAGCGGGGGTTCAGCAATCGTGATAGTTTGTTGTCGGTCGAATCGGCACTTCAACCACTGTTGGCACTTTCCGGCAAATATAAGGATGCCAACCGAAGCAAAACCTATTTGTTTGAATCCAGGTCGCTCTATACAGAGGCATTTGAGCATCGTGGTGCACGCAATCTGCTGTTTGCAAGTTGTTTGAACACCTGTCTGCAAGTCATCAAATCTGAAAATAAAGACTTGGTGGAAGCAGGTGGGCCTGGTGTAAGTGAGACGGATAAGAAAAAACGCAATTTGTTGGCGGTGATTAAATTCAAGTATTACATCATCAGTATTCTTGCCGAATCGTTGCACAAATTGGTCAGTTCGCTCACCGAAACAAAACGAATCAGTTTCATGCCTGCTTATGCCAAGGCGGCATCATACGACTACAACGCTCTGGTAACTTTGCTGAAACCGATAGTAAATCTCATGTTCCCAACCATCGTCAATGAATTGGGTGATGACTTTTATTCAAAGTACAACGATGCTTCCACCGTTGAAGCGATAGCTAATAAGGTCGAAATATCCCTTAATTCATTAAAGGCCATTTCACCTGAAGTGCAGAATACATTATCCGAAGTGGCTGGTATAGTCTGTAATGGTTGAATAACTTAATTTGGAAAATAAGCGGTCACCCGGTCTTTACGCGCAGCCGGGGAGTTGCATAAAGCGAGAGGAGAGCAAACTTGTTTGTTATCCCGAGCCCAAGCAACGTAGACGAAAGTCAGCCGCTCGAAGGGGCTGAAAGGTCTTCCGCACAGCCTGAAAGCCCCAATATTAGAGGGTGTAAGCCCGCTGGTCTCTCAAATATGGTTCAATTCCCAGCGGGCATGCCCACTTACAAAAAGAGTGATTAATAACAAAATCAATAATAATTTATGACCTATCGTGCAAGCCGAGAGCAGCAAGTTCGCTTATTGCCGAGGCGTAGCCGATAGTGCATGTTAAAACAAAGTTTTGAACATGAAAGGTATAGTTTTAGCTGGCGGCTCTGGCACCCGCCTTTATCCGATTACTAAAGGTGTCAGCAAGCAGTTGCTGCCAATTTATGATAAGCCAATGGTTTATTATCCGATTTCAGCTTTGATGTTGGCAGGGATTAGAGATATACTCATAATCTCTACTCCTTACGACCTTCCAGGCTTCCGTCGTCTGCTTGGTGACGGCTCTGACTACGGTGTCCATTTCGAGTATGCCGAGCAACCTTCACCTGACGGCCTCGCTCAGGCTTTCATTATCGGTGAGAATTTTATAGGGAATGACTCCGCTTGCCTTGTTCTTGGCGATAATATCTTCTACGGTTCGGGCTTTACCACACTGCTTCGAAATGCCGTGAAAGATGCCGAAGAGAACAAGAAAGCCACTGTTTTCGGTTACTGGGTAAGTGACCCTGAACGTTATGGTGTAGCTGAATTTGACAAAAATGGTAACTGCCTTAGCATTGAGGAGAAACCAAAGGAGCCCAAGAGCAATTATGCTGTGGTTGGCCTTTATTTCTACCCGAACAAGGTAGTGAATGTGGCTAAGACTATCAAACCAAGCGCAAGAGGCGAACTTGAAATCACTACGGTGAATCAAGAGTTTCTAAAGGATGGTGAACTGAAAGTTCAAGTCTTTGGCCGTGGTTTTGCATGGCTCGACACCGGCACTCACGACAGTCTTAGCGAGGCTTCTACCTTTGTTGAGGTCATCGAGAAACGCCAAGGTTTGAAGGTGGCTTGTCTCGAAGGTATTGCCTACCGCAATGGTTGGATTAACGAAGAAAAGATGAGAGAGTTGGCGAAGCCGATGTTGAAGAACCAGTACGGTCAGTATCTGTTGAAAGTAATAGATGAAATGAAAGAGGATATTAATTCAATATCTTTTCAAAATTTGTAATTATTGTAAAAAAATGAAGAAAATGATTCCGTTCAACAAACCATATTGCTCAGGAAGAGAGCTGAAATATATTGATGAGGTTTGCCATTCAACCACGATGTCAGGTAATGGTGTTTTTACGAAGAAGTGTCAAAATTTCTTTGAAGAAAAATACGGGTTTAGAAAATGTTTGCTCGCAACATCTGGCACTGACGCATTAGAAATGTGTGCGATCCTGTGTAAATTAAAACCCGGTGATGAGGTTATCGTTCCGTCGTATACCTTCGTCTCAACCGCATTGGCTTTTTTGCGTGAGGGAGCAAAGGTTGTATTTGCAGATTCAAGTGAAACGATACCTAATATGGAGGCGGCTCAAATTGAACCATTGATTAATCAAAAGACCAAGGTGATTGTGGTTGTACATTATGCTGGCGTTGCTTGTGATATGGATGCAATTATGGCTCTTGCTGCAAAATACAACTTGCTGGTTGTAGAAGATGCTGCTCATTGTGTGGATTCTTTCTATAAAGACAAACCTCTCGGAGGCATAGGTCATTTGGGCGCTTTCTCTTTCCATGAAACGAAGAATATCAGTAGTGGAGAAGGTGGAATGTGTGTGATCAATGATGAACGCTTTGTCAGTAGAGCAGAAATAATTTGGGAAAAAGGTACCAATCGAGCTGAATTCTATCGCGGCATGGTAAACAAATATGGTTGGGTTGATATAGGATCTAGTTTTTTACCATCAGAATTTAACGCGGCATACCTTTGGGCTCAACTTGAACAACTGGATGATATACAGGGAAAGCGCAAGCATATTTGGAATTTGTATTATGAAGGGTTGTTTGGGAAAATAGATGAAAGAGTTCGATTGCCTTTTATCCCTGAGTATGCTTCGAATAATGCTCACATGTTCTATCTGCTTTGTCCCTCGTTGGAATACAGAACCGCTTTGATGGAATATTTAAAAGAAAACAATATTCAGACCACATTCCATTATCTGCCGCTACATAGTAGTAAATATTATGAAGACAAACACGATGGTCGATCCTTGACCAATTGTGATTATTATGGAGACTGCCTTGTCCGATTGCCCTTGTTCTATGAGTTATCCGATTCGGAAGTGAAGGAAATCTGCAAGTTAATTGTGAACTTTTCTTTCTAATGGCTTTTAAGTGTTTTATTTATGTCTATCGATTCTAAGAAAATTGCCCAAAATACAGTTTTTCTTTATTTCAGGTTTTTGCTGATACTTGGAGTGACTCTTTATGTTTCGAGAGTTTTGCTAAGTAAACTTGGAGTAGAGGATTATGGACTTTATAATGCCGTTGTTAGTGTAATAGGTATGATCTCGTTCATAACTCACACGTTATCCTCAGGCACTTCCCGTTTCATTACGTTTGAATTAGGGAAAAGCGAAGAGAGTAAACTGAAGATAACGTTCACTACGGCACTATATGCTCACATAATCTGGGCAGTAGCAATATTGATCATAGGAGAAACTGTGGGATTATGGTATGTCCATAACAAATTAGTGGTGCCGCCAGATCGCGTTTTCGCTGCCAGGATTGTATATCAAGTATCTGTATTATTAACCTTTTTTTCAATCATGCGTGTTCCTTTCATGTCCACAATAGTTGCACATGAAAAGATGAATGCTTATGCATATATTGGTATATATGAGGCTTTTATAAGATTTGGCGCCGCATACGCAATTTCGTTCTTTGATGGTGACAAATTGATAAATTATTCTATATTACTGTTTATTGCTTTGTTGTCTGTCTCAATAATCTATGTTTTGTATTCGCGTTTTCATTTTGAAGAAGCTCGTTTTTCAATACGTCACGATAATAGGATTGTTGTTGATATTTTAAAATTTTCAGGATGGAACATTCTTGCAAACCTAAGTAACACATTGTCAAAGCAAGGTGTGATTCTGCTGTTTAATCTATTTTTCACGCCAATTGTTGTTGCAGCACAAGCTATTGGCAACCAAGTTTCAAGAGGCCTTGCTATGTTGGTTCAAAACGTGAGGGCAGCCGTTAATCCTCAGGTAATAAAACTATATGCAGATGGCAGTCGTAAGGAATCAGAAAAACTCACATTGCTATCTTCTGAATTTGTTTTCTATTTGTTAATGATAGTCGGGTTCCCTATGATTATGGTGATGCCCACCCTTTTGGATTTATGGCTTGAAGAAGTTCCAGATTACGCAGTCATTTTTGCAAGATTTTTAGTACTCGAAATGATATTGGAAAACTTCAATAATGCATACTATTATCCAATGTTAGCAGCAAACAAGATTAGCTTGAACTCGATTTTGGAGGTTGCGATTTGCGCATTACAGTTTGTGATACTTTATTTACTCTTCAAAATGGGTTTAGGACCGGTTTGGGCAAGGTATGTAGGATTGGTTGTAATTGTTTTATTCAGTTTCGTAGAGAAGCCTCTTTTGCTGTGGAAAATAGTAGGATACGACATAAAATCATTGTTCAATACCATTTCAAGGTGTTTCACAACGATGGCCGTTGCGATTGTACTTAATATTGGCTTGTATTATTTTATGCCTCAGGATACCCTGATTCATTGCTTATATGTCTGTATTATATCTGCAGTGGTCGTGACTATTCCCTGCATGCTGTTCTTACCAAAGGAACATAAAAATATGCTTAAACGACTGATTTCAAGAAAACATCATTAATATGAAAAAACCGATATTGCATATTTTGGAAGACGAAAAGGTAACGAATTCCTTTATTGACATGATGGAAACCGTCTTCCCCAATGAAAGTAAATACTTGATTTTGTTGGAAGGTTCCAAGCCCACCAAGGTTTGTCAGAGAGAAAATGTAGTTTTTATACAAAAACGAACGAAAGAGCTGGCTGATTTTTTATACAACACAAGTAGTTTTAGACATATTTGTCTTCATTCCATAAATGGAGAGCGGGATTTACAAAGGATAAAGCATCCTAGCATGTCCTGGGTTATTTGGGGATGGGATTTATATGAGAATTTGCTTCAGTTTAAAGGATATCGTCTTTATGAAAATCCTTGGGAACAGTTTCGTGTGAGAGCAAAAGGTAGAAATACTCCAATTTTTTTGTATCGTTTTTTGTCTTTCGTCCGTGATTATAGAATATTTCGAAATGAAAAAAGAATAATTAAGCGACTAAAATATATTATAACTGACAACGGCTGCGACTACGATGTTTTCCAAAAGTACTATACAAACTCAACTATTAAGTTTCTGGGAACCATAAACTATTACCCGATTGAGAAACTTATTGGTAAAGAAAACCTCAATAAGGAATGTAATGGAACAGCAATTTGGGTGGGAAACAGCCCTGCTGCAAATGGCAACCATACAAGTGTTTTCAAAAAATTAGCCTCGTATAGTAATAATACAAAAATATATAGCCCAATTAGTTATGGTGATAATAGATTTATGGCATATCTTAATACTGAGGGCAAAAGGATTCTCGGTGATAAATTTTGCCCACTTAGGAGTTTTATGCCACCAGAACAGTATTATTCTCTCTTTCTGAATGCAAATAGTTTTGTGTTTGGTCACTATAGGCAGTGTGGTGTCGGAAATATTCTTATGGCATTGTATTTTGGAGGGAAATGTTTCTTCTACAAGAGGAATCCGTTGTATCAAATGTATTTGGACTATGGTTTTATTGTGTTTTCAATTGACGATGATTTAAACGAAAGTTTTGCTAAAGCCCCATTAGCCGATGATATTAGAATGCGGAATCGCGAGTTGGTGATGAGTATTGCATCTTATAAATCTAGTTTGGAACAGTTGAAACAGGTGTTCGGCAAAATTTAAATACAAATGATTTATTTAATATTATTTATACTATTATTGTATTTGGCCGTAAGGTATGACTTAAAGTCAAATGGTGCGCCAAAGATAGTGGAATATCTGATATTCATAGCCTTAGTTCTTGTTGCCGGTTTTCGTTATCGAGTAGGGACGGATACGCTGGTATATATGGACGAATACAATTACGACTTTTCAATTATTAAATATAAGTATTTGGTTGGATGGTCAACCTTTATGAATATATGTAAGAGCTTAAATTTTAGCTTTTATATTGTTCAACTAATCGTTGCGTTAATAATCAATTGGGGTGTTTTTGTTTTTATTAAAAGATACATCCCTGATTATTTCTATACTGGGCTTTTGGTGTATTATATTATTCTATATCCAGGGTGGAATTTTGAAGTCTTGAGACAGGCTGTATGTGTTTCTCTTTTCTTTTTGTCGCTTCGTCCCCTTGAAGAAAAAAAATATATTTGGTATTATCTTATCATCGCAATAGCATGTACAATTCATGAGACATCATATCTCTTGTTGTTTGTGCCTTTGCTTTTTAGAATACGGATAAACAAGAAATTGTTAACCACATTTGGCATCATTGTTGCCTTTTTTATTGTTATGGCACCACTTGTCAGAGCCTATGTTGTAGAATATGCACTTATATTATTCCCGTATGAGGAGAAGGCTGCTCATTACTTTCAGGATGTTGATATCAATGCCTCTTTCAATTTGGATTTTATTTTAAATATCCTATTAAATATCGGTATTCCATTCTGGATAATGTGGCAAGCATCGAAAAGTAATAAAAACATCTGTGGTAATCAATATGCGATAAGTGATACCATAATGTTTCTTGCATTAATATCGTTCATAACCTATTCTCTTTCATTAATGTTACCTATGATGTATAGGGTTAATTTTTTCTTTATTTTACCAAATTTGTTACTTTTTGTATATTTGTTTAATGATATTGCAAATAAAACAAATAATAAACGTTTTGTTTTTTGTGTCCTATTACTTCTTTTTATAGGATTTAAATTTCGAGCTTACTTAGTTGAAATCAATGGTATTCCGGCATTCGTACATTATTATCCATATCATAGTATCCTTGATGAGGAAATAGAACCACTCAGAGAGATGATAGACAAATACTAACATCAATATGAAAAAGAGAATTTACTGGATAGATGCAACCAAGGGCCTCCTTATACTTTTGATGGTATTAGGACATGTGAGTAACATCGCGACAACCCATAAGATTGATAATTCCTATCTTGTGAAAATAATGTCCTTTTCGAGCTTGTATACATGTTTTTTCATGCAAGCTTTTATTATTCTAACAGGTTATACGTCAAATTTTGATAAAAAATTTAAAGATTATTTTCAGTCACTTTTGAAGACGATTCTGGTTCCATGGTTGTCTTTTTCTATTATATCTCAACTGTGCCGTGGTGGAGGATGGTTTATTGAGATTGATGGTCAGAATTTTTTCTTTTTAATTGAAGATTTTTGGTTTCTTCATGTTTTGTTTTTTGGCAAACTTATTTATTATTTTATATACAAATATCTAAAAAAAGACTTGCTAAGAGCATTCGTTTTGATTGTGTTCTTGTGTTGTGGTTTTGTTATGCTGTCGCCAAATATTGGGGGTTCTTATCATCATAATAATTACCTCCATTACAAAGACTTGTTCTGTATGACCTTCTTTATGTGGTTTGGTAATTATTGTAGAAGAAAAAGTCTTTTTGACAAGATTGGATGGAAGTATTTGTGGATGATACTGGGATTATATCTATTGGGGCATATTACCAGACTCTTCTTTAGACATTATGAATTGAATGAGCTACTTATTGCACCAGTTATTATTTCTCATGGCGGCAATGCAACGACCCCACTTCAAATATCAGCGTATTTATTTTATACGATATTGGGTAGCTTGTCTTGCTTTGGCATAATGAAATCCATACAAAAATGTAGTCTGCTTGAATTTTTTGGTCGTAATTCACTGATAATATATTGTACGCATTTTGTTTTTATGGATATTACATTACCTATATTAAATAGTATTATACAACCGACAAGTATAATAAATGCACTTCTGTTTATCATTACAGCAATCATCACTGTGATCGTTTTATGCTCTGGGTTTGTCTTTCTGACAAGATATAAACCTTTTAATTATTTGATTGGGAAATTTTAATGTTATTATGAAAATAGTTCATTTATGCCTTGGCAACTTTTTTATGGACGGAGCCAGCTATCAGGAGAATATGCTCACCAAGTATCATGTTAAAATGGGATATGAGGTGACAGTTATCGCTGGGTTGTTGTCATACGGCTCTAATGGTCAAGGCATTATACTTGACGGCCCAAAATCCTATTTGGATCCAAACGGGATGAAGATTGTCAGACTGGCCTATGCCAAACCTTTCAAGTACGGATATTTTATGATGAAATACGAGGGCCTGATGCCGGCACTTGAAGCGGAGAATCCAGACATTATCTTCTGCCACAACCTCCAGTTCGGAGATAGTGGAATAGTGTCCAAGTATTTGAGAAACCATACAAATGTACGTTTGTTTGCAGATAACCACGGCGATTATGTGAATAGCGCAAGAAACTGGTACTCGCGCCAGATTAAGCATAAAATCATTTGGAAACACTATGTGAAAAAGTTGGAACCATACCTCACAAAGGTATATGGAGTGACACCTATGAGGTGTCGATTCCTGAAAGAGATGTACCATGTAAACCCTTCTTTGGTGGAGTTCCTGCCCATGGGAGTGGATGATGAAGCCATCCCTGCTAACAGGGTAGAGATTCGGGAGTTAATCCGTAAGGAACTCGGCATGTCGGAAAGTGATATTCTCGTAATGACAGGAGGTAAAATTGAAATGCGTAAAAACACGCACTATTTGTATGAGGCGATGGAGAAGATTGCAGATTCGCGGCTTCATTTGGTAGTATGCGGTACCTTTACGCCTTCAATGAAATTCTTGGAAGAGAAAATGAAAACCAGAAAGAATATCCATCTTTTGGGATGGTGCAATGCGCAGCGGGTTATGAATGTGATGGTGGCATCAGATTTTGTTTGTTTCCCTGGTACGCATTCCACGTTGTGGGAACAGTCTGTTGGAGTTGGTCTGCCTGGCATTTTTAAGCATTGGGATGAGATAGACCATGTCAATGTAAATGGCAACTGCATTTTTGTGAAAGGAGATGATGTGGATGAAATAGTATCTGCCATAAACAAATTGTTAGACAAGGATACCTACTTAGTATATAAATCATTGTCCGAAAAAGCATCAGCCGCTTTTTTGTATTCAGAAATTGCGAAGAAATCAATCTGCTATGAGTAATAAGAATATTAACTGGATAAACGCTGTAAAAGCATTTTGTATTATCTTCGTGTTTCTACGCCATGCAGGTAATTATTATGGTTGTGGTACAGGAGTAGTTGGTGATTTATTTATTCCGTTCTACGTCAACGCCTTCTTCTTCGTCAGTGGCTATCTGTTATTTTGGAAACAGCTTTCTGCCCCAAGAATAGATGAGGGTAGAAAAACCTATATGCTAATTGGGGGGGGCAAAATATTGATATTCAATGCATTATATAGAATAGTAATTCCATCTATCATATTCAGTGTCATTGAGTTTGTGCCGAGTTGTCTCATTCAAGGTCGCGGTATTGATGTGGGTTATGCACTTTTTAAGACAATTGGGGGTGGCACCTATTGGTTCACCAGTGCGTTGGTTGTTGCGGAACTTATCCTGCTGTTGCTTTTCTGTTCTCGAAAAAGAAATATCTGGTTTTATACTGTCATTTGTGCGGCTTTGGGCGTAACGAGCTTGTTGTTGGTAAGGTATAATCTGCTGAATAATAGTATTTGGATGTGGAAACATGGTTTGATAGCCTTGATATTCCTTGCAATGGGTGGTCTTTATTGGCGGTATGAAAAACACATTGATAAATTGATGAAATGGTGGTTTGTATTGCCTTTGATGGCGATTTATGTTTTGCTCATACTATTTTGCGATAATACCAATCCGCTTATCTCAACATTGCAGATTCAGCCTTTAGGTTTCCTTACCAGTGCCATTGCATGTCTGTTGTTAGTGTGGTTCTGCAAGATATTACCAGAGGTGAAACCTTTGACCTTCATCGGCCAAAACTCAATAGGGTTCTATTTCATGAGTGGAGCATTACCTATAACCTTAAGCATGATAGCGCACAAGTTTGTTGCAGGCAGCCCAACTTGGATGATGCTGGTCATTTGGGCAGCTTGTTTGATTGCAGCATACATTGCAGTGATGATTATCAACCATTGGCTCCCTTGGCTCTGGGATTTGAGGAAAATAAAACGTGCTTAATGGCTTGGTTGTTTAGTGGCTTAATAGAAGTTGAGATTAAAAAGATGCAAAATTATCAACTTTGAACTTTCAACTACCAACTGACTATAAACTTTAAACGATAAACTCTAAACTTTAAAATACAATGTACCAACATTTTTTCAAACGTCTATTTGACATTATCGGCAGTTTAATAATCTTGCCATTTGTGTTGCTTGAAATCATAATTCTTGCACCTATTATTTGGCTTACGGACAGAGGCCCTGTTTTCTACAATGCACCACGCATTGGGCGTAAGCGGAAAATTTATAAGATGTTCAAACTGCGTTCAATGTATGTCAATTCACCCGACTTGAAGAATCCTGACGGCAGTACATACAATAGCGATGACGACCCTCGTGTTACGCCTATTGGAAAAATCATGCGTAAGACTTCTTTGGATGAGTTCCCTCAATTCCTCAATATACTTCTGGGTGATATGAGTTTTGTTGGTCCAAGACCAAGGTTGCCAAGAAACAATAAATCATGGGATGAATTGGATGATGTAAAGAAGAAAGTATATGGACTTAGACCGGGTGTGACAGGCTATGCCCAGGCCTATTTCCGAAATAGCATCACGCAAGACGAAAAGTTTGAAAAGGATGCCTATTACGCTGATCATGTATCTCTTTGGATGGATATCAAGATTTTGTTCCAAACAGCATGGTCAGTTATTGCCCGCAAGAACATTAACACAGAACAAAGCTATAAGAAATGAAAAAACTAATGATAGTTGGAGCTTCAGTGCTTCAACTACCAGCAATACTTAAAGCCAAAGAGATGGGCTTGCATGTGGCTGTGGTGGATTTCAACCCACAGGCCATTGGCATATCGTATGCTGACCAGTATTATAATGCTTCCACCAAGGATGAGGACGCTGTGTTGGCGGCTGCTGAAGATTACCAACCTGATGGTATAATGACCCTGGCTACAGATATGCCTATGCGGGGCGTGGCCAAAGTGGCAGAACGTTTGGGACTGTCGGGAATTTCGTATGGCACCGCTGTGAAAGCGACCGACAAGTTTGAGATGATCAAGGCCTTCAAAGCGCATGATGTGGCTTCACCTTGGTTCTTTACGGTGGATAATAAGGAGGAGCTGAAGGGTTTGGAAAGCCAGTTGAGTTATCCATGCATTATGAAACCTACCGATAATGCTGGTAGCCACGGTGTTGTGCTGGCAAAATGCTTTGACGACTTGTTGAACGAGTATGAATACAGTCGCGAGAGTGCACGTCAAGGTAGGGTCATCATCGAAGAATACCTCAAAGGTGAAGAGGTGAGTGTGGAAGTGATGGTAGTGGATGGTAATGTGAACATCCTACAAATCACCGATAAGCTAACTACTGGTGCGCCCCATTTTGTGGAAATGGGTCATAGCCAACCTTCGCAACACCCTGCCGCAACACAACAGGCCATCAGGGAATTGACCGTCAAGGCTTGTCAGTCGGTAGGCATTAACCAGGGTCCAGCCCATGTGGAAATGATGGTCACGAGTCGTGGTCCAGTGATGATAGAGTTGGGTGCCCGTATGGGTGGCGACAATATCACCACTGCTTTGGTTCCGCTTTCCACGGGTATAGACATGGTGAAAGCGACCATTGAGGTGGCAATGGGCAATAAGCCTGACATAGAGCCGAAATTCCATGTAGGGTCTGCCATCCGCTATATTGATGCGCCAGAAGGCGTGATAGCCGGCATAGATGGCGTGGATAGTGCCAAGCAGATGCCGAGTGTCAAAGATGTAATAATGACCAAGGCTGTTGGAGAACCCTCTACACCTATCCATTGCAGCAACGATCGTATTGGTTCGGTTATTGCTCAGGCTGCAACGGCTGAAGAAGCAGTGAAGGCTTGCGAAGAAGCAATGAAAGCAATAACAATTACTATTGAATAAGATAAGATGGAAAACGTAAATAAAATATACTTGCTTGCACTTATTGGTGCAGGTGAAGGAGGCTTCCCAATTCTTCAGAAGGCACAGGAACTGAATTATGTTCGCACTTTGGCCTTTGGTCAAGCCGATTCATTGGCAAAAGACTTGGCCGATGAGTTTGTGGAATGTGATATTAATGACCAAGAACGTATTATTGCTATTTGTAAAGATCGCCATGTGGACGGAGTAATCGGTACGAGTGAATCCACAACAGAGGCAACAGCATTGATTGCCCATCAACTTGGTCTTCCTGGCAATGATGTAAACGGAGGGTTTGGTGCAAGCAATAAATATGTGATGCGACAAAGAGTGTCGAATGTGAAAAGCATAAAACAACCACAATTTAGCTTGTATGAAGAGGGGGTAACCTATCAATACCCTATTGTTGCCAAGGCTCTGGATTCTTGTGGCAAGCGGGGAATAAGCGTTGTGCGTAGTGCGGAGGAATTGCCCCAAGCGATAGCCTACGCTCGTGAATACTCCACCGATGGTCATGTGCTGATGGAACAGTACCTCGAAGGAGGGAAAGAATACTCTATAGAGTGTTTGGCAGGAGGTGGCCATTATCAGATAATTCAATTCACAGAGAAGGAATCTTCAGGTGCTCCACATTTTGTAGAAACAGCTCATCATCAGCCTGCTGATATTAATGAAGAAATGAAAGCGAAGATTCGCGTGGCAGTTCCTGATGTACTCAAGGCAATAGGTATCAATTGTGGATTGGCACACCTTGAATTGAAAAATATTGAAAACGAGATCTATTTTATCGAGGTTGGCGCACGTGGTGGTGGCGATCATATTGCCGATACACTTACCGTGAACAGCACTGATTTCGATTACTTCAAAGGTGCTATAGATTGCTGCTTGGGTTTGTATGAATACAAAGAGGCTCACACAAAGGCATATACAGGTATTTATTTCCATTGTAAACAAAACGCCCAATTGCGTCCATTGTTTGAGGCTGCTCCCAATGCGAATTGGTGTATCGCCAATACCGTGACATCTACTGACTTTTCTGATGCCGAGACCAATGTAGGAACGGCACAGTCTGGTTATATTATTTATTGTTCGAATCATAAAATCACATTAAAAGATGCATAAGGATAAAAAACGTATGCTGCTGCTGGGCAGCAGTATTTGGAAGGATATTATTGCAGAATATGCTGCAAATAACAATGTTGAACTATTGTTTGCTGGCAATTCTCCTTCTGAATTGGATAATATCGTGAAAGAGTATTATCGGATTGATTCTACCGACCACGATGCGATGATACCCTTTATCAAGAGCCTCAATGTGGATGGCGTGTTTATGGGTGGTAGTGAACTTATCATTTCTCATGCCTGCGAATACCTTGACGAAATGGGCTTCCCTTGCTATTGCAATAAAGAGCAATGGGAGTTATGCCAGAACAAGCAGGCATTTAAGAATATGTGCCGCCAATATGGTGTACCTTGTGTGCCGGAGTTTTCACAGGATGATGATCCGTCAACCTACGATTATCCAATCATAGTGAAGCCGACGGATTCTTGTTCAGCCAAAGGAATCACCGTATGCTATACACCTGATGAGTATAAGAAGGCTATAGGACATGCGCTGGAATTTTCAACTGAGAAACGGTTCATCATTGAAAAGTTTATTGAGAATAAGGGCGCTACAATGAGTATTAAATACATCATTGTTGACGGAGAGCCCTATCTGGAGGCGGTTGGCGACAGATATGTTCTTGATTCCAATCAAGGCAAAGCACTGATTACTGCCGCCGCTTTCTATCCATCTAAGTATATTGACCTTTATATTCGCACCGTTGATGAAAAGGTGAAAGCCATGTTCAAGGGAATAGGTCTGAAGAACGGTGCGCTGTTTTTGGAGGCCATAGGCAATCCTGATGGTATTTGGTTCTATGAGATGGGCTTGCGTATCAGTGGAGGTCAGACCTACAAAATCACGGAGAAAACCTGTGGAATCAATGAATTAAAAATGCTTCTTAACCATGCCTGCACAGGCAGGATGTGCGAGAAAGAGGATATTGAAAAAATTAACCCATATCTGAATGGTTTTTATTCCGCTTCATTAACCATTCCATTGCGCAAAGGTGTGATTGGAAAAATTGAAGGGTTGGATGCGGTAAAGGAAATACCAGAAACAGGTGAGATTGTACAGTATTGGAAAGAGGGCGATGAAGTGCTTCCCAAGCATATCAGCACCCTTGAACAGCTTTTCTGCCGTATCCCTGTCATTGTCAAAGGCAAGGATAGTCTGGCTAATATTATGTTGACCATAAAGAAACATCTTAGCGTGAAAGACAAGGAGGGTGAAGAGATGATTATTTGGTCGAAATTTGATGAGATTTATAATGACTTTATTTTGAAATGAGAAATAGATTTTTTGTAGCGACCACTCTGGCCAACGACCCTCATACCGAGGGTCTGCACAATGCCAGCAAGATAGCGGCATTGGGTGGGGTGGAGAGTTATATCCTTCCACCTTCTTTGGACTACACCGACTTCTATAATGCCATCGACAAATACAAGCCTCATTTTATAGGGTTGAGCTATAGGCAGAACGAGGAGGTGGCCATCAGGGAGCTGTTTAAGGTTGTCAGCTATTTTGCTACCACTGGGTTGATTAAAGAGACTGATGATGTGAAGATTCAGTTTGCTGGTTTGCCTAAGACCATTCAAATTTTGAAGGACAAACTGAGCGAACTGCCCCTGCCGGTCATCCTTTGCCAAGCTTCACCTAATGTGCTGGAACGTGTGACCGAGACGGTCGATTACTTTGAAATCAAGCACGACCGTGAGGCCATTATTCAAAAGGTATATGAAGAACTGGTACCGAAGGGCATCGAAATATTCAACCAACTGGCTGACGAGGCAGTACGTGGCGATGATTATAAGAACGAACCGCCATTGCCCATCCCTTCGGTAAAGGCTTGTGGCGACTATATCACTCGTATCCGTGAGTCGGAGCTGCCGGTGCTCAGAAGCCACTTTGGCATCCCCGACAAGACCATCAAGCCAACGGTCGAGGGCATCAAGCAACTGGCCGAGGCTCGCGTGTTGGATGAGGTGTCGTTGGGTTCCAGCGACCTTTCGCAACGCTATTACGGACATCCTGAGATGTTCGAGCAACTGAAGAACGACGGCGGTGTGCCTTATAAGGATTTTAACGACTTGGTGGCTTTGTATCAAGCTTCGCGATATGGCAACTTCCCTGGTGTGAAGCCTTATTGTCATGTGAGCGACTTGGTGGGCTTTGTGCATCAGTGCCTCGATGCCGGTATGCTGAAAGGTGTGCATCAGGCTGTGCCGCTCTATTGGTTCAATGAGTTGGATGGTCGTGGGCCCGCAATGGTTCGTCCTAACATCAAGGAACACTTTGCCTGTGTGCGTGAGTTGGCTAAATATGGCATTCCCGTGGAGATGAACGACCCCAACCAATGGTCTTCACGTTGGGCACACGACACAATTATTGTTACCAGCTATGCTTTGATTAGTGCCGTAATGACCATGTGCGGGGTGGAGAACATGGTGCTTCAGATGCAGTTCAACAAGCCGACAGAGACTGGCGACTATGCCGATTTGGCTAAAATGTCGGCAGGCATGGAAATGGCTCGTCGCATTTCGCTTGGTCGTCGCAATCCTGCTCCGATATTCCGTGAAACACGCACGGGTATTGAATCGCTGAGTGCCGACATGAACCTTGCCAAATGGCAGTTGGCTCGTTCTACCTTCTTGCAGATGTGCATGGATCCACATATCATCCACATTGTGAGTTATTGCGAGGCCAACTATGCCGCACGTCCTGCTGACATTATCGACAGCTCGCGCCTGATTCGTCGTGTGGTGAAGATATTCCGCCAGCACAAGGCCGACATCATGAAGGAGGTGAATGTGCCGATTGTGACCGAGCGTCGCGACTATCTGATAAAGGAAAGCACGTGGTTGGTCAATGAGATTGCCAAGCTGAATCCGAAGTATCAGCCCTGCCCATTGGAAAACATTGCCCAGTATGTGGGTGACGAGGATGTGATTGCCTCCTCCATTGAGAAGAAATACATGTCGGCCCCCGGCATCATTAACGCCAAATACAGAGGAGACTTTATCACCAAGCCGCTGAAGTATGGCATGATCAACGTGGTGGACGACTATAATAATCCGAGAATAATAACAGAACAAGAACGACTAAAAAAATATGCATTATGAATAGGTTCTTGAGTAAAATCTACAATCAGTTGTCTATAGATAGACTAATTGCATTGTTGGGTTGTGGCCCTTTTCAACAAAAGCTAAATGATGCAATAGATGTTTTCTATAAGGGGGATAAAAATGATGCATCAAACGTCAAGCGTTTGCGAAAAGACATCAAGCATAGTTGTGCTCGTTATCGCATTAATCCAAGTGAATATTTCTTGTTTGGTTTTGATGTAAATAGCAATCAGTGCTATAGAAATAGTTTTGTGTCAGACAAACTTATGATTAATACCTGTTTAAAACTAACGGGTTATGATAAGTTTACTAATGAATTGTCTGACAAATGGAGCTTTTATAAACTAACTGCTCCATATTTCAAACGTGAGGCCATGTTGGTTGATGGTAACACGGAATTAAATACTTTTGTGGATTTTGCTTTGCGCAATAAGGCATTGTTCGCAAAACCATTAAATGCATCAAGAGGTGATGGTGCTCTTGTCTTTGATGTGAACAATCACGACGAAGCAGAAAAAACGTATGAAAAACTTCATAATTCGAATTCGAGGTATATCGTTGAATGTAAGATAATACAACATCCTTTGATGGCTGAATGGAATGAGAGTAGTGTTAATACAGTTCGTGTTCCTGCTTTTCTTAATAAAAATGGGTTTTATGTAGTGCCACCATTTCTCCGTATTGGCAGAAAGGGCGCTATCGTTGATAATGCCGGAGCAGGGGGGGTATATGCAAACATTGATCCTGAAACAGGTGTCATTTATACCAAAGGATTTGACGAATATGGCAATTACTATGATATTCACCCTGATTCACGTATTAAGTTTGAAGGATACCAAATGCCCCAATGGAAAGAGTTGTTGGCAAAAGTAGAAGAAGTTCACCGTAAATGCATGCCATCGCATATTTATATTGGTTGGGATTTCGCTCTTACTGAAAACGGTTGGGTTCTAATTGAGGGTAATTGGGGACAACTTGTAAACCAGTATGTGGACAAGGTTGGATTAAAAGAAAGGTTTCTGACTTATATGAATGGAGGAAAGATAACAGGGTAATATGGTTTAGGATTAGCATTCTTTAGATAGATATATAAGTTGTTGTAAATAATAATTGTTATGAGAAAAATATATTGGAGGCTGTTCTATTGTATTAAGTTCTTGCTTAGTGCGAGAAAGACAATTAATGCACAGACGTACTTTCCTGAGAAAAAGAGGAAAAACAAAAAGCGTATTTTTTATGAGCATTTAATACATTCTTTGGCTTATGGGGAAAATTACAGATACTATTTTGTCTATGGAATGGATGTGATTGGCCATAGAGACAAGGATTATATGGATTATAATTCATTTATGAAATTAAGGGATAGGCTAAATTTAACCACTCCTTATAGTTATGTGTGTTTGTTACGTGATAAAAGATTGTTTGGAATCGTGGCTTCGGCTTATGGTTTGCGAACAGCTTCCAATCTGGCGATGATACAAGACGGCAAACCAACAATGCCGCTTGAAACGATACTTGATAATTACCACCATCTGTTTTGTAAACCAGTTGATTCTTATTGTGGGATTGGGGTTTTTGAAATCGTGTATAAAAATAACGAGTATTATATTGATTCAAAAAAATGCACTTACGAAAATTTACTACATTATATCAATGGCTTGGAAGGTGATTTCATCATACAGCCATATATTGAGCAGCATGGCGAAATCTCTGCTATTTATGACAAGAGTATCAATACAGTAAGAATAGTGACAGTCAATCCTAAAAAATCATCAAATCCAGAGGATGTTCTAATTATGGCCAAATTATTGCGCCTTGGCGTTAATGGGATGAATGTCGATAATTGGGCCAGGGGTGGAATTGTTGTCGGGATAAATGATGATGGCACTTTGATGAAATATGGCTTCTATAAACCTGGTCATGGAACAAAAACAGAAAATCATCCAGACAGCGGTGTCGTTTTTGAAGGCAGGGGTATACCAATGTATAAAGAACTTGTCAATCAAGTTAAGCTGTTCCATTCCAAATTGAACGGAATCCATTCAATTGGTTGGGATGTGGCAATAACGAATGAAGGTCCCTTGTTCATTGAAGGTAATGATGATTATGAATTGGGATTTTTGCAAACTTGTTTTGGTGGAATGCGAAATAGATTTGAAAAATATTATAAATAACAGAAATTATGAAGAAATATCATTTGTACTCACCCAAGAATCTTTGCCTTAGTCAAGTGCCAAGGGCATTGGGAAAGTTGGTTTTTAGAAATAGTAATTATTTCGATGTAAAAAACCACACTTATTATCCGGAATTACCCCATAAGTCAAAACTTGCAATGATAGTTGATC
>JAEEGL010290578.1_pt1 | contig 22298 bp, 13 predicted proteins | sample 9134231 | NCBI WGS metagenome assembly JAEEGL01 (sample SAMN16246548, study PRJNA631951) | gut metagenome | biome: gut microbiome; feature: rumen; material: fiber-attached | host: Bos | place: Iran: Karaj | collected 2018-10 | reverse complement strand
TAGTATATACACCTGAATGTAAAGCATTAATAGATGATGCAAGAACTACATACGATGCATTAACACAATATCAAAAAAATATTTATCCAGAAGCTAGCTTAAAGACATTAGTAGATGATGAAAAAGCATATGAAGCAATGGATAAGATTAATGCCATTGGTGAAATTGAAAATACAAAAGCTTGTAAAGATAAGATTACTGTTGCTAAAAATACATTTGATGCATTAACTGATGATCAAGAAGCATTAGTAGCTGAATCATTTATTAAGATATTAAATGATGATATTGCAGCATTTAATGTTATTGAAATGATTAATGTAAGTAGTAAGGTTGAATATACTAAAGAATCAAAAGCTGCAATTGATAGTTCAAAAGCTGCATACAATGCATTAACTGAAGACCAAAAAGAATTAGTAGTTAATTATAATGCTTTAGTAAAGGCGGAAATTGATTATTTAGCGGTTGATGCTGTTGTTAAAGAAATAAATAATATTGGTGATATCACATGTGATGAAGAATCAAATAATAAAATTATTTCTGCAAGAGAATCTTATGATGCATTAACAGATGATCAAAAAGCATTCTTCCCTGAAGAAATAAAACAATCATTAATCGATTATGAAACTACTTATGTGGCTTTAGAAAAGATTTATGCAATTGGTAAAGTTGAATATGCACATGAGACTGGAGATAAGATTAGAGACGCAAGAAGAACATATAATTCATTAACTCCAGAACAAAAATCATTAATTAATGATGATGACTTAAATATATTAAATGGATCAGCAAAAAAATATAATACTATGATAACAGCTGGTATTGTATGGATGGTATTATTATTGTTATTATCTATTATTGCAATAGCATTTGGTATTTACTTCATATTCTTCTTATTAGGCAAGAAAGATGACGACGATGAAGAAGATGAAGATAATAAACCTAATACAGTAAAAACAATGTCAGTTGCACCACTAGGTTTAGTATTCTTAACAAGTCATTTAGCTGATGGTGGATTTATTACATTATATGTATTTGCTAGTATAGCAGTATTAATTTGGATTGCCGTATTAATAATATTCATATTAAAGAAAAAAGGCATTATTAAGGCTTCTAAAATTAATAATGATGCTAATAACATTTCTGAAGAAAAAGATATAACTGAAGACGAAGAAGCATCTAATGATGAAGATACTCCTTTAAATAATGAAGGAGACCAAGAATCTGAAGATTTAGATAATAATGAAGAAGGAATAGAAGCTTCTATAAAATCTGAAGACGAAGTTATAACTACAACTGACGAAAAAGGAAATACATTCCAAATTAGATATAATAAATCATTTACAGCTAAGCTTTCACAAGCACCAGATGAATTAAAAGATTATTATAATCAAATTAAGAATTATGTTTTATCATATAGAAAAACTAATTCAAGAATTAGTTGGCAATTTGATTCTATTAATATCGGTAGAAACAAAGTTGTAAAATTTGCAATTAGAGGTAAAACATTATGTGTATATTATGCATTAGATGAAGTAGATTCAAAATATAAAGTTGAAACAACTGAATCTAAAAAATATGCAGATGTTTCTAAATTCTATAGAATTAAAAATAATAGAAGATGCCAATATGCAAAAGAATTAGTAGATATCTTAATGAGAAAGCTTCATATTGAAAAAGGAAAAGAATCTAATGAAGATTTCAAGATTCCTTATGAAAAAACAAATGCTTTAATTGAAAAAGGTTTAATTAAAGAAACAAAAATGAAAATTAAATAATCATAAAGCTATATTAAGCTAATTCAAAGTAAAAGAACTGGTGTACCAAAACCATAAGGTACGCCAGTTTTTTTGATTAATAAATTCATTAATTAATATATTAATTATTGCAAAGATATATTTGTTTTGATAGAATATAAAAGGGATTTGAAAAAAGGGTGATTTTATGGTTTTAGGACTATTTGGATATGGTACAATTGGAAGAGGAGTTTATACTCTTGTTGAAAATTTATCAAAAAAATATAATGTAAAAATTAAGAAGGTATTTGACCTTCCTATTAAGAAAGAAATTTTAGGAGATAAGCTTGTTACTGATATCAACGATATTATTTCAGATAATGAAATTGATGTAGTAGTAGAGGTATTAGGTGGACATGATCTTCCTTACCAAGTTATTACCAACTGCTTAAAGAGTGGCAAGAGTGTTATTACAGCTAATAAAGAGGTTGTATCAATGCATTTAGAGGAATTCATTAATTTATCTCATCAAAATAAATGCTCATTCTGCTTTGAAGCATCTGTAGGTGGAGGAATTCCTATTATTAGACCATTAATTGATAATATTAAGGTAAATGATGTTAATAATATTTTTGGTATTCTAAATGGAACTACAAACTATATCTTAACAAAGATGGGTGATGAAGGCCTATCATTTGATGATGCCCTAGCATTAGCAAAGAAGAATGGCTTTGCAGAAGCAAATCCAACTGCAGACTTAGAAGGATTAGATATTGTTAGAAAAATCAATATCTTATCATCTTTAGCATATAAAGGTAATATTTGTAATGATGATATTTATCATTATGGAATTACTGGTGTAACAAAAGAAATCTTAGATGATATTAAATCTAGAGGCTATGTATTAAAATTTGTAGCATCTAGCTCAAGAAATGGTAATGATGTAACAATTAGAGTAGAACCTACAATGGTACCTCAAGGACATCCATTATCAGCAGTAAACAACGAATTTAACGCAATCTTATTCACAGGCTCTACAAATGATGTATTAGAGTTCTATGGTAAGGGCGCAGGTTCAATTCCAACTGCCACTGCAATTGTATCTGATTTAGTATCAATTTTAGAAAATAGATCATATATTGATTACAAGAATGAAAATGAATTAGAAGTAAACAAGAAGAATGTTAATTCTAATACATATTATGTAATTGATAATGAAGATAAGATATCTATTAGAATGGATATGACTGATGAGGAATTATTAGCCTCTAAGTTCTACGCAAGAGTTTTAATGTAGAAAAAAATCCTTGTTCATAATCGAACAAGGATTCTTTTTTTATTTTTTAATTTTTTCTATATAAACCTTTTTAATTGCATCAAAGGTAGTATCAGTTAAATCATGCTCAATCTTACAAGCATCATTTTCTGCAGTTTTGTCATCAACACCTAAATATTTTAATATATCAGTTAATATTTCATGTCTTTCTAATATCTTTTCAGCTATCTTTAAGCCTTCTGGAAGAAGATGTATATGTTGATTTTCATCAATGTCTATATATTTTTCATCTTTTAGCTTTTTAAGCATTACAGATACGCTTGGCTTAGAAAAACCTAAATTATTTACTATATCAATAGCGTGAACGCCATCCTTTTCTCTTGAAATCATTAATATAGCTTCAAGGTAATTTTCACCAGATTCTAAAACAGCCATATAATCGTCCTCCTACATAATTAGATTATATCATTATAAATTATAAAAATAAAGATATTATAATCACAAAACTTTTGTAAAAAGTAGTAAATTATTCCTAGGATTTTTTTATTTTTATGTTATAATTGATAGAGTAGTATTTTTTATTTTTTTGAGGAGTTTTTATGAAGTTAAGTAGTTTATTATTTAAATTTGCAAGCAATCCAAATATGACATTATTTATTAACAATGTTACTAATAATTTTAATGCATATTCAGAATTTGAGCAGGTTAATAATGGCTACATTATTAAGCCAAAGGATCTGTTCAATAACGTATTACATGCCACAAAAACATTCGTTGAATTAGATAATTCAAAGGAGCTTGTAAATTGTGATTGTGGATGTATTAGTTTTTATAAAACAAAAGAATGTGTTCATATCGCAGCTCTTTATTATGCTGGTTTAGCTCAAATAGATAATGATTTATTTAATAAAGAATATAATAGCTATTTAAATAAGCAAAATAAATTTATTCATAAGACTGTTTTAAATAATTTAAAAAATGATATTAAGGTAACTAATCCATATTTTGGATTAATCCATTTAATACCAGTAATAGAAGAAAATAATGATAAGACTTACAGTCTATCATTAAAAATAGGATATGATAAAGATTATGTTATTAAAAACATATCTGAATTCATTGATATGACTGAAAATAATGTATTTTATAGCTATGGTCAAAAGCTTGAATTTATTCATTCTTATGAATGCCTAGATCAGGTAAGTAAGGTATTATATAATTTCATTGCGAATATATCTAGTGTAGATTCAGAAAAGAGTATTACAATTCGTAAATCTCATTTACTTCGTATATTAGAAATATATAAAGATAATTCTATATTTTATAAGAGAATTAATGAAGATAAGGCTACATTAAGATTAATTCAAGAAAATAATGATTTTAATATAAGTCTGGATTCTAATTATTTATATATTAAAACAGATAATTCGGATTTATTATTGTCAGGAGTTAATTATTCATATTTCATCAATAATAATATGATTTATGCATATCCATATAAATCAAGAAATGAAGGTAAACTATTTAGTTATTTATCAAAGCTTTCAGGAAAGCTTATGATAGATGCATCTAGTGATGAATTTATTTCTAATGTATTACCTTTAATTAAAAATGAAATAACTATTTTAAATGATTTTTATGATAAATATCCAATTCCTGATATTAAAATAAATTCATATTTCACTTACGCAAATAATTCAATTTATTTAACACCTAAGATTGCTTGTAAGGAAATAGATAGAAAGAGTCCATATATTCGTCAATTATTAGATGGATATTTTGAAACAATTGAGGGCTATTCATTTATTAGAAATCCAGAAAAGAAATATTATTTAGATAATCTAGAAAGCCAATATAAATTCTTAACAAGTGATTTATCTAATATTAAATCATTTGGTGAAATATTCTTTGATGAAAATATTAAAAAGGTTACAACAAAGAAATCAACAAAGACTAAAATTAATATTTCATATAATGTTGGATTATTGGATTTTAGCTTTGAAAATAAAGATTTAACAATAGAAGAAATAGAAGCTATGTTAAAGGCTTATCATGAAAAGAAAAAATTCATTAAGCTAAAGGATAACACTATTTTAGAAATTGATGAGGAATCAGCTAAAGAAATAGATGATTTCTTAGAGAATTTCAATATTTCTGTAAAAGATATTAAAAAGCCTATTAGAAAATCATTAAATCATTTATTAAAGCTTGTTAATGGTATTGGAAGCAATATTAATGTTGATAAAGAAATAATAAGAATTATTAAAACAATTCAAAATTATAAAGATAATGATTATCAGGTTCCTGCAGCATTAAATGATTCATTAAGAGAATACCAAAAGGAAGGCTTTAGATGGCTAAAGACTCTAGCAAGCTTTGGATTTGGTGGTATTTTAGCTGATGATATGGGTCTTGGTAAAACATTAGAAATGATAAGCTTCTTATTATCTGATGATAAAGAAAAGCCATCACTTATTGTTTGTCCAATGAGTTTAGTTTATAACTGGGAAACAGAATGTAACAAATGGAATTTTGATGCGAATGTTAAGTTGGTTTTAGGTAGCAGTGAAGAAAGAGAAGCAATAATAAAAGATATTGAATCTTCTAAGAAGGTATTATATATCACTTCATATGATTCATTAAGAAGAGATATAATGCATTATGAAGGTAAAGAATTTAGATTTATTATTGCTGATGAAGCACAATTTATTAAAAATCAATTTGCTCAAAAGAGTGAAGCAATTAAGTCTTTAAAGAGTGAAATTAATTTCGCTTTAACTGGTACACCAATTGAAAATGGATTAGCTGATTTATGGAGTATATTTGATTTCTTAATGCCTGGATATTTATCTAATTATAATCATTTCAAGAATAGATATGAATCATTAATTATTCATGATGATACAGAAGCATTAATTAATTTAAAGAAGAGAGTAGCACCATTTATTCTTAGAAGAACTAAGAAGGATGTATTAAATGATCTTCCTGATAAGATTGAAGATTATTATTATTGTAAGATGGAAGCTAAACAAAAAGAAATTTATGATTCTTATGTATTAAAGCTTAAGGATGATCTTAATCAGGGTGGTAATAATGTATTAGCATTATTAACAAGATTACGTCAAATTTGTATTACTCCAGAATTAATATACCAAGAGCCTTTCTCTAATACAAAAATAGATATGGCACTAGACATTATTAAATCATCAATTGAAGCTGGTCATAGATTATTATTATTCTCACAATTTGCACAAAGCTTCCCAATTATATCTAGAGAATTAGATAATATGGGAATTAAGCATTTCATTTTAGATGGACAAACTAAAGCTAAATCTAGAATTGAAATGGTAGATGAATTTAATAAGAATGAAGATATTAAAATCTTTATTATTTCACTAAAGGCTGGTGGAACAGGCTTAAATTTAACTGGTGCCGATATGGTAATTCACCTAGATCCATGGTGGAATAATAGTGCTGAGGTTCAAGCAACAGATAGAACATATAGAATTGGTCAAACAAAGAATGTTATTGTTATAAAGCTTGTTTGTAAAGATACAATTGAAGAAAAGGTTATTCATTTACAAGAGCTTAAGAGAGATTTAGCTAAATCTATTGTTGTTGAAGAAGAAGCTAAAGCTATTAAACTTACTAAAAAGGATATATTAGAATTATTAGAATAGTGGACTTTGTTCCACTATTTTTTGTATATTTATTGACAATATATTGTATATATATTATAATCTTATTAAGAATAATTCTTAATTAAGAGGGGAAAGCTTATGATAAGAAGAAATACGAATCAAAGACAAATTGTTATTGATTCTCTAGTATGTCTAGGACATGCTACATCTGATGATTTGATTAATTATATTAATAATAATTATTCAAATATTTCTTTGGCAACTATTTATAGAAATCTAAATATTTTATTAGATGAAAAGCAAATTAAAAAAATTAGTGTTGCTGGAAATGATATCTATGAGGTTGTAAAAGAGAAGCATTATCATTTTAAATGTCTTATGTGTAATAATATCATAGATGTTCCTGAATCTATTATTGATTTAAAGGTTAATGGAGTTAATTATAATGAAATTAAAACTAATTCAATATTAGATTGTGAGATTATTTTTATTGGTGTTTGTGGCAACTGTAAAGCTAATAATAAAACAAATAAATAAGGAGGAAAATATGAAAAAGTTTGTTTGTAAGGTTTGTGGTTATGTTTATGAGGGAGATACATTACCTGAGGACTTCAAGTGTCCAGTATGTAAGGCTCCAGCTTCTAAGTTTGAGGAGCAAACAGAGACAACTTGGGCATGTGAGCATGTTTTAGGTGTAGCAAAGGATGCTCCAGAAGATATTAAAGAAGATTTAAGAGCTAATTTTACTGCTGAATGTAGTGAAGTAGGTATGTATTTAGCAATGGCTAGAGTAGCTTTCAGAGAAGGCTATCCTGAAATTGGTCTTTATTATGAAAAAGCAGCTTTTGAAGAAGCAGAGCATGCAGCTAAATTTGCTGAGCTTTTAGGTGAGGTTTTAACTGATTCTACAAAGAAGAACCTTGAAGCTAGAGTAATGGCTGAAAATGGTGCAACTTCTGGTAAGCTTGATTTAGCTAAGAGAGCTAAAGCTCTAAATCTAGATCCTATTCATGATACAGTTCATGAAATGGCTAGAGATGAAGCTAGACATGGTAGAGCCTTTGAAGGATTACTAAAGAGATACTTTGGTAAATAATATTTAGGTTAAATTTAGTTTGAGGGATGTTTTTAATAACATTCCTCTTTTTATTTCCGATTTTTTCACATTTTTGCCAACTATAATTATAAATGAAAGAAGGCGAGAATATGAAAAAGAGATACTTTTTATTAGCTCCATTATTATTAATAGGATTAGTTTTAGGCTCATGCAGTTCAAATACAGAAAGCACAACTAATGACGATATTGAATCAACAGATAATGGCAACAATTACACATTATCTGATTTAGGATTAAGCACTGGAGGTCAAAATCAACCTACAACAACAACTAAAGAATTATTATATGACCCTATATATAATGATATAGATATATCATTAGAAACAACATCATCAGCTTCAGCATCAACAATTATTGAAGATGTTGTAGAAGATATATATGATTCAGTTGTATCAATTGAGGCAACATCTTCAAGCTCAATTTCAAGTGGATCTGCCGTATTATTTGCGAAAGATAATACATTAGGATTTTCATATTTATTAACATGTTTCCATGTTATAGAAGATGCGTATTCATTTGTTGTTACAGAATCAGATGGAGATGTATATGATGCATATTTAGTTGCAGGATATGAGGATGAAGATTTAGCCATTATGGCTATTGAAACACCTGAAGAAGATGATTTATGTTATGCTACATTATTTGATAATTCAGATAATTTAAGATTAGGTTCACAGGTTATATGTATTGGAAACCCACTTGGTGTATTACCTGGTTCAGTATCTGTAGGAGTAGTATCATATGTAAATAGAGAGGTTAGTGTATCTACATATAAAAAACAAACATTAATTCAAACTGACGTTGCGATAAATTCAGGAAATTCTGGTGGAGGCTTATTTAATACCTCAGGAGCACTTATTGGCATAGTAAGTGCTAAATATTCATCATCAGGAATAGAAGGATTAGGCTTTGCTATTCCATCAAATACATTTAATGATGTTATTGAAAAGCTAATGGCAACAGCTAAATATGATAGCGCAAATAAAGTATGGAAAACTGGCTATTATGAAGGAGATTATGAATTTGGATTTACAATCTCTTTAGGAACATATAGATCAAATAATTCATATCAAAATGTTGCGTATATTTCAGCAATTAATTCCAAAGATACATATACAGGCTCTGAATTGGCGGTTGGTGACATCATTTCTAGTGTATCAATTGACTATAGCGTTACAACTAAGGATGATACTACATTAGCCTCAATATCAAGCGTAGATGATATCATGTCTTACCTATATAATAGTGATATAGAGGTAGGTGATAGGATAACATTTGTTGTATATAGATCTAATAAAAAGATCAATATAACAGTGGATGTATTACAGTTTGTTTATAATATATAAAAAGAATGGTGCTTATGCACCATTTTTATTATTTGATAGTATCCTTTTTTCTTGAATTATTTATATTAATCTTTTATAATTATATAGGTTATGAAAAGAGGTATAAATATGGCTAATTATAAAGATCTTGCAGAATTAATATTTCCTAACATTAAATTAACAATAGCTGATTTAGAAAAGAAATATCCAAGTAGAAATCTTCCAAAAGATGCAATGGTAACAAGATTTGCACCATCGCCTACAGGATTTTTACATACAGGCTCACTTTTTACATCATTAATTTCTCAAAGATATGCTAAACAATCTGGTGGAGTATTCTATATTAGACTTGAGGATACTGATACAAAAAGAGAAATTGAGGGTTCTGGTGAATCATTAATTAAACAATTAGCTGTATTTGATGTTATACCTGATGAAGGCTATCTATCTGATACTAAGGAAACAGGTAATTATGGTCCTTATAAGCAATCAGAAAGAAGCGAAATCTATAATACAGTAATTAAGCATTTAATTGAAATAGGAAGAGCTTATCCTTGCTTTGCAAGCCAAGAAGAGCTTGCTGAATTAAGAAAGAAGCAAGAAGCTTTAAAAGAAATCCCTGGATATTATGGTAAATATGCAATCTATAGAGATTTATCTGTTGATGATGCAATTACTAGAATTAAAAATGGTGATCCATATATTATTAGATTCAAATCTATGGGAGACCATAATAATAAGGTTTCATTCCATGATGAAATTAGAGGCGATTTAGAATTAACTCAAAATGATCAAGATATCGTAATCCTAAAATCAGATGGATTACCTACATATCATTTCGCACATTTATGTGATGATCATTTTATGCATACAACAGTAGTTACAAGAGGTGAAGAATGGTTACCAAGCCTTCCTATCCATCTTGAATTATTTGATACATTAGGATTTGAAAGACCTAAATATGCTCACTTCCCAGTAATTATGAAGGTTGAAAATGGAAATAGAAGAAAGCTATCTAAGAGAAAAGATGCTGAAGCAGCATGCTCATATTTCTTAGAGAAGGGGTATCCTAAATATGGATTTATTGAATATTTATTAACTATTGCTAATTCAAATTATGAAGCATGGAGAAATGAGAATTTAGATAAATCACCATATGATTTCAAGCTAAGCTTTGAAAAGATGTCACTTGATGGAGCTTTATTTGATTTAGAAAAGGTTGAATCTATTTCAAAAGAAAGAATGGCTTATAGAAAGGCATCTGATTTAGAAGTAGAGGTAGAAAACTGGGCTAAAGAATATAATACAGATTTCTATAATAAGATTGTTTCAAATAGAGATTTCTTTATTCAAATATTAAATATTGAAAGAGAAAAAGAAAACCCAAGAAAAGATTATGCTAAATATTCTGATATTTATCCAATTATTTCTTTCTTCTATGATGATGTATATAACGAGATTGATAAGAATACTTTAGATTGGACAATAATGAAATCTAAAGGTGAAACAAGAGATGTTGATAAAAAGATTGTTAAGGACTTATTAGCTGATTATATTAATAATTATAATTTATCAGTAGATGAAGAAGAATGGTTTAACAATCTAAAAGAATTAGCAGTTAAATATAATTTCACCGCTGATAGAAAAGAATATAAAGCAAATCCAATGGCATTTAATGGACAAGTAGGAGATGTTGCTGGATTCTTAAGATTATGTATCGCAGGTAGAAAAAACACTCCAAATATCTACTATGTTCAAAAAATATTAGGTAAAGATAAGGTTGTTGAAAGAATTAATTCTATAATTGAAAAATTTTAGTTTTCAATTCATAAAAAATATGATATGATTATATGTGCTTGATGAAAAAAGCACATATTTGGCCTGTTGGTGAAATGGTTAACACATCGCCCTCTCAAGGCGACACTCATGGGTTCGAACCCCATACAGGTCACCATCTTAAAAGTACAAGTCTCAGATAATTCTGAGGCTTTTATTTTTATATTAAATATTTATATAAAATCTAGAAAAATATTATATTAGAATTAAAATTCTAATGGGTATTTATGCATTTTCTTGGTATAGCCTGAAGCTATAGCCATATTATTTTTTGAGTATTTTACAATTTCTTTTTTATAATTTATATTTAAATTGTAGGGAGGAATTGATAACATGAGTATTTATACATCTATAATTGGATTCCCAAGAATAGGAAAAAAAAGAGAATTAAAATTTGCAGAAGAAAAATATTTTAAGGGAGATATTAATAAAAAGGAATTAGAAGAAATAAGTAAAAATATTAGATTAAATAATTGGAAGAAGCAAGAAGAAATTGATTTTATTCCTTCAGGAGATTTCTCATATTATGATAATCTATTAGATTCTGCAGTCTTATTAAATATAATTCCAGCTAGATATAAGAATTTATCTTTAGACTCTATTGATACATATTTTGCAATGGCAAGAGGATATCAAGGAGATAAAGGTGATGTTAAAGCTCTAGCAATGAAAAAATGGTTTAATACAAATTACCATTACATAGTACCAGAATATGAAGATGATATTGAAATTAAATTAAATGGTACTAAACCTTTTGACGAATATATTGAAGCTAAAGAAAACGGATTTAATACTATTCCAACAATCATTGGACCATTTACATTATTAAAATTAACAAGATATACAGGAAAGAAGAATATTAAAGATATTTATAAAGATTTTATTAATGTATACAAAGAAATAATTAATAAATTTGAAAAGCTTGGTTCAAAATGGTTTTCTATTGCTGAGCCTATCTTAGTTACTGATTTATGTGATAATGATATTAAATTATTTGAAGAAATATATAATAATTTATTAAATAAAAAAGACATTAAAATATTATTACAAACATATTTTGGTGATGTAAGAAATGTAATTGATTCTATCAATAAATTAAAATTTGATGGTGTAGGACTAGATTTTATTGAAGGATCAAAAACTAAAGAAATAGTTAATAAATTAGATAAAAATATATTATTATTTGCTGGAGTAGTAAATGGTAAAAATATTTGGAAAAATAATTATGAAAAGACTATAAATTTAATAAAGAATATTAATAGAGATAATATTGTTATTTCTACATCATGTTCTTTATTACATGTTCCATATTCAACTGAATATGAAACAAAGCTTGATGATAATTATAAGAAACATTTTGCATTTGCTATTGAAAAGATTAATGAATTAAAAGAATTAAAAGAAATATTATTAAATAATAATAAAGAATTATTTGATAATAATAAAAAATTAATTGCTGAAAAGAGAATTAATTCAAGTGATATTAACGTAGTTAATAGAGTTAATTCTATAACTGATGATTTATATACTAGAAAGCCAGATTTCAAAGAGCGTGAAATAATTCAGCATAATAGATTTAAATTACCAATATTGCCAACAACAACTATTGGTTCATTCCCTCAAACTCTAGATGTAAAAAAGAATAGAGGAGCATATAAAAAGGGAGAAATATCTTTAGAAGAATATAAGGAATTTAACAAGAAAAAGATATATGATTGTATTAAATTACAAGAAGAAATTGGACTTGATGTTTTAGTTCATGGTGAATATGAAAGAAATGACATGGTTGAATATTTTGGTGAAAATTTAAATGGTTATATATTCACTGAAAATGCTTGGGTTCAATCATATGGTACAAGATGTGTTAAGCCGCCAGTAATCTGGGGAGATGTTTCAAGAAAATCACCTATTACTGTAGAATGGTCTAAATATGCAGCATCAGTTACAAATAAACCTGTTAAGGGAATGCTAACCGGCCCAGTAACAATTATTAATTGGTCTTTCCCAAGAGAAGATATTAGCTTAAAGGAATCTACACTACAAATTGCTTTAGCAATTCGTGATGAGGTTTTAGACCTTGAAAAGAATGGAATAAGTATTATTCAAATTGATGAAGCAGCATTAAGAGAAAAATTACCACTTAGAAAGAATGAATGGTATCCTAATTACCTAGATTGGGCAATCCCAGCATTTAGATTAGTTCATAGTGGTGTTAAGGCAGAAACACAAATCCATACACATATGTGCTATAGTGAATTTAGTGATATCATTAAAGCTATTGATGATATGGATGCTGATGTTATTACATTTGAAGCTTCAAGATCTGATTTGTTAATATTAGATGTTTTAAAGAAAAATAATTTCAAGACAGAAGTAGGTCCTGGTGTATATGATATCCATTCACCAAGAGTTCCTTCAGTAGAAGAAATAGAAACAGCATTAAAGAAAATGTTAAAAACAGTTGATCTAAATAAATTATGGGTTAATCCAGACTGTGGTCTTAAAACAAGACAACCTGAAGAAACTATTAAGAGCTTAAAGAATTTAGTTTCTGCAGCTAAAAATGTAAGAAATAATATCTAAAATATATGGAATAGAGTCTAATCTCTATTCCTTTTTTACATATTTAAGTTTTATGATAAAATTAATATATAGATATATTAGGAGATATAATTATGGAGCTATATCATGTAGGATTTAATATAATAAAAGAAATAGATATAAAACATGGTAGAATAAATGCTGATTTTGGTCAAGGTTTTTATTTGTCATCAGACCTAGATTTCTCTAAAAAATGGGCTAGGTTAAGAGAAAAACAGGACACCATAATTAATTATTATTCATTAGATATCAATGATTTAAAAATATTAAATTTTAAAGAAAGAAATAATGAGTGGCTTAATTATATATTTAAAAATAGAAATGGTTATGGTGACATTTATAAAGATTATGATGTTATTATAGGACCTATAGCTAATGATACTATTTTTGATTTATATGGTATTTTAACTAGTGGATTTATAAATAATGAAACTGCCCTTAAAATATTAAATAATGATCCCCTATATTATCAAATAGTAATTAAAAGTGAGAAAGCTAAATCACAATTAAAATTTTTAAAATATGAAATAATAGATAAAGAAATCATAAAAAATTCTATTGAAGAAGTAAAGAAAATGGAAGAAGATTATCAAAATTTAATGTTTTCATTATTAGATGATAATGTTAAAGATATATTAAGCTAAAATAAAAAAGCGTCATATTGTTGTATGACGCTTTTTGAATGTTTATTTGTTGATTTTTTCTTCAAATTTATTTTTATTTGTAATAGTAGGAGTTTTAATTGGATATTTTCCTGAGAAGCAGCCATCACAGAATCCACATTTAGAATTTGTTGCAAGCTTATGTGCCCCTTCAATTGATAAATATGCTAATGAATCAGCACATATTTCCTTTGCAATTTCTTCATTGGTATCATATTTACATGCGATTAAGTTTTCTTTTGAATCAATATCTGTTCCAAAATAGCAAGGGAATTTAAAGGCAGGAGAAGAAATACGCATATGTACTTCCTTAGCACCATTATCCTTTAATAGCTTTATTATTCTTTGTGATGTTGTTCCTCTAACGATGGAATCATCAATTAAAATAACTCTTTTATCTTTTATTGTTTCTTTAATTACATTTAATTTTATTTTAACGGCAGCACTACGTTCTTTTTGAGTAGGCTTAATAAAGCTTCTTCCAATATATTTATTCTTAACAAATCCAATACCATAAGGTATTTTAGATTCCATTGAATAACCAAGTGCTGCATCTAAGCCTGAATCAGGTACACCAATTACAACATCAGCATCAACAGGGGATTCTTTTGCTAAAATCTTACCTGCATTTATTCTTGCTTGATGAACAGAAGAACCTTCAATAACTGAATCTGGTCTTGCAAAATAAATAAATTCAAAAACGCAAAGTGAAGAAGTACTTGAAGGTACGAAATCAGATTTGATTCCTTCTTTTGAAATTGTTAAGATTTCACCTGGCTTTATATCTCTAATTACTTCACCATCAATCGCATCTATTGCACAAGATTCAGAAGCTACAACATAGCCTCCTGTTTTTGTTTTACCTAATATTAATGGTCTAAAACCATTAACATCTCTAAATGCTACAAGCTTTTGAGAAGACATTGCGACACAAGAATAAGCACCTTTTATCTTTTTCATTGCCTTTTTAATAGCTTCCTCGATAGATTTAGCTTTTAATCTTTCAGCAACGATTTGATATGCAATATCTTCAGTATCTGATGTCGCTCTAAAAATAGCACCATTAAGTTCGAATTTTTCTCTTAATTCATCTGCATTAGTTAAATTTCCATTATGTGCTAATGCTAGATTACCCTTAATATGTCTTACTACAAGTGGCTGTATATTATTTTCATTATTAACGCCAGTAGTAGAATATCTAACATGGCCTACTGCCATATTTGCAGTTCCTAATTCATCTAAATCATTTTTTGAGAATACTTCACCAACTAGGCCGATTCCTTTATGTTGTCTAAATATTCCATCATCACAAACAACAATACCACATGATTCTTGGCCTCTATGCTGTAAAGCATATAAGCCTAAATATGTTAAATTTCCAACATCTGTTTGTTTTGGCTCATAAATGCCAAAAACACCACATTCCTCATGAATACTATCAAACATTCCTACTTACCACTGTTTCCATAATTTTTTAATACTCTTGCAGAAGGATCATTTACATTACAGTTTTCCCAATTTTTATTAGGCATCCAGAAATCAACAATCATTTGACTTTGTTCAGGATAATATTTTTCAAATATTTCTCTATATAATAATGATTCCTTTGTAAATGGTTTTGCGTGAGTATATTTACTTGATAGAAGTTCAAATTCTTCATCAGTATATTTGTTGTTTGCATATTCCTTTAAATAATCTACCATTGAATGTCCAACAGCATCAGAGAATGCTGCCTTTTCACGCATTAAGATATTTTCTGGTAAGATTTTATCTTCTTCAAACGCATGTCTTAATAAATATTTACCCATATTATAGGTATTCATTTTCTTAATTGGATTAATTGATAATACATATTTAACAAAATCTAAATCACCAAATGGTACTCTAGCTTCTAATGAGTTAGAAGAAATACATCTATCAGCTCTTAATACATCATACATATGTAATTCCTTAACTCTCTTAATAGATTCTTTTTGGAATTCTTCAGCATTAGGAGCGAAATCTGTATATTTATATCCAAATAATTCATCTGATATTTCACCAGTTAATAAAACTCTAATATCAGTTTGTTCATGGATTGCTTTACACAATAAATACATACCAATAGAAGCTCTGATAGTAGTAATATCAAATGTTGCTAATATTTCAATTACATCTTCTAAAGCATTTAATACATCATCTTTAGTAATAATAATTTCATGATGATTTGAATTAATATAATCACTTACCTGTTTTGCATATTTTAAATCTATTGCGTCTGTAGACATACCTATAGAAAATGTATCTATTTTCTTATTTAATGTTTTAGCTGCGATAGCACAAACAAGAGAAGAATCTAGTCCTCCAGATAATAAATATCCAACCTTAACATCTGAATCTAATCTCTTATTTACACCTTCAACTAGCTTATCATGGATTGATTTAGCAATTGTTTCAAGATCATCATTTACATAAGAATCTACTTTAGTAATATCTGTATAGCAAACAAATTTATTATCTTTATAATAATATCCTGGTGGGAATGGATAAATTCTTTGTGCTATATCTACTAAGCATTTGGGTTCTGATGCAAAGATAATTTTATTATCTTTATCATATCCATAATATAGTGGTCTAATACCTATAGGATCTCTAGCGGCAATAAAATCTTTTGTTTTAGAATCATAAATTATGCATGCAAATTCTGCATCTAGCTTGCTAAACATATCTGTTCCATATAATTCATATAAGGGAAGAAGTATTTCACAATCTGAATTGCTGTTAAATTTATATCCTTTATCTTCTAAATCCTTTTTGATTTTTCTAAAGCCATATATTTCACCATTACATACAATTGTATAATCCTTGTAATTAAATGGTTGCATTCCTGAATCATCAATACCCATTATTGATAATCTCTTGAATCCTAATACAGCATTAGAAAACTTTTTTATTTCACATTTATCAGGTCCTCTAGATGTTACCTTATCAAAATTTTCTAATAATAGTTCATAATTTTCTAAGCTTAAATATCCTATTATTGCACACATATAAATAATCCCTTTCTAACAATATAATGTGCCCCGAAGGGCACATCAATTATTCTTCGTCTTGTAAAGCGGCGTAGCCTTCTTCACCAGTTCTAACCTTGATTACATTTTCTACATCGTATACGAAGATCTTACCATCGCCGATGTGACCTGTATATAATGTCTTCTTAGCAGTTTCAATAACATCTCTTACTGGAACCTTAGAAATAACCATATCTACTTGAATCTTAGGTAGAAGTGTAGCTTCAATTTGAACACCACGGTAATATTCAGGCTTACCCTTTTGTTGTCCACAACCAAGTACGTGAGTAACTGTCATACCATTTATTCCAAGATTTAGCATTGCATCCTTTAATGAATCAAGCATTCTTTCTTTACAAATGATTTCAACCTTTGTAAATTTATAATCGCCCTTAGCACCTGAAGCTTCAGGAACAACTGCATCATTTTTACTTAAGTGAGCTACCTCAACAGCCTCAGCCATTGGAGCATCACCTGTAACTACCATAGCACCGCTATAATCAATTGATTCAACTTGTGCTACGAAGTCTGGATATGCTGATAATAAACCATGTTCAGAAATATCAAGACCTTTAATTTCTTCTTCAGGAGTAGCTCTTAAGAATGGAGTTACACCATCTTTTCTCTTGATTAGCTTCATTACACCAAAGATTAAGAATGCCCAAGCAGCTGTCCAAGCGCATACTGCTAATACACCAATTACTTGGATTCCTAATTGTGCGAAGCCATGACCATAGAATAATCCTGTAGTTGTTGAGAATAAACCACAAGCGATTGTTCCCCAAACACCATTTAAGAAGTGTACTGAACAAGCACCTACTGGGTCATCGATATGGCAAACCTTATCGAAGAATTCAACACCAACGCATAGAATTACACCGGCAACGATTCCAATAAATACAGAACCAACTAAATCAACTCTTGCACAACCAGCAGTAATAGCTACTAGACCTGCAAGTGAACCATTTAATGTCATTGAGACATCTGGTTTTCCATTTTTGATCCATGTAATCATCATTACTGTTACTGTAGCAAGTGATGCTGCAATAGTAGTAGTCATGAATACTTGACCCATACCTTCATATCCATCCCATGTTGTACAAGCTGCAGGGTTGAAACCATACCAACCGAACCATAAAATGAATACACCTAATGCTCCAATTAATACATTATGACCTTGGATAGCATTAATCTTAACAACTTTACCATTTTCATCTCTTGTATATTTACCAATACGTGGTCCAACCATCCAAGCACCAATTAATGCTGTTAAACCACCAACCATATGAATTGAACAAGAACCAGATAAATCAATAAATCCTTGAGCATAACCATCAGCTAAGCCCCAAGATGCAGCTAATTGTTGTAACCAACCTTGGTTTCCAACACCCCAGTTCCAATAAGCTTCAACTGGATATACAACAGCGGAAATAATCATTGAATAAATACAATAAGCTTTAAAGTTTGTACGTTCTGCCATAGCTCCTGATACAATTGTAGCAGTAGTAGCACAGAATACTAAGTTAAATATGAAATCAGTCCAGTTATATAATGAGGCTTCTTTTCCGAACATACCTTTCCATACTTGGACTGCATCGCCAAATAGACCACCGGCGATTGCATTTTCTGCACATAGTAATGGACCACCAATTAAGATAAATGTTACTGTACCTAAACAGAAGTCCATTAAGTTTTTCATTGTGATATTACCAGTATTTTTTGATCTTGTGAAACCTGCTTCACACATTGCAAATCCTGCTTGCATGAAGAAGATTAAAGCAATTGCAATTAGCTTCCAAATTTGGTAATCCCATGATTGAACAATCTCCATAAATTCTCTCCTCCAAAATATAAATTTTTAATTATCTAACGCCAAATAATAGCTTTCCATAAGATGGGAATGGCCATGCTTCTTCAGAAGTAATTTCTTCAAGAGAATCAATTACATCTCTTAGAGCCTCCATCTTAGTTAATACATTTTCTTTTAAATAAATAGATTCATCAGATGCTTTCTTAATATCATCTTTCTTAGCTAATGCAGTTTCTAATTCATTTTTAATTGCATATGCCTTATTTAAGCCATCAGATAGCTTCTTTAACATATCTTTTTCATAAACTGCATCAATTTGTAAGCTTGCCTTTTCATTTACGACTTTAGCTAGCTTAGCACTATATTTACTAATAGCAGGTAAATAATATTTATTTGTCATATCTAGAGCTGTTAATGCTTCAATATTTACAATCTTAATGTAATGCTCTTGAGCAATTTCATATCTAGCATTAATTTCAGCTTCTGTATATACACCATGAGAAGTAAATAACTTAACATTTTTCTTATCTAAGTAATGAGGTAATGCCTCTGGTGTAGATTTTAAATTTAATAAGCCTCTAGATTCAGCTTCCTTAACCCATGACTCATCATAACCATTACCATTGAAGATAATTCTCTTATGTTTAATGATTGTATCTTTAATTAAATCATGTAACTCATTGTTGAAATCTTTTGATTTTTCTAATTGATCTGCAAATTCTCTTAATACGTCAGCAACTGCTGTATTTAACATAATATTTGCACAAGAAATTGATTCAGAAGAACCAAGTGCTCTAAATTCGAACTTGTTTCCTGTAAATGCGAAAGGAGAAGTTCTGTTTCTATCTGTAGAGTCCTTTGGTAAATCAGGTAATACGTCAGCACCAATCTTTAAGAATTTTGATCCCTTTGTATTTAATGGTTTACCTGTTTCTATTGAATCTAAGACATCTTGTAATTCAGAACCAACAAACATTGAGATGATTGCAGGAGGTGCCTCGTTTGCTCCTAAACGGAAGTCGTTTCCAGCACTTGCAACACTTATTCTTAATAAATCCTGATATTCATCTACAGCTTTAATAACTGCAACTAGGAATAATAAGAACTGTGCATTTTGAAGTGGTGTAGCACCTGGTTCTAATAGATTTAGGCCGGTATTTGTTGATATAGACCAGTTATTATGTTTACCTGATCCGTTTACTCCCTTGAATGGTTTTTCATGTAATAAGCAAACTAAATTATGCTTCTTAGCAACCTTTTGCATAATTTCCATTGTTAATTGGTTATTATCTGCAGCAATATTTGTTGTTGCAAAGATAGGTGCTAATTCATGCTGTGCAGGAGCAACCTCATTATGCTCTGTCTTAGCTAGAATGCCTAATTTCCATAACTCTTCATTTAAATCATTCATGAATGCCTGTACTCTAGGTTTAATTACACCAAAGTAATGATCCTCAAGTTCCTGTCCCTTAGGAGGCATTGCACCGAATAATGTTCTACCTGTATAAATTAAATCAGGTCTTTGATCATAATATTCTTTATCTACTAAGAAATATTCTTGTTCAGGTCCAACTGTTGTTTTAACAGAAGTAACATCTGTATGACCAAATAATTTTAAGATTCTTAATGTTTCTTTATTGATAGCTTGCATAGAACGAAGAAGAGGAGTCTTCTTGTCTAGTGCCTCACCACCATAAGAGCAGAATGCTGTAGGAATACATAATACCTTATCTTTAATAAAGGCATAGCTTGTTGGATCCCAAGCTGTATATCCTCTAGCTTCACATGTTGCTCTTAATCCTCCAGATGGGAATGAAGAAGCATCAGGCTCGCCCTTAACTAATTCCTTTCCTTTAAATTCCATGATAATCTTTCCATCACCATCTGGTGAAATGAAGCTATCATGCTTTTCAGCTGTAATACCAGTCATTGGTTGGAACCAGTGTGTATAATGAGTACAGCCATTTTCAATTGCCCAGTCTTTCATTGCTACCGCAACACTGTTGGCAACGCTGATGTCTAATTCACAACCATCATTAATTGTTTTCTTTAATGATTTATAAACATCAGAAGATAATCTAGATTTCATTACTTCATCATTAAATACAAGACATCCAAAATAATCATTTACCTGTTTCATAATATCCTCCTTAAAACAAAAAAAGGCAGGGACTGAGATTTTTCATCTCTGGCGTCCTTGCCTTATAGCTACATTATATTTTAAGTCATTTTTGTTGTCAACAAGAAAATGAAAAAAATTTTTGAAAATACAAAATAAATTGAATTTAATTTCTAAAATACTACATTTTTAAAATTTTATTTCAAAATAAACTTGACTAACCGAATAATTGGCTATATTATATAGAAGAACAATGGTGTTCGCCTTTATGATGTTTGTAATGGACATCATTGTATAGGGGTGAATGCCTTTTTTTATTTATATTATGTATGGAAGAGGGTTTTGTTATGTTTGAACAAAAGAAAATAGGCTTATATAATCCCAGCTATGAGCATGATGCATGTGGTATTGGTGCTATAGCCCAAATAAAAGGTATTAAAACTCATAAAACAATTAAGGATGCATTAAATATTTTAATTCATCTTGAGCATAGAGGAGGAACAGGTGCTGAAGATAATTCAGGTGATGGTGCCGGAATTTTATTCCAAATTCCTGATAAATTCTTTAGAAGCGAAAAGCTTGATTTTGAATTACCAAAGCTAGGTTCTTATGGAGTTGGTCAATTATTTTTATCTAAAAATGAAGATATTAGAAATGGTGAAATTACTTTAATTGATGAAACTTTTAAGAAAGAAGGTCTTGAGGTATTAGGCTATAGAAGAGTACCTGTAGATACATATGGCATCGGACAAACAGCAATTAAGGCTATGCCTTATATTATTCAAGTTTTTGTTAAAAAGCCAGATAATATTGAAGAGGGATTGCCTTTTGAAAGAAAGCTATATGTTGTAAGAAGAGTAATTGAGACTCTTGCAATAAAGGAAAACCTTAATTTATATTTTTGTTCATTATCATCTCGTACTATAGTATATAAAGGAATGCTTGTTTCTACACAGGTTAGAGATTTCTATCTTGATTTAAAGGATACAAAAGTAGAAACAGCAATCGCATTAGTTCACTCAAGATTCTCAACAAACACATTCCCTTCATGGGAAAGAGCTCATCCTAATAGATATTTATGTCATAATGGTGAAATTAATACTATTAGAGGTAATGTTAATAATGTTA
>JAEEGL010704288.1_pt1 | contig 22300 bp, 23 predicted proteins | sample 9134231 | NCBI WGS metagenome assembly JAEEGL01 (sample SAMN16246548, study PRJNA631951) | gut metagenome | biome: gut microbiome; feature: rumen; material: fiber-attached | host: Bos | place: Iran: Karaj | collected 2018-10 | reverse complement strand
TGTTCATCTGCGAACCTGTGGCAATGAGTGTCCTTAGCGATGCAGGTTCATGCACATATGAGTATTATCAGAGCAATATAAAGCCCAAGCCTGAGAAGGTTGGCACCGCTCCTGACGGTCAGACAGTTTGGCGTTGCAGGATATGCGGCTACGAGTATGTAGGTGAGGAGCTGCCTGATGATTTCATATGTCCTATATGCAAGCACCCGGCAAGTGATTTTGAGAAGGTTGTGAAAGGGTAGAATGAGGCCAAGAAAGATGGTACGGTAAAGTCGGCAAAGATGATGATGGTTGACAGGCAAGAACACGTGTTCTATACTGGAGTTGAAGAGTATGAAAGATAAGGAAGGAGGCGGATATCATGGCAGATGCAAGAGTTGTTGGATGTTATTTATTCAATACTTATCGAAGAAAGTTTTCAACTGATATGGATGAGATGAAAATGCATAAGCTTATGTATTTCTCTCAAAGGGAATCATTGATGTTATATGATAAATGTCTCTTTGAAGAACCGTTCTATGGGTGGAAATATGGGCCTGTATTAAAATCTGTAAGAAAAGAGTATCACAATAATAAGGTTCCGTATTCGGATGTAGTTGTTTCTCTTGATGAGCAGGAGATGAGTCTGTTGAATGCTGTATTTGACAGATATGCTTCTATGTCATCATGGAAGCTGAGCAGTTTGTCACATGCAGAGTATTCCTGGAAAAGGTCGAGAAATGGCTTGAAAAGCGAAGATAACGGTGATGTAAAGATGGATCTTAAGGCCATGAAAGTAGATGCTGCTAAGGAAAAGGCCTATAGGAGACAGCATGTCGTATGAATGGTTCGGATGCCTTTGATAAGTCAGAGATACTACGGAAACTCTTTAAAGAGCGTTTTTCGTGTGTAGAAATAACAGAGGATATACAGAATAAAGAGCTTATAAAGACTTTTGATGGCGGTGCAAAAGGAAAAGGAGTTGAAACATTTCTGAAGGAAAAGGCATGGGAAGATAGTAGCTTGGGTAAATCCCGTGTATATCTGATCAAAGAGAGAAAAGATGGAACTATCAGAGCTTATTTTTCTCTTAAGTGCGGGATGCTTTATTCTCCGATTCTCTCAGAACAGATGGCAGGTGAAGACAGAGATTTTTTAGAGTTGCTCATTGATGCATTAAGGGAAAACAATGATCAGTTGCTTGCAGATTATAAAGCATCAGGAGTGTACTCCAATGAAAAGTTTCAGAAAATGTTTGATGAGGCTCAGCGTATTATCGAATCGGACCGTGAAGCAAACCGGGGAATTCATAGGAGCTATGATGTTGCTGTAACATATCCTGCTATTGAAATTGAAAACTTATGCCGTAACTATTCAGTAGAATCTTCAGGAAAGATTCCGTTTGGATTCCTAGTGTTTTGGATATATATAATCCCTAAAGTACTTGAAGTGGCAAAAATAGCAGGTTGCGAGTACATATACATTTTTGCGGCGGACAGTACAGATGAGCCGAATAAAGGACAAGCACTGGTCCGCTATTATCGTACCAATTTTGGATTTCATGATACTGAAGATCTGCATTTTATAAGGCCGAGATATGATCTTCAATGTTACGAAATGGTACAAAGCGTAAAAGAAGCTTTCGATAACAGCAAGAATATCTGGAATCAGATTGAGGATATTATTAGTGTTACCACAGATGTTGAGGAATGGTTTTAGGATCGGTTTGTTTATGAAAGTAATAGAGCCTCTGCTTGTGCAGAGGCTCTTTGTGGCAGGAGTAGATATCGGGAACATACTGCAGCTTCGGTATTTGAGTTTCGAGCCTACACTTAATGGCGACAGGCACCAGTATTATGAGGATGGTGTAAATGTTATTATGACAAAATGTGAAGTGTATATTGATGGCATATCAGATAAGTATGCAGCTCAGTATGAAATCGAAGACAATACCGTAGTTGTTGAGATATTTAATTATACTGACACCTGGTTGGATTCGGCAAAAACGGGTTCAAAGGTAACTTATAAAGGTATTAAACTTCTTGACTTCAGTAATAAAAAATATATTTATTCCCAAATATTTTATAACTGTGGTTGGAGTTTTGGATTAGTATATTAAAAACATCGTTGTTTTGAGTAGAGGCTAATTTGATGACTAGAAAAGAACTACATGAGTATTGGCGATATTACCTTCTGTTAGAGAAACGTTTCATCGAGACTTTAGATTATACAGAATTAATTCAAACAAATTTTATATCCTTTTCAAATAATTATGCCATGCTTATGCAGGCTATTGGAGCTGAAATGGATACGATGTTTAAGATATACTGTGGTTTTAATACAAGAGATTGCAAAACCATAGCAGATTATGTGAAATGTATTGATGATGAAGAACAGAATCTGAAACCACAGCATGCAATTGACCATCCGTTTCGCAAACAAGAAGTCCAAGTCGTTGGTTACGATATTACTCTGCAACCATTCAAGGATTGGGATAATAGTAAACCGAAACAATCACTCATTTGGTGGGAGGCGTTTGACTGTCTAAAACATAACCGCTATGAGAGTAGGAATAAAGCAAATCAGAAGAATGTTTTGGATATGCTGTCTGCGTTGTTTCTGCTTGAGATGAAGATGTTAAAGAAGATTACAGAGGGAACAAGTGAGTGGGATGTGTTTGATAATGATTCTGATTTATTTTCGCTAAAAAGTTGGTCAACCAAGGTAATTCCACTAAACAATGCTTTCGGTGTCCTATCGGATATGATAAAAGATGGAGAAAAATATACGCCTAAGCCTGTGGATGTTTAGTTTTAAAATGGGAATAGTGAGAATAATAAACATATGTGGTTGATAATTTGTGATGGAGCTTTTTGTTGATTAGTTATCACGAAAAAACATAATCACAAGGATAAAGATACATTTACAGTAGCCCGGATTGTAGTCTGGCGGTGAATAGTCCGTTGGAAGCGCGGTGAAAGTCTTCCAGAAAGTGTCAGATTTTTGACCAGAGTTTTTGATATATTTTTCAGCCTGCTTGCCATCATAATCCTGTTACCATTCATGATTCCTATAATGATCGGATTAAAGCTAACCGGAGAACATGATATCTTCTACGGGCAAGAGAGAATAGGTAAAGGTGGTAAGCCGTTTAAGGTCTGGAAATTTGCAACGATGCTTCGTAACAGCCCCAATATGGCTGGAGGTACATACACAAGCAAGAACGACCCTAGGATTCTGCCCATGGGTAAGTTCCTTCGAAAGACGAAGATAAATGAGTTGCCTCAACTTATAAATATCTATACTGGAGAGATGTCAGTGATAGGTTATAGGCCTTAGTTCACAGTACCTGGCACCAAAATCGCGGATTGATGGACGTACTATTGCTGCAGCATTCAGAAACGAAGAGTTTTGCGGAGAGTGTATGAAGATGGTATAAGGTAAAGATTGACAATCCCGAAGTCTATCAGTTAGAAGAATAATAAAAATGATAAGGGCAGGGATTAACAGTATTATTAAGTCCAAAAGCTATATCCATTAAGGGGACTTTTTAGTTGTTGCAGATACAATCGGATTGGAAGTATTGGTTATGTTAGTGCTGATCCGAGAGCAAGATAACCGAATTGGAACTACAAGTATGACAATAAAAACAGACAATCTGCAATATAATAATATTGTCTGGATTAGAGGCATTACGTCTCTGATTGTCGTATTAGGGCATGCTTTGAGTGATGTGATACGTGAGATGCCTGCAGTAATTCAAGAAGGTGGCACTCCGAATCTTACGTATCAAGTAATGATTGCTCTTAATGCCTTTATAAACACTTTTCACATGCCGCTATTTATGAGTGTGTCCGGCTTTCTGTTTTTCAAAGAAATTAGAAAGTTGAAAGAATACACCTATACTGAAGGTGCATATGCGACGGAAATAAAAGATTTTAGGTCATTTGTTGTTAAAAAGTTTTATCGACTAATGATTCCTTTTTTGATCGTTATGTATTTTTGGCGCAAGCCAATAATGATTTTTATATCAGGATGGAACAATCCTAATGGAAGTATGTTGCAGAAACTTAGGGAATACATAACGTTTTCCACAACCGGATCCCTTTGGTATTTGTATGTATTATTTGCTATATTCATCTTTCAAAAGATGTTTATAAAGATAATTTGGAGAAATGGTAAGACCGCTGTTGCATGCCTTATTATTTTTGCTGTGATGAGCTATGCGGGAAGCTTTTTGAGTGGTCCGATACACCATTTTATGGTCTATAATTTTTTCTTTTTCATTGGATGTGTTATACACAGATATTGGGAGAAGATTAAGGAAAGAGAAAACTTAGGAATAATTTTAGCAATTTCATTAGTCTTTACAGTAACAATCATTTGTGACACGCTAGAACTTGTATTTGTTCCGTCTTCTCTAAAGAATGGTATGAATCTTGTTATTGCCGTAGCTGATATATTATTGGTTTATAAGCTGACAGGTGGAATACAGGAAAAAGCGGTACCAAAGAAAGTGTTGTTTCTTGATAATGTGAGCATGGGCTCATATTTATTCCATGGGCCAATTATACTTGCTATATTGGCTGTTAATAGGGTTATGATAAATGGTTTTGCTCTTACAGTTGTTTGTTTTGTTATAGGCTATACAGGTGCTGTTATTCTTACTTTGATCGTGAGGAGGCTGCATCTACATTTTGTTCTTGGTGAAGGTAGAGTCAAGTGTATATAGACTGGCATGAGTTTTAAAGGAGAAAAATATAGTTTTATAAGCAATAAGGTGCAGAGCACCGGATATGAATAGATTATCTAGTTGGATTAATAATATTTGAGGAATTGTGTTTTAGGTATGGTTATTTTAATTATAGGTGTGGTAGCAAGTTCGGTGCTTCTTGTGGCTCTGCTTAGAGGTGCGGCATATAACGAAAAAAGTTCTGAAAAAGAATATGAAAAATTTAAGAAAGATTATATAGATAAAAAGAATAAAAAGGATGACCTGTAAGGGGGATATTTGAATTTTTAAGTTATTATCTTGTGCTTTAGTACGGGACGAAGATGGAGCGTAGGAGAGTGGGCTTGTATGAAGTATATAGTGTTATCGTTTGATGATGGAAGAAAGGATTTCTATACAAATGCATTTAGAATCTTAAAAAAGTACGCCCTAACGGCTACGCTAAATGTTATTACGGATTTTGTTGGGAGAACTGATCTAAATGCATTTGAATCAGGCAACAATGAAGCTGTTACATGGGATGAAATCAGTGAAATGCATGAATATGGAATAGAAATTGCAAATCATTCAGCTAATCATTCTAATGAGATTGATCAGATAACGAAAGGTGTAGATAAAATCAAAAGACAGCTTGGGATCAATAATGTTGGTTTTGCGAGTCCAAATTCTGAAATCAATGAGAAGAACATTGCAAAATATAAGGACAATAGTTTCGAGAATACAATTGCATATATAAGGAGTGGAAATCAGATTAGAAGAGATGGAAAGCTTATTACGTATATGCTTTCAAAGCTTACCAAATCTCCGTGGTTTTATTATCTTTATAACAAAAGGAATTTTATAAACATTATGCATTCCAGGCGTGAGGCTGAACGTGGGTTTTATCCAAGTATAACCTGTAATAGAGATAATAGTATTAGGCAATTGAAATACTTAATTGAGAAGCTTCCGGATAATAACGCTGCAATTATAATGTTTCATAGTATTTTGAAAAAAGATGATGCTGGATGGGGTAAAGACAGATGGTTTAATAGCGTTGGAGATTTTTCTGAAATTTGCAAATATCTGTCTGGACAATCAGATGTAAAAGTTATAACAAATATGGAACTTGATAAGCTGTTATCCGAAAAATAAATGTGTGTTTTTGACAATGCAAAAGAGATATTGGTGATATCTGTAAAGAAAAAGGAATTGGATTAAATGGAAGAACAAATAACTATAAAACTTCTAGACGAGACATCGGTTGATGATCAGATTAAGATATATGCAGAATCTTTTGGCTATCGCGGCAGTATTGATAAACTTAAAGAATTCTGGATGGAGAAACATTTCAATAATCCAATTGATAAATCAGCGATTTTTGGAGCATATGTAAACGATGAACTGGCTGGAATAAATGCCTATACGCCCATGGATTATTCGTATACCGGAAGAGTTATTCATGTAGTTCAATCTTGCGAAAGCGGGGTTGCTGTAAAATTCCGCAGAAGAGGCATATGGGTGAAAATAGTTACCTATGCAATGGAGTATTTTAAGAAGGAAGGCAAGTACGAGGCAGTGATAGGCTTTCCAAATTATAGAAATTCATATCCGGGCTTTGTAAAAATGGGATGGCTGACATTGTTTAATGAAGAAAATATGTTGATGATTAATAATGGGCCGGCTGTATTTGGCACAAAGTTTCCTAAAGCTATCAGTTGGATTGGGAAACTTGCTGAACTACAGAAAATTCCGATGTCATTCAAATCTAAGAAATCGAAGTATATAGTAGAAAAGGTTGAGTCCCTAAAATTGGAAATGGAGAATGATGACAAGATTTCCTTGAATTTGTCAGAAAAATGGTTTGATTGGAAGATTGGATACAAGAATCATGATTTATATTCTGTAAGAGATGATGATAAAATCGTAGCTGGGTTTGTTGTGGAAAAAAATGGATTAGATGGAGTGAGGTACCTGAAGTTAATAAAAGGATTTAATTATTGCGATGACAACAAGGTATATAGAGAAGCATTTATCGCTTTTGTGGAGTTTGTTTTCAAAAATAGAGAAATTTCATTATTAAGGATATGGACAACAGAGATGGATAAGTATAAGAAACTGGGTTTTATCCATATGAAGAGTCATGTGAATCCGTACATTGTTTATCCGTTGAATGAGGATAGCCGCGAACTGCTTGCAGATCCTGAAAAGTGGAGTGTTGGTCTTTTGGATCTGGATTGAATATAAAGAGAATGCAGTATTAGTTTTAGGGAGCAAACATGGGGAATATAGCTATAGTGGATAATAAATGTAACAAAAGTATACTACCGCTGTTTTCGGTTGCCATATCTGTATATGAAAAGGATAATCCTGAATGGTTTGCAAAAGCACTTGAGAGTGTTATTGATCAAACGGTTAAGCCGGATGAGATTATTATTGTGGTTGATGGCCCTGTTCCCAAAGCTATTCAAGAAGTAATCAATAAATATGTGGCATATGGAAAGAGTATGGGGGTGAAAATCAGAGTACTTAAGCTCAGTGAGAATAAGGGCCATGGAATAGCAAGGCGAACTGGAATTAAGAACTGCAGAAATGAGTTGATAGCGATCATGGATGCAGATGATATATGTGTTTCTAATCGCTTTGAACAGCAACTGAAGTTCTTTGAGTCTGAAGAGTATGATATTGTTGGCGGGGATATAGCTGAGTTTATAGAAGAGGGAAATTCTATCTCATATCGAAAAGTACCGAAGAATCACCAAGATATTATTTCCTATATGAAGACTCGATGTCCGATGAATCAAGTTACCGTTATGTTTAAGAAGTCTGCTGTTGAATCTGCAGGAGGGTACAGGGATTGGTATTGTGATGAAGATTATTACTTATGGCTTAGAATGTATTTGAATAAAGCTAAATTTGCGAATACAGGGACAGTGCTTGTTAATGTACGAATTGGTGAAGATATGTATCAAAGACGCGGGGGGATTAAATACTTCCGGTCAGAAGCGAAACTGCAAAAGTGGATGCTTCGTAATAATGTTATCAATTTCTCGACATACTTGATGAATGTTGGAAAAAGGTTTATTGTTCAAGTTCTTATGCCGAATAAAGTGCGGTCATGGATGTTTAAGAAGTTTGCAAGAAATTAATTTGGTAATGTCAGGAGAAAAAGTTATGTCATTAAAAGACATTTTCTCATATAAGGGGATGTTGAATAAAAATAATGATGCACATGAATTGAATGATGCGGATATAAAAAGACTTCAAAATTGTATGATTACATGCACAAAGGAACTACTTGATGTTTGCAATAAGTACAATATAAGACTGATTCTTCAAGGAGGAACACTTCTTGGGTATGTTAGACATAATGGTTTTATTCCATGGGATGATGATATGGATTTTGGACTTTTAAGAGAAGATTATAATAAATTCATTGAAATCTTTGATAAGGAGCTTTCAGACAGATATTACATAAGTGCTCCGAGAAAGCGGTATCCTACATATAATCGCTTTGTCCAGGTTTTTCGTAAAGGAACAATATTTGATGATGGACAAATTGAGAATAATGAACGTCCTTTATGTATTGGGATAGATTTGTTTCCGCTAGATTATGCGCCTGACAATAAATTGATAAGACAACTAAAAGGAATTAGAGCAAATATTATTATGGCAGTGGGCGGCTCTGTTGATACATACAAACATATGAATCCAAAGCTTAAAGCGACTATGTTGGCGTCGGCAAGTGGACGAATTCAGTATATTATTAGGATGATAATTGGATTTCTTTTTTCATGGCGGGATCCAAAGAAGTGGTTTGAGGTAATAGACGTGGCAGTTACTGGACATGGAAAGACAGGGTATATTACTTCGGGAACTGGTCGATGGCATTATTTGAATGAGATTATTCCTTCAGATACAGTTTTACCGCTTCAAAAAGTAAATTTTGAGGGTTTAGAATTATATGCTCCGAATAACCCGGATTACTATTTAACTCATAATTACGGCAATTATATGAGCATTCCACCTTTGGAAAAAAGAGAAAAGCATTTTGCGGTGAGAATAAAAACGTTGCAAGATGTGGAAGATGAAAATGATAAAAAGAAAATGGAATAATAAAGAGAGGGCAGAATAAATCCTATGAATATAGGCGTTATATTTGCAGGGGGGATGGGAACCCGCATGCATACAAAAGATAAACCTAAACAGTTTCTTGAAGTGTATGGAAGACCCGTTATTATCCATACATTAGTACATTTCGAGGAATGCCAGGATATTGATGCGGTTGTCATTGCTTGTATAGATGAATGGATTCCTTATATGAGGGATCTGGTTTTTGATTTCAGAATTAAAAAGGTCAGAAAAATAGTGGCGGGTGGAAAGACTGGACAGATGAGTATTTATAATGCTCTTGTTGCGGCTGAAGAGGTGGCTGATGGAGAGAAGAGCGTTGTGCTGATACATGATGGTGTAAGACCTTTGATAAGTGCAGATCTTCTGACCCAAAACATTGAATGTGTAAAAAAATATGGCAGTTGTATCACAACGGGAGTTGTAAAGGAAACAATAGTTGTGACAGATGGTGAAGATAGAATTACAAATATTCCTAGACGAATAGATTGCCGTGTGGCTAAAGCACCGGAAAGCTTTTGGCTGGACGAGATACTTTCGGTTCAGCGAAAGGCAATTTCTGAGGGCGTTACAGGTGCATATGATTCGTGTTGTTTGATGAATGATTATGGATACAAACTACATATGCTTGATGGTCCAACTGAAAATATAAAAGTAACAACTCCGGATGATATTTATACAATGAGAGCTGTCCTAGAAAAAAAAGAAAATCAGCAGCTTTATGGATTCTAATTCGTCTGAAATATAGAAAGCTATATACAAGGAATGAAAAAAAATGAGATGCCTTCCGTTGCCGTACTCATGAGTTCGTACAACGGTGAAAAATATATAGAAGAACAGATAGAATCAATATTGAATCAAAAAAATGTCAGAGTCGAACTCTTTATTCGTGACGATGGCTCTACAGATGACACGATAACTATTCTTCAGAAATACAAATCAGATAAATGTATTCATATTATCATAGGTGAGGAAAACGTCGGACCGGCTAATGGTTTCATGCAGCTTCTATATCATATTGATGGATTTGATTATTACAGTTTTGCAGATCAGGATGATATATGGCTTGAAAATAAGCTGTTCATGGCTATAGAAATGATAAAGGAACACGGGGAGCCGGCTCTTTATTGCTCTAATCAGATTATATATAAAAATGGTAAGCAATGCGGTTTACGATACAAAGAAAAACTCAATTTATCATTAGTTACCACTTTGTTTTCTAATCAGGTTTCGGGCTGCACGATGGTTTTGAATAAAGCGTTGGCAAGTGCATTAAGACAAGAAGGGGCGCGACCAAGGTCAAAGATCCTTGCTATGAGGATGCATGACACATGGGTGATTACTGCTGCATATGCGATTGGGACTGTAATATATGATTCTAATAGCTATATTTTATATCGTGTACATGAGAGTAACACGGTTGGAACTAAAAATGATGATATGAGTTTAGTTTCGAGATTAAAGCTTGTGGCTATCGCGTTTAAAAACAAACAGAATCTGAGTTACAGGAGTGTATATGCTGCTGAGTTGTTAAGATGTTTTCCTGAATTGAAAGTTGGGGAAAAATCAAAACTCGAACTTTTTGCAACATACAAGAAGAATATAAAAGCTAAAGTTTTCCTGCTGAGGGACAAAAAGATTCAAATAGAAAGTGGAGAGAATGGGATTGCTTATAAGGCAAAGATTCTCATGAATATTGTATAGGGGTGGAAAAAGCTTGATTACTGAAAATAGGGTTTTTCTAGAGGATTTAGACAATATAGCAGGTTGCAAATTTATTCAATGGGAGCAGTTTAAGAATAAAACCTTCTTTATTACAGGAGGGACTGGGCTGATTGGAACAACTCTTGTGGATTCATTGATACGGGTTAATGAGGAAAAAAAACTAAGTATTAAGATTATAGTTTTGGCAAGAGATTTAGATAAAGCTAAAAAAAGATTTTTTGAATCTGATTGTCTAAAGATAGTGGTAGGTGATGTTCAACATATCCCTGGAATAAAAGAAAAAATCGATTATGTGATCCATTCAGCCAGTCAGACATCTAGCAAGGGTTTTGTTGAGAATCCGGTGGAGACTATCGATGTAGTGATAGATGGAACCAGAAGTGTATTAGCGCTTGCAAGAGAAAAGCGGGTTGAAAGCTTTGTTTTTCTGTCAACGATGGAGGTGTACGGATATCCTGAAAAAGGACATAAGGTTAAAGAGGAAGAGATAGGCTCTTTCGATGTGACTAATCCGAGGAATTGTTATCCTATCAGTAAAATAATGGCAGAGAATATCTGTTTTTCATATTTCAAGGAGTATGGAGTTCCTATAAGAATTCTTCGCCTTACTCAAACGTTTGGTCCGGGAGTGGAGTATAACGATGGACGTGTGTTTGCGGAATTTGCAAGATGCGCAATTGAAAAGAAGGATATCATTTTAAAGACAAAAGGCGAGACCGAACGTAGTTATCTATACACCGCAGATGCTGTAACTGCGATTATTACTACTATCCTGAATGGTCAACCCGGTCAAATATACAACGTTGCCAATGAAGAAACATATTGCTCTATCGTTGAAATGGCAGAACTTGTAGCAGATGATAACGGTATTCGTATAAAGGAAGAATTGGGAAATGTAGAAAAAATGGGTTATGCGAAGACTCTTTATATGGATCTGAATACTGAAAAGATCAGGAAGATTGGCTGGGAGAGTAGTATATGTTTGATGGATATGTATAGAAGACTATTGCTGAGTATGAGGGTGTATGATTCTGATAAGTGCGGCTAGAAGTTTCGGCGTTATAAGTGCTTCTGTTGGTGGTGGGAGAATAATACTATGATAACGGTTTCTGACCGAATAAAATTATTTGATCTTTCTAAAGTGTTACTTGCCTTGTTGATTGTCTCTATTAATATCAGAGAACCCTATTTCCATTCAAGAGAAATTCTTTTTGGACTAGTGGTATTAACATCTTATAAATTTATAGATATTCGACGTATAAAATATGCAATAGCGTTAGTGGTAATATGGGCAATTACTGCTATATATAATATCTTAGTGCCGGGAAGTGATTTTAAGCTGGCGGGAAGTGGGTTTAACACCATAGTTATTGCTGGATATTTGTGCTTGATGTGCTTTTGTGTGAAAAAATATGCAAGTACAATTATTAGTTCATATTTAATTGTGTCAATTATAGTGGCTGTTATTACAATTGTTATATGGGTGATTTGTTACTTTTCGTCAAGTGCCTATTCATTTCTTAGAGAGTATTTTATACAAATGCAGGAATCCACGGGCTTGAGCTTTATTGCGATAGATTTAAGGGCAATACTTGGAACAAGGTTTCTTACAGTATGGTATCGTACTTCACCGTGTATGATTTGTGCATTAGGCTATTGCTTGATTGAAAGACTGGATAAAATTAATAAACACACCATCCTAATTGTTTTGTTTTCTGTGGCGTTGTTTTTTTCTGGGACGAGAGCAAATATGATGAGTGCAGTATTACTTGACTTGCTTTATGTTGCATTCTGGTTCTCTAGAAAAAGGATTCCATTATTTACGTTATTTATTATATTTTCTGGATTGTTTTCTGCTGCAATGTTTGCTTTTCTTTTTTTTACCGATTCTGGCAGCGCTTCATCTGCTATAAAAACATCAGATACCAAGTCCTATTTTTCTACATTTGCTTCTGATGGACTGAGAACTCTGTTTTTTGGATGGGGACCAGGGTCGACTTTTTACAGCTTGGGACGTGGTAAAATGGTGGATATTACAGAGCTGTCATTATTTGAAACTATAAGACGATATGGTTTGATTTCAACATTTGTGATCTTTTTTTATATTTGGTTTTCTCCGATACGCAGTGAATTGTTCAGACGTAATTCAATTAATAACTTATTTTATGTGGCAACGTTAATGGCATATATAGTTACAGCATGTACTAATCCATATTTGCTTGATAGCGTTGGTTTTTGTGCACTGTTGTTCTATTGCACATGTTTTAAATTTGGTAGATTAATACATGAAGATGAAAAGATAGAGGCACGTAAAGCGGAACAAGATTATGCTTTCTAATAAATCAAGTGAATCTAAGGCTGTTAAAGCGGGTATAGGATATACAATAGGGAATTATCTCTTAAAGGGATTAAATTTTTTTACGATTCCACTTTTTTCAAGGTTACTGAGCACTTCTGATTATGGAATCGTAAATACGTTTAATGCTTATGAAGCAATAGTATATGTACTGATAGGTCTGGCTATTCATTCTAGTTATAAGAATGCTAGATACAAATATAAAAGAATCGATGAGGGCGCGGAAACTGGCAAAGATTACAACACATATGTATCTGTTACAATTGTTCTTTTGATATTCAGCCTTGTTTGCTGGGGGATTGGTATTAATATGCTGACTCCGCTATTGTCAAACTGGCTGGAATTTAATAGAGCGGGATTAAATGTATTAATCATATATGCGTTTTCCAATGCTGTCATAGTTTGTTTTAATACATATGTTGGCATAGATTATAAATATAAAAGTTTTCTTACAGTTGCAACGATTAGCGCGGTATCCAATATAGTTTTATCAATACTGTTAATAAAATTTGTGTTTAAAGAGCAGGCATATTGGGGTAGGATACTTGGAACAGCAATACCCGCTTGTTTGATAGCGATTTATGTAGTGTCAAGGTTTTTAAAACAATCCAAACCGAAGAATATAAAGTGTTTTTTGAAATGGGGAATTCATTATAGTCTCCCTATAGTACCTCATGGTCTTAGTCAAATTGTTCTTGGCCAGTTCGACAGAATTATGATAACAAGGATGATTAATTCTGCAGTATCAGGCGTATATAGTTTTGGATATAATATTTTTTCGATTGTTCAGGTTACGGCCAATTCTCTGGATAGTGTTTGGACACCATGGTTTTACGAAAAGTATAATCAAAAAGAGTATCAGATAATCAGAAAATATGGCTCGTTATATGCACTGCTTATACTGATTTTCTCTGTAGTTGTAATGCTTGTTAGTCCTGAACTTGTAAAGCTTCTGGGGCCTGAAGAATACAGGGAGTCGATGTATTGTGTGCCTCCGCTTATTGCAGGAGGCTATTATGCATTTCTTTACACATTACCTGCTAGTATTGAGTATTTTTTTGAAAAGACCAACTATACTATGATTGGAACTATGAGTGCTGCGTGTATAAATATAGTTCTCAACTACATATTTATTCCTCGATATGGTTATGTAGCTGCTGCATACACAACATTGGCTACTTATTTTTTGTATTTCCTTTTTCATTATTTCTTAAGTAAAAGGATTGTAGGAAGATACATATATTCAAATAAAGTGATAGGATTATCCTGCATAGTGATTTTTGTTGCCAATGTTTTTACGTGTTATCTTATTCCATATATATTGATCAGATGGTTTTTGGCAATAGTTATAGGATGTGTGACATTGATTATTGAAGAGAAAAAATATGGCTTTATTATGAGTATAATCCATAAGAGGATAAAGAGATAGGTCAGATGGTGATAAGGGATGAGTAAACTAAAAAAAATGTCTTTAAGGGAGTGTCAGGAAGCGGCTTTAGAGACACTTATTGTTTTAGATGAAATTTCAAAAAAAGCCGGAACGAAATACTGGATAAATTTTGGCTCATTAATAGGAGTAATTCGGCATAAAGGGTTTATCCCATGGGATGATGATCTTGATGTTGGAATGCTTAGGCCGGATTATGATAAGTTTTTAGCTTATTTCAAACGCCATTCGTCTGAGTATCCTGATTTTAATATAGATAATAAATATGAGGTCAAAAATTGTCCGTTTAATATAACAAGATTCTGCAATAATAAATACTTAGTAAGATATACAGAATACTGCAAGCATAACCGATCCGGAGTATTTGTAGACATTTATCCATATGATGGAGAAGGGAAAACTAAAGATATTAAGTATTGGAAGAGGAATGATAGAATTAGATTGATTTGCGGGAAAATGTCTTCGATGGCAATTTACAAAAAGGTATGGGTTGGCAAAACTTTTAAAGACAAGATTTTTCATGTTTTTCCGATAATTATTGCTAAAATAATGGGACCCAGATTTTTCCTTGATATAATGGAAAAGATAGGAAGAAGATTTGACATAGATAATAGTGATTATGTTTATTGCACGACGTGGTGTTTAAACAAAACAATGATTTTTGTTCCGAAAGAATTACTGTCTGATTTTATATATAAAGACTTTGAAAATATCAAAGTTCAAATTCCTAAATATTATGATGAATTGCTAACTATGGTTTATGGCAATTACATGGAATTGCCGCCTGAAAAAGAAAGAATACCATCACATAATTACATTGCATATAAAAATGCAGGGAGAAATAATGGTTAAGGGTATGCAAAAAGGCTTGCAGAGCAATATAATCGCAAGATTGTTGATATAAGTCTAAGGACTGTTAATGCAGATAAAGCTTATATCCTGTGGTATGATGCGGAAGCCGGAGGAGTTTTTGCATTGGTGAAGAATGCCGAATATGTTGTGATAAAGTCATTTCACGGAACAATTTGGAGAATGTAGAAACAAAGGTGAATCTGTGTTTTTTCTAGAGAATAAGCAGATGCAAAAATTGATGAATTGCTTGAACTATTTTGCCTAACAGAATTTAAACTGATAACTGGAAATGAAAATGTTCTGAAATATATAGACTATGATCGAGTAGAACGAGTGTTAGATGTGAAACGTTATGAGTCCTTGCAATACTTAAGGACTGTATTAGAACTTGGTGATTAAATAGAGGTGATGACGTGTATCAGACTGGGTATTTAAATACTCATCAAAAGGATCAGTGTTTTGGTTGTGAAGCCTGTGCTCAGATATGCCCTAGGCATTGCATTAAAATGGAAGAGGATACGGAGGGGTTTCGGTATCCAGTTGTGGACAACACTTTGTGTATCAATTGCCATCTTTGCAATAAGGTTTGCCCGTATGAAAATGTGCCAAAGAAGAATGATGAGAAACAATTATTTTTCGGTGGATATTCAAAAGATGAAAAAATACGAGAGAGCAGTACATCAGGAGGGGCTTTTTCCTTGCTTGTAAAAGCTTGGTGTAGTGACTTCGAAGATTATGTGATTTTTGGGGCTGCTACAGATGGACTAGATGTTTATCATACATACATAACAGATATTAATGATTTGAGGATTTTTCGAAAAAGCAAGTATTTACAAAGCAAGATAGGAACCTCTTATCAGGACTGTAAACAATTCCTTGAAGAGGGTAAGAAAGTTGTTTTTTCTGGTACGCCATGTCATATAGCAGCGATAAAGCGTTATTTGCGAGATGTGGATCAAACTAACCTGTTGACTATAGAAGTTGTTTGCGAAGGTGTACCAAGTCCACATTATGTTAGGAAAATGAATCAGTGGTGTGAAAAGAAGTATAATGGATCTATAGAAGTTCTAGACTATCGATATAAGGATGGGCGCAAGTGGGATTTTCAGGTAATGTATGCAAAAATCAAAGGGGGAAGGAAGGTTAAGATAGATAGATGGTTTAATCCTTTCTGGTCAATTTGGCTCAATCATCTTATGAGCAGGCCAAGTTGTTATAAGTGCCCATTTACAACGCAAAAGAGAGGGGCTGATATCACATTAGGGGATCTTTGGGGGGTGCACATTTATTGTCCAGAGTTATATGGAAGAAATGGCGGTTCGTCACTGATTGTGTGTAACACAGACAAAGGGAGAGAGACCCTGAAAAGAATAAACGGTGATTTGTACGGTCATCAGCTTGATCTTGAAACAGCTATTAAGTATCAAGGCCCAATGAGAAAAGCGATTACAGAGAATCCAGAACGTTCAGCTTTTATGTCGGATTTGGCAAGTAATATGTCATACGAAGATATTAATAAAAAATGGGTAAAGGCTCCAGGCTTTAAACTGTTATGGCAGAAATATGTTTGGGGGAATCGACAGAAAGTTGCACTCTGGAATTTTAAAAGAGCTATAAGAATGAAAAGGAAAGAAAAAAGTGATTAAAGTAATTACATACGGATCATACGATTGCCTACACTACGGTCACATTCGTCTACTTGAGAGAGCTAAAGCTTTAGGGGATTTTTTGATTGTCGGGGTTACATCTGAAGATTTCGATATCAGTAGAGGGAAGATTAATACTAAACAATCGCTTGCAGAGAGGGTAGATGCCGTTAGAAAGACCGGATTGGCTGATTTAATAATTGTTGAAGAATACCAAGGACAGAAGATAGATGATATACAGCGCTATGGTGTAGATATATTTACGGTGGGCTCAGATTGGGAAGGACATTTTGATTATCTGAATGAATATTGTCAGGTTGTTTATCTTCCGCGTACAGAAGGTATATCTAGCACTGAACTTCGTGCTGAAGAACAGAAACTAACAATGGGAATTGTAGGTGAACCTAATTCTGTAATTGATAAATTTATTAAGGAAGGCTCATATGTAAATGGATTGGAGATAAAAGGATTATGTACAGAGGATGTAAATAAGATTCCCGATAGCATGAGGTCCTTGGGCTTGATAACAGACGATTACGATGAACTTCTTCGAAATGTGGAATCTGTATATGTTGAAACTAAACCGGAAACACATTATGAATTGATTAAAAAGGCATTAACTCTTGAAAAACATGTTATTTGTGAGTCTCCAATGTTTCTTTCTGTTAAACAATGTAAGGAGTTATATGGGCTTGCGGAAGAAAAAAACGTAATTTTATTAGAAGGAATTAAGACAGCATATTCGTTAGCTTTCAATAGGATGATTGTTTTGATCAAAAGTGGAATTATAGGAGACATAGTTTCTGTAGATGCAACATGTACTAGTCTAGCTTCAGGAATATCTGAAGAAACTAATGGAAGTTTATATGGATGGTCTCCGCAAGCTTTGCTTGCGGTATTTAAGATTCTGGGCAGCAATTATCAAAGAAAACAAATCCAAACAATGTTATTGAATGATAGAGCTGAAGGTGAACGGAAAGTTGATTTATTTACAAAGATTGATTTTATTTTTAACCATGCAGTTGCTTCGATAAAGGTTGGAAAAGGTGTTAAGTCTGAAGGCGAATTGGTAGTTAGTGGAACAAAGGGATATATTTATGTTCCGGCTCCATGGTGGAAGATGGATTATTTTGAAGCGCGATATGAAGATTCTAACGATAATAGGAGATTTTTTTACCAACTCAAAGGTGAAGGCATTCGGAATATGATTGTTCAGTTTGTGAGATCCATTAATGATCGCAATGATGAAAATCGAATTGACCAAGACGTTTCTATGAGTATTTCAAAGATTATGCAAGATTTTAATGAAGGCAAGGATGTTATAGAAATAGGATTGAAAGAAAAAGGTTAAGCATTCGAAATGTATTGCCTTCTTTAGCCGGAAATGGATAATCAATGGAAGTTTAGTATTTCATCATTCGATAAATAGGAATTTCTTTCATTCACGTTGAGTTTACGTTGTTTTTTATGTTTTACTGTGATGGCAATATTTAAAAATATTTAATTTCTTGTTTGAGATTTAATTGTTAGGAAGGGAATGTTGAATTGAATAATATTGCTGATAATAAAAGAAATGGGACAATAGATTTTTTGAAATTTTACTTTGCAATTATCATTATGCTATTTCATAGTTTTGTGATTGCGGGAGAAGAAAAATCTATATTTCAGGGTGGAGCATTAGCTGTTGAGTTTTTTTTCTTGATATCTGGTTATATGCTAGCGGGTTCAGTGAAAAGGCAAAGTGATCGCGGGCTGGGGAATAATCTAACTATTGATACTATTAAATTCGTGCTACATAAATTTAATGGTTTTATGCCGAATTTTTGGCTTTCGATGATTTTAGCGTTTTGTGTATATATATATAGACATGCACTCTCGTTCCAATCTGCACTTAAAGATCTAGTTAATTCAGCATTCAATTGGGTTTTGTTAACTGGGAGCGGATTGGGGTCGGCAAGTGTTATTTCTCTTTCATGGTATTTGTCCGTAATGATGATTACTATTATGGTTTTATATCCACTTCTTAGGAATAATTATCAAATGGTAGCTAGCATATCTTTTCCAGTGTTTGTTCTTGTTATAGGCTATTTATACCATGTAAGTGGTTATTTAACAGGCGTAATGGATTGGATGGGAATTGCTTATAAGAGTACCCTGCGAGGTTTTGGAGAAATGCTAGGAGGAATTGCGTGCTATGAAATCGCAGAGTATCTAAAAACTTTTAATTATTCTAGGATATCAAAATCTGTTTTAACAGTCATAGAGTGGATTATGTATTTAGCAAGCAGTGTATATATGTATAATCACCCGTCATCACGTATGGATTTTCTTATATTATTTATGCTTATGGTTGGGGTAATAATATCCACTTCTGAATGCAGTTATAGCGGAAATGTGTTTAATAAATTTCGCATTTTTTCATATTTGGGGAGGCTAAGCTTGTCAATATATTTATGTCAAGAATGTCTTTTGCATTTGTCAAATGATTTGAAAGGCAATTACAATTATTGGCAATGCTTAGTGTTATACGTTATTCTTACAATTAGTGTGTCAATTGTAGTGGATATTATGTCTAGCTGGATCAAGAAACACTTCACCGAACATTGGTGCCTGTCACCATCCTGATCAAAATAGAGTCAACTTAGAGCGTGTTGCTATATAGCCTAATTATAACGCCTGGAAAAATGAAAGTATTATAGCGTGATAATTCATGATATGCGATAAGGAGTATATTGTATAAATGAAAATAGGAACCATTAGTTTTAACATATACTGTAATTTTACAAATTACGGTTCGGCACTTCAGACTTGGGCATTATTAAGAAGCATTCAGAATATGGGGTATGAAGCAACGCTGATTGACTATTGTCCCAATGTACTTGCTGATAAAGATCCACTTAACCCATTCCAGAATATGTGGGATCAGGACGAAGAATCAAGAAAGAACTGTGAACTTACAATGCCCGCAATTCGCGAGAATTATAAAAAGTTTGATAGGTTTTATAGAGAAATTTGTCCGATATCAAAACAGAGATACACATCTGAAAACTTTAATGTTGTTATCGAGTCAGAAGGCATAGAGGGCTTTGTCTGTGGAAGTGATACTATTTTTTGCATAGAAGAGTTTAAAGGATTTGATGATGGGTACTATGCAAATTATGCCTGCATGAGAGGCAAGGCTGTATCTTATGCAGCTAGTTTTGGTAGTGGAGAATTTGATGAAACCACATATCCGATACTCAATGATCGTCTAACAAACTTTAAGGCATTAGGTATTCGCGAAAATAGGATGATAGATTATATAAAGAAGCATTGTAGTGTTCCTTGTGAGAGGACAATAGATCCTACATTACTACTTACTGCTGACGATTACGACATGCTTGCAACAGACAGACTATATGATGAACCATATCTATTGTTATACACGCGAAGATATAATCCGATTATGGAATCTTATGCGGAAAAAATCGCGGCAGAAAAAGGATTAAAGATAGTCGAGATTAGCCTCAGAGCAACTAATGCAGAAAAAGGGCATATTATGAGATACGATGCAGGCGTTGAGGAGTTCCTCTCATTGGTTAAGTACTCAGAATTTGTTGTCACTAACTCGTTTCATGGATTGATATTTGCGGTCCAATACAGACGCCCAATTGTTGTTTTTTCAAGATCGCAGGCTGTAAACAAAATAAACGAATTGATAGAGTTGTTTGGTATGAAAGACTATCTGTTTGTTACGGGACAAGAGTCTTATTCTGAAATAGATTATGACATGGTTCATAAGAATATAAGTATTACGCGTCAATCATCGTTAGATTTTTTAAATATGGAGTTAGGATTGTTATAAATAATATTACAATCTAAAGTTAGAATGTATAGAATGTGGAGGAAAATATGTATTACTTAGATCCTAAAATTGTAAATCTTTATCGGATTTTCGATCAGAATGAAAGAAAAGAATATTTGAGACTGGATCTTAACGAAAATCCTGGTGGACTACCTGAAGATTTTATTAGGTCAGTTTTATCAGATATCACACCACAATTTGTGGCTCAATATCCAGAAACTTTACATTTTGCAGAAGTTTTAGCTAAACACTTACATACAGATATTAGCCACTTATGCCTGGTAAATGGCTCTGCCGAAGGGATTCGTTATATCATTCAGGCTTTTACAAGTCTTAATGGCCGGATTGTTGGAGTTGTACCGTCATACTTCATGTTTCAAGTGTATTCTGAAATGTATGGAAGAGATTTTGTGAAGGTTCCTTACAATGAAGATTTGACTATGGATATAAACAATATCATCGAAGCTTTGACTGATGATACACAGCTCCTTATACTTCTAAATCCGAATAATCCTATGGGCAATGTGTATACGGATGAAGAGTTTGAGAAAATCATGGTTGTGTCGAGAGAGAAGCAGATTACTGTTCTTGTGGACGAGGCATATCATTACTTTTATCCAAAAACTTTTATTAAATATGCGCTTGAGCAGGAACATGTTTTCATTACGCGTACTTTCTCAAAGCTTTTTTCTATGGCTGGATGTCGCCTTGGCTATGTTGTGGGATGGCCTGATGGCATAAAGATGGTTCAGAAAATGTGTACACCGCATAATACAAATGCTTTTGCTATGAAATTCGCAGAGGCCGTGTTAACAACTCCAGGGATGTTAGAGCAACTTATAAATAACTTTACAGAAGGGCGTCAGTATTTGCTAAATTGGCTTGATACTAATGGATACCCACATAAAGGGGAAGCGGGAAATTTTATATTTATAAAGCCTAAAACTGATGCTCAGAAAATTGTAGACCGAATGAAAGCTGAAAAGAAGATCCTAATCAAAACTTATCCTAATGTTGGTGAGTTTGGGGATTGCCTACGTGTGAGTATCGGGGAACGGAAGTATATGGAGCAGTTCACTGCAGCGTTGAAAGAATTAGATAATGTGTGAAGGATTATTGTCGAAATTAAAGGAGTGCATTCTTAGAGTATTGAATGATAAGTATAATTCTGAAGAAGCAGATTATGTTAGTGTTAATCGCATAGCCGACGAGCAGGGGAAATTCTACATCATAGAAACAAATGAGAATTGTACAAGTTGTTAAAGTTGTGCAACAGGGTGTGGAAGCAGGAATGGCTACAGGTACGATATCAGGGAGAGCGGATTCCATAAGAGATTCCTTAAGCTTTCTTTTCCAGTAAAAGAACCGGTCTCTTGAAATGTTGTTTTGAGAACACCAGTCCTTAACGGAGAGTCCGCTTGATTTCTGTTCATTAAGAAGCGTAGTCCAGCGGTCGACCTTGGGGTCAGGTACCAACGTGGTACACTTAGCGTCAACTTAACACAATAATGAAGTGATATTTTATTACAGTACATCATCAAACTGTCGGAATTGCTGTGAATGACTGGTATAATAGATGTTGTTCATAGTAAATTTATAAAAAATGAGC
>JAEEGL017014406.1_pt1 | contig 22302 bp, 17 predicted proteins | sample 9134231 | NCBI WGS metagenome assembly JAEEGL01 (sample SAMN16246548, study PRJNA631951) | gut metagenome | biome: gut microbiome; feature: rumen; material: fiber-attached | host: Bos | place: Iran: Karaj | collected 2018-10 | reverse complement strand
GAAGGCAAACTTGCATCACTCAAGAGATTCAAGGATGATGTCAAGGAAGTTAAGACAGGATTCGAATGCGGTCTTGTATTTGAAGGATTTAACGGTATCCAGGAACTTGATATCGTTGAAGCTTACGAAATGGTAGAGGTACCCAGATAATGAGAAAAGGCAGTATCAAAAACGTTAGAATCAATTCGGAAGTTCACAAAGAACTTTCGCAGATTATAGCGTATGAAGTCAAAGATCCCAGAATCAATCCCTTCACATCCGTTATGGATGTATATGTGGCTCCGGATTTAAAGACATGCAAGGTCTATATTTCGGTTATGGGTTCCGATGAGGAAAAAGAAAATACCATGACCGGATTAAATTCCGCCAAGGGAATGATCAGAACTCTTCTTGCAAAGAGAATGAACATGCGTAACACTCCCGAGATAACATTTATTCTCGATGAATCCATTGAAAAGGGAATCGAGATGATGAAGTTTATTGACGAGGTCAATGCGCCGCTTCATGCAAAAGAAAAAGAAGAGGCTGAGGAAAACGGGGAAGAGACTGACGAAGCAACTGAATAAATGAATTTATAAGAAAGTGTAAAGTGTTATGGACATTATTAAAGAATTAGCTAACAGCAAAAATATTGCCGTATCCGGTCACATAAGTCCGGATGGAGATTCTATCGGTTCTTGTATTGCCATGACACTTTATTTGCGTAAAGTTTTCAGGGATGAAGACAAGGACATAAGACTTTATCTTGAAGATATTCCCGACTGTTTCAAAGGAATCGGCGGCGATGAAATAATCGATAATTCCTTTGCTGACTTCGATATCGACACATATATTCTTATCGATACCGCACCCGACAGAATGGGACCGGGAGAAAAACTTTACAAGAAAGCAGACAAAACAATAAACATAGATCATCACATCAGCAATTCCGAAGGAAGCGGCGATATTAACATTATCGACCCGGGCGCATCAAGTGCGGCAGAAATGGTTTTCAGACTGATGGATGAAAAATATCTCGACAAAACAATCGCTTCATGGATTTATCTCGGTATAGTGCATGATACAGGCGTTTTCAAGTATCCTGCAACATCTCCCGATACGATGAGAGCGGTAGCGAGATTAATGGAAGAAAAGATTGACTGTCAGTATCTTGTTGACAAGACTTATTACGAAAAGAGTTTCAAACAGAATACTACATGTGCAAAGATAGTTCTTTCTTCCAAACTTTACCTTAACGGAAAAGTCATTATCGGAAGCATCAGCATGAAGGAAATGGCTGATGAAGGCATCGTCAAAAACGATTTTGAAGGTGTCATCAATCAGTTAAGAGTAACGGAAGGGACTGAAGTTGCCATATTCATGTATCCGATGAATGATGCCACAATGAAAGTTAGCCTTCGTTCGAAAGAAAAAGTGGATGTTTCCAAAATCTGTGAAGCTTTCGGCGGCGGCGGACATATAAGGGCTTCGGGATTTTATCATAAAGGCACCGAAGAGGAAATCCGTGAAAAACTCCTTGAATTACTTGAAAAGGAAGACTTATAAATGGAAATATGCAATGATATTCCCAAATTAAAAAATAAAAACTGCGTAAGCATCGGAAAGTTTGACGGCGTTCATTTAGGACATGTGGAACTCCTCGAAGAACTGGTTCTTTCGGGAGATATTAACGAACTGGAAACCACGGTGCTGACGTTTGCTCCTTATCCTGAAGATTTTTTTCAGAAAAAAGAGCTGTTGCATTTAAATACAAAGGGTGAGATAATCTCTCAAATCGAAGAAATCGGCGCGGACAGACTTGTATTTGCAAAGTTTGACGAAAACCTAATGAATATGAGCCCCGAAGCTTTCGTTAAAGACATAATAGTCGGAAAGCTAAATGCGGCCGTTGTTGTATGCGGAAGCGATGTTTCGTTCGGAAAGGACGGAGCGGGAAATGCCGGGACGCTTACCGAACTTTCAAAACGATACGGATTTGAAGCGCAGATTATCGACAAAATCGAATATAAAGACGAGGCAATATCCTCATCGAGAATAGTAAAAGCAATAGAAAACGGCGAGATGGAAGATGTTTCGGAAATGCTCGGTTATGATTATTATCATTACGGAAGAGTAATAAAGGGCGAAGGACTCGGACACCAGTTCGACATTCCGACGATAAACATCAATCCGGTCAAAGGCCGTGTTATTCCAAAACGCGGTGTGTATTTTACCGTAGTGGAAACGAGGGATAATGAATCGTTTAAGGCTGTGACAAATGTCGGTGTAAGACCTACGGTTTCTTCAAACGGTGAGGTGAATATCGAGAGTCATCTCCTGGATTGCCCGAAAGACAGGAATCTTTACGACACTCAGGTAAATGTTTATTTTCTCAAATATCACAGAGAAGAAAAAAAATTTGATTCTGACAAGGCTTTATTTAAACAAATAGAACGTGATATAATTGAAGCTGATATTTTTTTTGAAGGCATGTAGGAGGTAGACATGACTCTTGCTAATATTCTTTCCTTGTGCGGCGGTCTGGGACTTTTCCTTTTCGGAATGAAACAGATGAGTGAATCCATCGAAAAGGCTGCCGGTGCCAAATTAAGAAAAATTCTTGAAATATTTACGACCAACAGATTTGCAGGCCTCGGGGTCGGAATGGTTTTCACGGCGATTGTACAGTCCTCAAGTGCCTGTACCGTCATGGTCGTATCGTTCGTTAACTCAGGACTTATAAATCTTTATCAGGCTGCGGGAATTATTATGGGTGCCAATATCGGTACTACCATTACTTCCCAGCTTGTTTCATTTAAATTAAGCGATTATGCTCCGATTTTCCTGCTTATAGGTGCTGTTATCGTAATGTTCGTTAAAAAGCCTTTTGTTAACAGAATCGGACAGATTATAGTTGCTTTCGGTACTTTGTTCCTCGGTATTTCGTTAATGAGTTCCGCAATGGGCGGACTTAAGGAATCCGAAGCCGTAATTAACCTTTTCTCATCGCTTTCGAATCCTTTCCTTGCGCTGATTTTAGGTTTCCTTATTACAGGCGTGGTACAGAGTTCTTCGGTTACCGTAAGTATTGTCCTTTTGCTTGCTCAGCAGGGACTTTTGGAAAACTTCAACATAGTTATTTTTATCATCCTCGGATGTAACATGGGTGCATGTGTATCGGCGCTTCTTGCATCTCTTTCAGGTATGAAGGATGCGAAGAGAGCAGCTATGATTCATTTCCTCTTCAACCTTTTCGGAACCATAATCGTATTTATCGTTATGCTCTTTGCGGGAGATTTTATAGTAAACGGCATAATGACATTATCGAAAGGCGATTACGGACGATTTGTTGCTAACAGCCATACAATCATCAAGGTTGCTCAGGTTCTTGTGCTGTTCCCGTTCTCTAACCTGCTGGTTAAGGCAACATACATTGTTATTCCGGGTAAGGATGAAAAAGTCGGATACAACGACGAATTCAAACTTCAGTTTATCGGAAACAAGGTTGTATTTAACCCCGCTACCGCAGTTGTAGAAGTTACAAACGAAATCGAAAGAATGGCAAACCTTGCGCTTGATAACTTAAACAGAGCTATGAATGCGCTTGTCACTCTTGATTCCGAAGAAATAGAAAAGGTTGCGGAAGTTGAGAAAAACATCAATTTCCTTAACAAAACGATTACGGACTATCTCGTTAAATTAACACAGAGCAATATCCCTATCGAAGACCTTCAGAATATCGGTGCGTATTTCCATGTAGTCAACGATATCGAAAGAATCGGCGACCATGCTACCAACATTGCCGAGACTGCACAGATGAGAAAAGAGAAGAATATCGAATTCAGTAAGGAAGCATTTAATGAAATGGCTCAGATGATGGAGGCCATCAACTTAAACCTTCAGTACGCAATCGAAATGTTCGCATCAAGAAAGATGGAACATATAGATCAGGTAAGAGATACGGAAGAAAAGATAGACAATATGGAAAAAGAATACCAGCAGACGCATGTTAAACGTCTTACAAAGAACGAATGTACAGCTGAAGCTGGAATGCTATATTCCGATATTTTATCCGGTCTCGAAAGAGTAGGCGACCATGCTACGAACATAGCGTTCTCGGTACTCGGAAAGAATTCAGGCAAAGCATAAGAGTTTAAACTTTTTATAAGAAAGGAGGGGTGGTTATGTCAGTTAACAAAGAGGAACTGGTACAGAATGATTTTATCATTGATTACGGTAAAATCGAGGATATCGGTGCCAATATTGAACCTGCCGTCTTATATCAGGATTTAATAAAAAGAATTAGAGATTACCATCCTTCTGAAGATTTTTCATCAATCCGTGCTGCGTATGAACTTGCTTACAGTGCTCATGAGGATCAGGTAAGAAGAAACGGTGAACCTTACATTATTCACCCTCTTTACGTGGCTATAATTCTTGCAGACCTTCAGATGGATAAGGAAACCATCATCGCGGGCATTCTTCACGATGTTGTTGAGGATACAGTGCTTACGGTGGAAGATATCGAAGCAAAATTCGGATCTGATGTTGCAAAACTTGTTGCCGGTGTTACCAAAGTCACCAAAGACTTCAAATATTCTTCAAAAGAAGAGGAGCAGGCAGTTAACTTAAGAAACATGTTCCTTGTTATGGCGCAGGATATCCGTGTTATTATCATCAAGCTTGCGGACAGACTTCATAACATGAGAACCCTTGAGCACATGCCTCCTCACAAGCAGTATGAAAAGGCCAAGGAAACGATGGAAATATATGCGCCTTTCGCACAGAGACTCGGTATTTCCAAAATCAAAGTCGAACTCGAAGACTTATCGTTTAAATATCTTGAACCCGAAGCTTACGAAGATCTCGTAAATCAGATGATTTTCACCAAGGAAGAACGTGAGGATTACATCGCCAATATCGTTATGAAGGTAAAGAAAATCCTTGATGACGCCGAGATTCACGCGAGAGTCGACGGACGAGTTAAGCACCTTTTCAGTATTTATCGTAAGATGAAGAATCAGGGCAAGACCCTCGATCAGATATATGACCTTTTTGCGGTAAGAGTTATCGTGGAAGAGGAAGAAGATCTGTATACCGTTCTCGGTTACGTTCACAAGAATTTCAAGCCGATGAACAACAGATTCAAGGATTACGTAGCCAACCCCAAAGGAAACGGTTACAAGTCAATCCATACAACCGTATTTGACACGACGGATGCAAAGGCACCTTTCGAAATTCAGATACGTACAAGAGAAATGCACAAGGAAGCTGAATTCGGTATTGCTTCCCACTGGAAATACAAGGAAGAATCAGACGGTAAGAAAGTTTCCGCAAAGGAAGTCGAAAAGAGCGACTGGTTAAGAAGTCTTACCGAGTGTCTTGAAGAAGAGGATAATGAGAAATTCTTATCCCTTATTCACGACGACCTTGATATTTTCTCGGAGAATATTTACTGTTCTTCACCTAAAGGAAGAACGGTTGAACTTCCGAGCGGTTCGACACCGATTGACTTTGCGTACGCAATTCATACCGATGTCGGAAACAAGATGGTCGGCGCGATGGTAAACAATGTTCATGTAAGCAACGATTACAGACTTAAAAACGGTGACATTGTTGAAATTCTGACAAGTAACAATTCCAACGGACCGAGCCGTGACTGGCTCAAGAAAGTACGTTCCACGCAGGCAAAGAACAAGATCAATCAGTGGTTCAAGCGCCAGCAGAAAGATGAAAACATCGTCAAGGGACGTGAAAAGATCCAGGAATACTGCAAGCAGAACAATATTAATTTAGCCGAGATCATTACAGAAGATTATAAGAGAAGACTTATAGACAATTATTCCTTCAAGGACTGGGATGCGCTTCTTGCGGCTATCGGTCACGGAGGAATCAAAGAAGGTCAGGCGATTAACCGAATCGTCGCTATGTATGATAAGGACCATCCGAAGGTTTACACCAACGAGGAAGTTCTTGAATCGATTAAAAACAATTCGGTTAAATTCTCAAAAGCCGTTAAGCAGAACGGCATAGTAGTTAACGGTACTCATGATGTCGAAGTAAGATTCGGAAAATGCTGTAACCCGATTCCGGGCGATGATATCATCGGATTCATTACCAGAGGAAGAGGCGTTACGATTCACAGAAGAGACTGCGTAAATATGAGCCCGATTGTTCTTTCCGAGGAAGACAGACAGCGTGTTATTACAGCTGACTGGCAGGAAGAAGCACTTGATGGTATTCTTGATGATTATCTTGCAGAGATTACCATTTTTGCGACAGAAAGAACCGGACTTTTGTATGATGTTACAAAAGTATTTACGGAATCTGACATTATGATTAACATGCTTCAGACCAACGTATCCAAAAAAGGCGTAGCTACCATGAGACTTTCATTTAAGGTTGCCGGCAAGGAAGAGCTTGACAGATTATGTGCCAAACTTTCGGGAATCGAAAATGTAATTGAGGTAGAACGTACAAAATAAGTAAAAGACCGGAGTATAAAAATGGCAGAAATTAAAGTCGGATGCCTTGCTATGGGCGTTCTTGATACAAATACTTATTTCTTACACAAAGACGGAGAATATGACTGCATTATTATCGACCCCGCATGCGATGGGGAAATGCTTGTTACAAAACTTCGCGAAAAAGGATTAACGATAAAAGCAATTATTCTTACGCATGCCCATTTCGATCACATCATGGGTGTCGAAGGAATTCTTAAACTTAACAAGGTTCCTGTTTACGGCGGCAAAAAAGATGTTCCCGTATTCCTTGATCCCGAATTAAATCAGGGATACAGAATCCGTAAGAACGTTTCCGTTACAATCGACAAAGAATTAAGCGAAGGCGATGTTGTAGATATCAGCGGAATGAAATTCAGAGTATATGAAACACCCGGACATACAGCCGGCGGAATCTGCCTGCATTTTGAGGAAGACAAACTGCTCTTCAGCGGCGATACTCTCTTTATGGAATCATGCGGACGCACCGATTTCGAAACCGGTTCCGCAAGCGATATGAGAGAGTCGATTGCACGTCTTCTCGAGCTTCCCGAAGATACAAAGGTTTATCCCGGACACGGTGAATTTACAACCATCGAGCATGAGAAGAAATACAATCCTTATGCATTTTAATTTATTACTTTAAGAACAGATACCGGAGGATAAAAATGAGTTTAACCAAGAAGCCTTCAACAGGCATGAAAGATATATTACCCGAGGAAATGCGAATAAGAGACTACTGCATTTCCATGATTGAAAAGACATATGAATCATTCGGATTTTCGCACATCGAAACTCCCTGCGTCGAGCACATCGAAAACCTTTGCTCAAACCAGGGCGGCGAAAACGAAAAACTTATTTTCAAAGTTTTAAAAAGAGGCGACAAATTAAATCTTGAAGAAGCAAAATGCGAGAACGATCTTGTGGATTCTGGATTAAGATACGATCTGACACTTCCTCTTGCAAGATATTATTCCAATAATCAGGCAGTGCTTCCCGCACCTTTCAAAGCACTTCAGATGGGCAATGTATGGAGAGCCGAAAGACCTCAGAAGGGAAGATTTCGTCAGTTCATGCAGTGCGATATCGATATTCTCGGCGAAGCGGGAAATCTTGCCGAAACAGAACTTATTCTTGCAACAACTACACTTCTTTCAAAACTTGATTTCAAAAACTTCAGAGTAAAAATCAATGAGAGAAAAATCTTAAAGGCAATGACCGAATATGCCGGATTTGAAGCAGATAAAACAGATGCCGTTTTCATTATCCTTGACAAGATGGATAAAATCGGCGTTGACGGCGTTAAGGAAGATTTAATCGCCAACGGCTTTTCTGCAGATGCAGTAGAGAAATACATGGGTCTTTTTGATGAAATAAAGAACTTAAACGATCCTACAAATATCAAAGCACTTGATTTCTTAAACGAAAGACTTTCAGGCACCATTGAAGAGGGTGTTATCGATAACCTCAAAGAGATTTTTGTTTCGGTTAATGCAGCAAAGACTGCAGAGTGCGAGCTTATATTCGACCCTACTTTAGTTAGAGGTATGGGATATTACACAGGAACCATTTATGAAATCGAAATGGCTGAGCTTAACTGTTCTGTTGCCGGCGGCGGAAGATACGACAAGATGATCGGTAAATTTACAGGAAACGATACTCCTGCATGCGGCTTCTCAATCGGATTTGAGAGAATCATTACCATCATGCTTGAAAACGGATTTAAGATTCCCGGCGAAAACGAGAAAATCGCATTCCTTTACGAAAAAGGCATGGACAGCGAGAGAGTCGGAAAGATTATCAAAGAGGCTTCTGTTTTAAGAAACGAAGGCAAAATCGTTCTTGTTGCCAAGATGAACAAGAACAAGAAGTTCCAGAAAGAAACTCTTATGAGCCAGGGCTATACCGAATTCAAGGATTTCTATGTGGAAGAATTAAAGAACTAAACTTATGATTAAATTATTTGTAATAAAAACAGATGAAATAAATGCGGACATCTTACTTGATAAGATGTCCCTTTTGTCATCCGAAGAAAAAAACAAAGTATTAAAATACAGGCACGGGGAAGACAGGTTGAGGTCCCTCGCTGCGAGACTCATGCTTTTTAAATATGCTTTGTGTTTTAAGGACGAAACATACAAAGATATTTATTTTGTTAAAAGCTCTGAAGAATTCTCAAAAGAAAACATAAATATCTTCGATATCGAATATGCCGACAGCGGCAAGGGATACATAAAAGGGTATGAGAATATCTTTTACAATATTTCACATTCGGGTGTGTACAGTGTATGCGCATTATCCGACAGGGAAATCGGAGTTGATATCCAGGAGATTCGCGATATAAACGAGAATGTCGCAAGAAGATTTTTCAGCGAAAAAGACAATGAGTTTATCAATTCCGACTTGTCCGATAAGAAGGACAGATTTATCAAAGTCTGGACGGTAAAAGAGAGTTTTGCGAAGCTCACCGGAAGGGGTATTGCGCAGGGACTCGAGACATTTTACGAAGATTTTGAAAACAACAAAATCTTATCGGTCGCCGATAATGCGAAAATAGGCGAATTTAAAGAGTTTGCGGTAGATAAAGGTTATTACTGCTTCGCTTCGTTTTTTATATGATTCAGGTCAAAAAAAAGGACAAATTGCACTAAAATTTCACAGATTTTTTACATATGCATATATAGACATAAAATTGGTTTACATATATAATAATCAGTGGGGAAAAAACTACGGATGTTTGTAATTAGAATTCGTAATATTTCATATATCTAAAAATTGTAGAGGTAGTTATATTATGGATAATAAGGACAAATTGACCGGCTTGTATTTTTTTGATGATTTCATAAAAGTTGCATCGGAAGAGCTTGAGAAAGCTGATCCCGATAATCTTTATATTCTGATTTCTTCAGATTTTTCAAAATTCAAATATATTAACAGAGTATACAGTTACGTTGCCGGCGACAAGCTCATTAAAGATCTTGCCGATGCTTTTAGTGCGCAGGAAGAATGTATTTGTGCATGCAGACCTTATTCCGATCATATAATCGGACTTTTTTCGGTTAAAACGGATGAGTGGAGTGTTGAAAAAGAAAGACTCAAAAAACTTGAAGAGGATTTCTGCAAAGCACATAAAAAAGATTATCCCAAGACTTCCGTACATCTTAACATCGGAATCTGCATAATTGAAGATACAAATGAGGCAGTCACATCCATTATCGATAAAGCAAATATTGCAAGAAGAAGCGTTAAAGGTAATTATTCCGTTCCTTACTGTTTATACACATCCAAACTTCAGATGATTAAAGAAGCGGAATCAAGACTTATCCCCATTTTCGAAGATGCGCTTGAAAACAAAGACATTCTTGTTTACATGCAGCCTAAAATCAGCGTTACAAAAGGATGTATTAAAGGTGCCGAAGCTCTTACGAGACTTGAAGATGAAGACGGAAGAATCGTTCCTCCGGATATTTTCATTCCCGTACTTGAAAATTCAGGCAAGGTTCTCGATCTTGACTGGTATGTAATGATTTATGTTTTCGAAAAGATCAGAGAGTGGCTGGACGAGGGCAGGGAAGTGGTTCCCATTTCGGTTAATCTTTCAAAGCTTCATTTTTATCATGATTCGCTTGTTGAAGATATCATTACCGAATTTGAGAAGTATAACATTCCTTCCGAGTATGTGGAATTTGAAGTTACAGAATCGGTATTCTTTGAAGAAGCAGAACTTATTATTGACAAAATTGAAAAATTAAGACAGTACGGTTTCAAGATTTCCGTTGATGATTTCGGAGCAGGTTATTCCTCACTTAATCTTATAGGAATTCTTCCCGTTGATATAATCAAACTTGATAAGGGATTCATCAAGAATTCGCTTAACAACAAAAAGGGAATGGATATCATAAAAGGACTTATCAGAATCCTTAATGAAATCGAACTTGATATCGTATGCGAAGGAATAGAAACAAAAGCGGAAGAGAAGATAGTATACGAATTCGGATGCGATTCGATGCAGGGCTTCCTTTACGACAAGCCCATACCCATTAATTCTTTCGAAGACAAATATATTCTGAAACAGGTAATTTAATAAAAAATGCACCGTTAAACCGGAAAAGAATTTCTGATTTAACGGTGCGTTTTTTGAATCATTTATTTTGCTATTAATTTCATATTCTCATTTATGTTTCCGTATAAAACATAATCTGCAAATTTGTCTCCGTATTTGCTTTCGTTTGTTAAGAGAATGAGGTTTTTCTCCTTGTAATGACCTGTAATGTACTGAAGTTTCGTGCTTCCGAGATCGCAGCCTAATACTACTATTGTGTCGGCTTTCGAACATGAAATCGCAGCCTTGGTATATAACTGGTTATCTACACGTTCCCCCAGAAGTCTTATATTCGGACGGAGTGCTTTCTTGCATTTGTCGCAGACGGGTATACCCGGAGAGGACAGGAGATAATCTACGTCAAAAGTCTTTAAGCAACCGGGACAGTAATTATCGTATACGCTTCCGACTACTTCATTGACTTTTTCGATTCCCGCAAGTTTTTCTAGCCCGAATATATTTAATGAAACGACAGATTCGAGACGTCCTTCATCTTCAATTTTTTTGATAATCGAGTAAGATTCGTCAGGCTTGGGCAGATAGGATATAACCTCTTTTTTGTAAAAAGTATAAAAACGTTCTTTTCTGGACGAGTATTCGCCTGCAGAGAGAAGGTCTTCGGGACACATCCTGTATTTCTTTTCTATATCATAAAAAAGATTTGATTCCCACAAATCCCTTCCGCCGCATTCTACAACAGAACCCAAACCTGTAATAAACACAATCTTCCCTGATTGTTTTAAGATTCTTCGAATGTTTTCCGGCATATTCATTTCCCCTTTTATTCTATTTTAAAACTAAAATGATAATTGTCAATGTTTGCTGTATTTTTAGATTGATAAGAGATTCATAAAACTAAAAAAAACGTCATGGTTTCCTGCTTTTAAACTTTGCATTCCGGCTCATATGGCAGAAGAACATAATACATTTAATACTTGTTAAAGACATTCCGATAAAATATAATAAGAACATATTTTATTTGGAGAGATAATTTGTGGAACCATTTATAAAAATTGCGGTTCTTGTGTTTCTGATTATATTATCGGCATTTTTTTCGTCGGCTGAAACTGCATTTAACTGTGCAAACGAAATAAGATTAAAAAGTCTTGCGGACGAAGGAAACAAAAGAGCTGCTGCGGTACTTAAAATACTTGATAATTATTCCAAACTCATAAGCGGAATTCTTATAGGAAACAATATAGTCAATATTGTTGCTTCATCGCTTGCGACAACGCTCGCGCTTTTGAGCGGATATTCGTGGGCGGTTTCGGCGGCAACGGGATTACTTACTATTGTCGTTCTTCTTTGCGGAGAAATCATTCCCAAACAGTGGGCGAAAATCAAAGCGGATAAAATAGTTTTGATTTATTCTTATTTCTTTAAGATTTATCTTTTTGTTTTTACTCCCGTTATTTTCCTAGTTGATAAAACAGCAGGTCTTTTTATGAAGATTTTAAGGATTAACACAAAAGACGATTCGCCTTCGATTACTGAAGGAGAGTTAAGAACAATTCTTGATACTTCTCACGAGGACGGAGTTATAGAAGAAAAAGAAAAAGATATGATTATCAATCTTTTCGAACTCTCTGATACAGTTGCAAGAGATATTATGATTCCGAGAATCGACATGGTTATGGTTTCAAAGAATGCAGGTTACAAAGATGTAATGAATGTGTTCAAGGAAAACATGTACACCAGACTTCCGGTATATGAGGAAAGCAAGGAACATGTAATCGGAATTCTTAATATGAAGGATTTTCTTTTTGTAAGAGATCCTCAGAATTTCAATATGGAAACTCTTTTAAGAGAACCTTATTATACATATGAGTATAAGAACACCTCGGAGCTTCTCACGCAGATGCGTCTTTCTTCCAACAGTATTGCGATAGTTTTAAACGAATACGGCGATACGGAAGGCATGATAACGCTTGAAGACCTTCTTGAAGAAATCGTAGGCGAGATCCGTGACGAGTATGACAGCGATGAGGAAGAACTTATCACGAAAGTCGGTGAGAAGGAATATATTGTTCCCGGCAATCTCAAACTTGATGATATCAACGATGCCATCGGTACCGAATTTGACAGTGAGGACTATGATTCGGTCGGCGGTCTCATGATTGAACAGCTCGACAGACTGCCCAAAGAGGGCGAAAGCGTGGTAACGGAGGATAAAACGACCTTTGTGGCGCTTAAAGTTACGAAAAACCGTGTATTGTCGGTTAAAATTCTTTTACCCGACACGGAAAACAAGGACGAAGAATAGTCCGAATATACGTACATCTTTCAAAACCTTCGGAAGTATTTACTTTCGAAGGTTTTTATGGCATAATTATTTATTGTGCAAAATATTTTTTAATCAGGAAAGGTAATTGAAATGAAAGGCAGAACAGGTAAGATTATAGCAATGATTTTGATACTGCTCATTACGGGCGGACTCGGATATACTGCAATCGCCGGTATCGGACCGGGCAAAATCGGCAGCTATAGAAACGTTTCTCAGGGTCTTGACCTTGCGGGCGGACTCAGTATTACATATCAGGTTGTAGGTGAGGATAATCCCACGGCCGAAGATATGAACGATACCATTGAAAAATTAAGAAATAAGGCAGAGACTTATTCAACTGAAGCCCAGGTTTATCAGGAAGGCGGAAATAACGACAGAATTACAATCGAAATTCCCGGCGTTTCCGATGCTTCTACAATCCTTGAAGAACTGGGCAGACCCGGATCGTTATATTTCATATCACAGACAGATTCGGAAGGCAATTACAACTATGATTACGAAATCACACTTGACGGTAATCTTGTTTATATTGATGAGCAGTTCAATAAGTTCTATTTTGTAGAGGAAAATGTTGCCGTATGCTACGATGAGAAGACTCTCGGAGCGCTCAACGATGAGAATGGCAATCCTGTTTCTTATGATTTAAATGCTCATGAAGAACAAAACATTTCATATGTTCTGCTTAAATCCATAGATGAATTAAAAGCTGACGGCTCCATCATTCTCGAAGGTTCAGATGTTAAGAGTGCAAAGGCAGCTTCTCAGGAAAACCAGAATACAGGTTCAAAAGATTATGTTGTAGCTTTGTCATTCAATGATTCAGGTACACAGAAATTTGCGGATGCTACAAGAAAAGCTCTTTCAAACGGAGAGACAATTGCAATCTACTATGACGGAAACTTTATATCGGTTCCCAGAGTACAGGTTGTTATTTCAAACGGTGAAGCTGTTATTACAGGCAGCCATGACATTACAGAAGCAGACAGACTTGCTGCCAAGATCAGAATCGGTGCTCTTAAACTTCAGCTTGAAGAATTAAGATCCAACATCGTAGGTGCTCAGCTTGGTTCCGAAGCTATTTCAACATCAATCAAAGCTGCTGCAATCGGTCTTGTACTTGTTGCGGTAATCATGATTGCTGTTTACTTCCTTCCCGGATTTGCCAGCGTGCTTGCACTTATTCTTTATACCGCACTGATGGTTTGCATCCTTTCGGTATTTAATGATTCAATTACTTTAACACTTCCCGGTATTGCAGGTATGATTCTTTCAATCGGTATGGCGGTTGACGCAAACGTTATTATCTTCGCCAGAATCAGAGAAGAACTTGCAAACGGTAAAATGCTTAACGACTCTGTTGAAATCGGTTTCAAGAAAGCTTTAAGCGCCATCATCGACGGTAACATTACAACACTTATTGCTTCGGTAGTACTTATGATATTCGGTTCTGGTACTGTTAAGGGCTTTGCTCAGACTCTTGCAATCGGTATCGTGCTCTCAATGTTTACCGCACTTGTAATTACAAGATTAATCCTTCAGGGATTCATCGCACTCGGACTTGATAACCTTAAACTTTTCGGTGTAGGAAAGAAGAGAAAGACTGCAGACTTCATCGGAAAAGGACATATATTCACAATTGTTTCCGCATTACTTATTGTTGTAGGTATTGTATTCATGGGAATAAATGTTGCAAGAACAGGCGGACTTCTCAACTACTCACTTGAGTTTAAGGGCGGTACTTCAACAAGCGTTGAACTCAGCGAGAACATGACAATCGAAGAAATCGACTCACAGATTACTCCTCATATCGAAAAGATTACAGGCGACGGTGATGTTCAGATTCAGAAGGTTGAAGGCGGAAATGAAATTATTATCAAAACAAGAAGCCTTGAAGATTCCGAAAGAGATGCTCTTGATTCACTTCTTGTAAATGACTTCAAAGCTATCGAAGGCTCACTTGAATCAGAAACAATTTCAGCTACGATTTCAGGCGAAATGAAGAAGGAATCACTTATAGCTGTTTCCATCGCTGTAATATGTATGCTTCTTTACATCTGGATTCGTTTCTCGGATTTCAGATTCGGTATTGCAAGTATTGCCTGCCTTGTACATGACGTACTTATCGTTATAGCATTCTACGCTGTATCACAGATAAGCGTAAGTTCAACATTCATAGCGTGTATGCTGACGATAGTCGGTTACTCGATAAACGCGACCATCGTTATCTTCGACCGAATAAGGGAGATGATGAAGGAAGAAAAACTTCGAATCGAATCGTTCGGATCGAGAAAGAAAAAGAACAGAAACAGAAATCAGAATCAGACAGACGATTCTGCAGTAATAAACGTAAAGGATATTGTAAACGGAGCAATTACACAGACTCTTTCGAGAAGTATTTTCACTTCACTTACAACTTTCGTAATGGTTCTGCTTCTTTACATTCTCGGTGTTACATCGATTAAAGAGTTTGCACTTCCTCTTATGATCGGTATCCTCTGCGGTACATATTCATCTGTATGTCTTGCCGGAACATTCTGGGTATTCTTAAGAAAAGTTTTCGTTCCGAGAGACAATGAAGAGGAAGAAGAATTACCTTAATATAAAATAAACGAAAAAAGCCTTGCTGAAGCGAGGCTTCTTTTGTCTGCAGGGAAAGTTTCTTTGTGGGTTAAAACGGGGGATTGTCATCTTATGAAAAAAGAATGGATTTTGCTCAGAAGACAGGCTGATTATGCTTCATTGTCAAGAGAACTGGACATCGATCCGGTTGCGGTAAGAGTAATGGTTAACCGCGGTCTTACGAGTCTTGATGAAATGAGAGATTATCTGGGTGATGATACCGGTGAAAGTTTTGAATACAGGGGACTTCCCAATCTGCAAAAAGCCGTAAACAAACTTAAGGAAGCAAAAGACAGGAATCTTAAATGCAGAATAGTCGGAGATTACGATGCCGACGGAGTGTGCAGCGTAACGATTCTTATGAAGGGTTTGAAACTCTACGGCTTAGATTGCGATTTTGTTATTCCGAACAGACTTATTGACGGGTACGGAATAAATGAGAGCATTGTAGAAAAAGCAAAGAAAGATAAAATCGGATGCATTGTCACATGTGATAACGGAATTTCCGCAAGGGAAGCGATAGACCTCGCTGTGGATTACGGAATAGAAACAGTGGTTACAGACCATCATACCGTAACACCCAGCGAAGTTCCGACAAAGACGGATATACTTGTTAATCCCAAAATGGATTCGAATACATATCCTTTTAAAGACATCTGTGGCGCCGCAGTTGCTTTTAAAATGCTCTGTGCATTATTTGAAGGCGATACATCTTTTGATTCGATTAAGGAGGAACTCCTTGAGTTTGTTGCCATAGCGACTGTAACGGACGTAATGCCTTTAACGGACGAAAACAGAAATGCGGTAAAGTGGGTACTTAAAAAACTTAAGAGATCTTCTAATCCCGGATTGAGGAAACTTTGTGAAAAATGCGGTGTTTCCGAGAAGCCTTCATTAAGCTGTTATGACATCGGTTTCAGAATAGGACCCTGCATTAATGCAGCGGGAAGAATCGATGTTGCCGATTCGTGTGTAAAACTTTTCTTGTCAGACGATGATTCAAAGAATTCAAAGATATGCGACAAGCTTCTTGAATTAAATGATGAAAGAAAGGCTCTTACGGATGCATGCGTTAAGGACGGAACAGAAGAAGTAAAGAACAAGTACGGTGACAATATTCCCGATGTATGCGTTCTTTATCTTCCGAAATGCCATGTTGCCATCTGCGGGCTTGTAGCCGGAAGGATAAGGGAAAACTTTTACAGACCGACACTTGTATTTACCGATGCAAACGGCATGCTTACGGGCTCGGGAAGATCGATAGACGAATACAACATGATAGAGAATATCCAGAAATGCAGCGACCTTCTTGAAAAATTCGGAGGGCATAAGGCAGCATGCGGATTGTCGTTAAAGAAAGAGAATCTCGAAGAACTTATCAAAAGACTTAATGAGAATACGGGACTCTCGAATGAGGACCTTATCGAAAAGTTAAGAATAGATGCGGACATGCCGCTATCATATGTTTCATTCAGACTTATTTCGGATCTTGCAAGACTTGAACCTTTCGGCGCCGGAAATGTTACACCCGTGTTCGCACAAAAGGACCTTCATCTTGTCGGATTACGCCGCTTCGGCGCGGACAAAACACATATGACGATTACGGTAAAAGATCCGAAAGGCGTGTCAAAAAGCCTTAAACTCTGGAGAAAGGCCGATGATTTCGAAGAGTTTTTAAATACTGAGACGGGAGAGGATTTATCGGATATTTTTTATTCGCCCGACAAACTTTCCTCAAAGAATATTAAAATGACTATTTCGTATTATCCCGAAACAAATACTTTCAGGAACGAAACCGAAATTCAGTTTATTGTTAAAGACTATAAGTTATCTTAAAAAGTTATAAGCTTTAACAGACGCTGTGATATTTAAAATAATTTATTCCTGTAATTACGGTGACCAAAATGATTTTATGTGTTTCTCTTAATCCCGCGCTGGATAAGATGCTGAAAATCAATTCAATAAATATAGGCAAAGTAAACAGATGCTCGCTCGAGAGCGTTCATGCAGGCGGAAAAGCAATTAATGTTGCTTTTGATTTGATGCTTCAGGGCGAGGACTGTATGGTTTGCGGATTCGTCGGCGGAAGGTGCGGACGAATAATAGAGGATGAACTTTCGGAAAGAGAACTTAAGCACAAATTCATCCATCTTTCGAGCGAAACACGAACCAATATGAATTATATCGATTCGTTCGGCAATGTAACTGAAATTCTCGAAGGCGGTCATCTTGTCGATGCAAGAAGCGAAGAAGAATTTTTGCATTTATACAGAACACTTCTTTACAAAACCAATATGGTCGTATTGTCGGGAAGCCTTCCGATCGGACTCGGAAGCGATTTCTACGGAATACTTACCGATATGGCCAAAAGAGAGGGTATTCCCGTTTGTCTTGATTCATCGGGCGATGCACTTGCCGAAGGTGTGGCGCATGCACCTTTTCTGATAAAACCAAACCTTAGCGAATTCGAGAACCTTACGGCTCATAAATTTGACATTTCCGCTCTGGATGAAAGTTTTGAAGCATTCTTTGAGAGTGCGTCTTTCAAAAACGTAATGCTTGAAGATCTGATTGATATTCACAATCTCGGTATAGAAGTTATAGTTATTTCGTTTGGAAAAAGAGGCGTGCTTCTTTTCGCAAAAAATGAGATAATAGTATGTAACGCTCCTGACGTTGAAGTGGTCAATACGGTGGGAAGCGGAGACTGCCTGCTGGCAGCGTTTATTCATTCGCTTATGAAAAAAGTATCCCTCCTCGATGCGATTGTTTATGCATCTGCAGTTTCAAGCGCTCACGTCAATACGATGAATGTCGGAGATATAGACCCGAAGCTTGCGGCTAAACTCACGGGAGAGGTTAAGTACGGATTATACAGGATTGGAGAAGGTTTTGTACGCTGAAGTTATAGTTGATATTTCACATGAAAAACTGGACAGACCGTTCACATATAAAATTCCCGAACGCCTTGAAAATCTTGTCGAAGAAGGCTCCAGAGTGGATATTCCTTTCGGAGCCGGAAATAAGATTATTACAGGTTATGTAATAAGACTTACCGATAAATGCGCTTACGACCCCTCAAAAATCAAGGAAATTATCGACATTTCAAAGGGAAGCGTTAAAGCGGATGCGACTCTTATAAAACTTGCGACATTTATAAGAAAGACTTACGGTTCTACTCAGATTAACGCACTTAAAACAGTAATGCCGGTAAAAAAATGCGTAAAGCAGGAAGTAAACAGACGAGTAGTTTCAAAGATGGATTCAAATAAGCTTCTCTGTCTTGCGGAAGAAGCTTCAAAGAAACACAAGAACGCACAGGAAAGACTGCTTCGCGAACTAATTAAATATCCGGATATTTCGTATACGTTTATTACCGGAAAAATGAATGTTTCCGCGCAGGCAATTAATTCGCTTGTTAAAAACGATGTCATAGAAGTGATATCCGAAACGGTCTACAGAAACCCGATTAAGGTTGACAGACCTGAGGATACCAAGAACGTTCTCTCTGACGAACAGATGAAAATTGTAAATGACGTTAATGCCGACATTGCCGCAAACAGAAGAGAAACCTATCTTATTCACGGCATAACGGGATCGGGCAAAACCGAAGTTTACATGCACTTAATCGAGGACAGAATAAAAGAAGGCAAACAGGCGATAATGCTTATTCCCGAGATAGCGTTAACGTACCAGAATCTTATGAGATTCTATGCGAGATTCGGCAACATGGTAAGCGTAATTCATTCAAAGATGACGGCCGGAGAAAGATACGATCAGTACCTTAAGGTTAAAGAAGGTCAGGTCAGGATTATGATAGGCCCGAGATCGGCGCTTTTCACACCTTTTGACAATCTCGGAATCGTAATAATCGATGAAGAGCATGAAAGTTCCTACAAAGCCGAAAACATGCCCAAGTATCATGCGAGAGAAGTTGCCGAGAAACTCTGCGAACTGACGAATTCGGTACTCGTACTCGGTTCCGCGACACCTTCGCTTGAAAGCTATTACAGGGCAAAGCAGGGCATTTACAAATTATATAAATTAAACAACAGACTGACGGGAAATTCACTTCCCACGGTTTATGTCGAAGATATGCGTGAGGAATTAAAGAACGGAAACAAATCCGTATTTTCAAAGAGACTTCACGATCTTATAAAAGACAGACTCGAAAAACACGAGCAGATAATGCTTTTCTTAAACAGAAGAGGAGTTTCGGGATTCGTATCCTGCAGGGAGTGCGGAGAAGTAATAAAATGTCCGCATTGCGATGTCTCTCTTTCATATCATAAGGATGGTATGTTAAAATGTCATTATTGCGGATATGAAAAACCTTTTTCGAAAATCTGTCCGAAATGCAACAGCGAAAAAGTCAGGGGATTTAAAGCAGGCACCCAGATGATAGAGGATTTCGTAAGAAAAGAATTCCCCTACGCGCTGACTCTTCGAATGGATGCCGATTCCACAAAGAAGCAGGAAGATTACGAATCGATTCTATCGAGGTTTTCTAACCGTGAAGCCGATATCTTAATCGGTACCCAGATGATTGTCAAAGGACATGATTTTAAGGGTGTAACTCTTGTAGGTATTGTGGCTGCGGATATGGCTTTAAACAGCGAGGATTACAGAGCGGGCGAGAGAGCATTCCAGCAGTTCGTTCAGGCCGGAGGAAGAGCGGGAAGAGGCGATAATCCGGGCGAAGTGGTTATCCAGACATATCAGCCCGACCATTACGCGGTTAATTTCGCAAAAATGCAGGATTATGAGGCATTTTACGAGGACGAGATAAAATACAGGGAAATGCTTATGTATCCGCCTGTCGGAAACCTTCTCGGTGTTCAGATAACCGGCGAAGACGAAAAGAGAGTAATTAAGCTTTCCTCGGTCATCTCGGATATGATAGATAAAATGCCGATAAGAAACGACATAGGAAAAATAGGCCCGGCAAATGCCACACTTTCAAAAAAGTGCGATATTTACAGAAGGGTTATTTATATTAAAAGTATCGATTACGACAAACTTATTTTTGTCAAAGATACCATTGAAACGGAAACAGAGAAATTTAATTTAACAAAAGAAACCGTAATGTTTGACTTTAATCCCATGAGCGGTTTTTAAAAGGAGGTAACATGGCACTCAGAATGATCAGAGAAGAAGGCGAAGAATGCTTAAGATGCGTATGCAAGGAAGTTACCGAAATAACGCCCAGAATTCTCGAATTAATCGAAGATTTAAAAGATACTATGTATGAAGCAGACGGTGTCGGACTCGCTGCGCCCCAGGTCGGTGTCAGAAAGAGACTGGCTGTTGTTGATGTAGGAGAAGGTCCCGTTGTACTTATCAATCCCGAGGTTGTAAGTGCGGAAGGTGAGCAGACAGGTAATGAAGGCTGTCTTTCGGTTCCCGGAAAATGCGGCGTTGTAACCAGACCGATGAAGGTTAAGGTAAAGACAAGAAACCTTAAATGGGAGTGGGAAGAAATCGAAGGCGAAGAACTTTTCGCAAGAGCAATGCTTCATGAAATGGACCATCTTGACGGAATACTTTACATTGACAAGGTTGAAGGCGATCTGATGGACGTTGAAGCTCAAGAAGATTAATCTTTCTGAAACGGAGATAAAAGAATGAAGATAGTTTTTATGGGAACCCCTGAATTCGCGGCGGCTGCCCTGACTAAACTTTATGAAGCGAAACACGAAATAGTTCTCGTTGTCACACAGCCTGACAGACCGAAGGGAAGAAGCAAACTTTATGTTCCTTCGCCTGTTAAGGAAGAAGCAATGAGACTCGGTCTTAACGTATTCCAGCCCGAGAGAATTAAAAGACCTGAGAATATCGAAGAACTTAAGAAATACGAAGCAGATGTTTTTGTAGTATGCGCATTCGGACAGATTCTTTCAAAAGAAATTCTTGATATGCCCAAATACGGATGCCTTAACATTCATGCGTCGCTCCTTCCGATGTACAGAGGTGCGGCACCCATACAGTGGGCTATTTTAAACGGCGAGGAAAAGTCCGGCGTTACCATTATGCAGATGGATGAAGGACTTGATACGGGCGACATGCTTCTTAGTGCCGAGATTCCCATTGAAGATATCGATACTGCAGACACACTTCATGACAAGTTAAAAGATCTCGGTGCAGACCTTATGGTTGAAGCCCTCAAAAAACTTGAAAAAGGCGAACTCAAAAGAGTTCCCCAGCCTGAAGGACCGCTTTTTTATGCATCAATGATAAAGAAGGAAGACGGTGCGCTTGATTTTAATGAAAGCGCCGAAAAGCTTGCTCTCAGGGTAAGGGCATTTCAGTCGTGGCCCGGAACTTATGCTTCTTTAAACGGTAATTACGTCAAAGTATGTTTTGCATGCGCAACCAAAGAAAATTCGGGAATGGAACCCGGATATATTACCAGAGTTGAAAAGGACTGCTTTTACGTACAGACAGCCGACGGCGAACTTGCAGTAACGAAAATACAGCCCCAGGGCAAGAAGATGATGAGCGTAAAAGATTATCTTCTCGGCAAAAAGATTAATGTCGGCGACAGAATGACAAAGTATGAATAAAGATCTTGAAATAAGAAAGATAGTGCTTGAAACTCTGATTCAGGCCGAAAAATCGAATATTCTGTCCCATGTGATAATAAGGGATGTTCTTGATAAATACGATTATCTTTCGCAGACCGAAAAAGCCATAATCAGCAAGATTATCAAGGGTGTTATAGAGCGAAGAATCGAACTTGATTACGTTCTGGATATTTATTCGAAAACGAAATGTGCGAAGATGAAACTTCCGATTAAGACTATCCTCGAGATGGG
>JAEEGL016756861.1_pt1 | contig 22302 bp, 11 predicted proteins | sample 9134231 | NCBI WGS metagenome assembly JAEEGL01 (sample SAMN16246548, study PRJNA631951) | gut metagenome | biome: gut microbiome; feature: rumen; material: fiber-attached | host: Bos | place: Iran: Karaj | collected 2018-10 | reverse complement strand
TTTTAATTTTAAATAATAATATTTAATTAAAATAATTGATTAAAAAAATATTATTTTAATTATTTTTCTTTGAATTAAGATATTTTCTCCTAAAATTCATTATATGGGGATTGGGGATTGGGGATTGGGGATTGGGCCCAATCCCCAGAAAATATCTTAATTCAAAGAAAAATAATTAAAATAATATTTTTTTAATCAATTATTTTAATTAAATATTATTATTTAAAATTAAAAATTATTTTCCTTAATACCTTTTATTCACTTTCACCACGAAGGACAATAAAAAAAAAAATAAAAAAATATTTTTTCAAAAGAAACAAAAATTTTAGTATTCAAATCTTTAAAATAAAAATTTCAAATGCAATTTGTTTTTGAAAAAAAAATATCATCATTTTATCTAAAAATTTTATATTGTGAATAACTCAAATCACAATAAACATTAATTATATTCATAATTTACATTTATATTTTACCTTTTATCTTATGAAATTTTTAAAATAAATAAAATTACATCAATTCAAAACAATCATTTTTTATATAAATTAAGCAAATTATGTAATTTAAATAAATTAAGTAATATTTTATTGAAAGAAATACCAAATAAAGAGTTAATCATATTTTAGATATCTTAAATTTATAAAAGACATAATTTATTTTTTAAATGAAATAAACCAATTTTAAATTTATTAACAACTACAACAAAAACATAAATTAAAAAGTTACTTTCATTATTCATTTACTATTCCCAATTTTTTTCATTTTAAATATTAAACCTTACATAAAATCAAATAAGAACACTTAAAAATCACTTTTTTATCTTAATATAAAAAATTCATAATTATTGTTCTCTTAAAAACAATAAATATCTAAAAGAATTATATATATAAATTCTAAAATTTTATTCAACAAAGAATTATATAGAATAATGATTTCATATTCAAAAAATAATTCAATAATTAATTAAAAATAAAATAATCTTTAATTAAAATTAAGAAATAAAAATGTTTACAGATCGTAAAGAAGAAAAAAAAGAAGATATAACAAAACAAATAGAAAAATTACGTATTCCAAGAAAAATAAAAATAAAATGGACAAATGATACAATAGATAATGAATTTTTAACTTCTGAATTAAGTGAAAGATGTCATAAAAGGAAAAAAACTCCAAAAAAACAAATAATAAAAGATAATGATTACAATAATTAAATAAATTGACATTTTATATTGTTAATAAATAAAATTATTTATATATATTATACAATATTTTTATTCAGACAAAATTTAACTTAAAATTAATCTTCTATTCTTGAATAAGTTCTTAAAAAAACTAATATATCATTATTTTTCATTATTACATTTATTGGAATTTCAGCAATTAATTTTATAGAAATAAATTCTTCTTGTTTTAATTGATAATAATATTGTTTCCATTTAGTACAAATAATAATAAGTAAAAGAATTATACAAGAACAAGAAAATAAAATTAAAAAAAGAAAAATATTATCAGAATTTTTTTTAAAATCTATATACAATAAATCTTCCATATAAGAATAAATAGATTTAAAATAATAATCATTTAATATAGTAGCAATGACGAAAATTTCATTATTTTCAACAAATAAAAGATAATTTTCTTCTCCAATTAATTCATTAGTTGTTGAAACAGCTAAATCAAATTGTTTTTCAAAATAACTTATTGAATATTGAAAACCATGAATTAAAATATCATAAAAATTTTGATTGGGAAAATCATTATATTCACAATTAATATCATTTAAATCACATAAATTACCATAAAAAATAGATTTAAATTTATTTGAAGTTCCTTCACTAAATTTATTTTCATTTTGAGCAAAAAAAATAAATATATCTAAATTCCTTGTTATCATTACATAATAAATATAAGAAGTAAATTCTGAATTTGTCATTGTTGAATTAAATATTATTGTATTATTAAACATAAAAACATCTCTTAAATGATTTAAAGATATTAAATTTGTTATTTTTGAATTTGAAATTTTTTTCATTAAATTAAAATATAATTCATATTTTTTATTATAGAATAATATCACTTCATATGATATTATTAAATACATTATTGTTATTAAAATTATTGCAAAAATATTCATTGAAAAAACTAAAAATATATTTGTTTTTCTATATATTTTATCTTTAAATATATTTTGATTAGAATTATTTTCATTGTTGTTATTATTAATATTATTATTATTATTATTATTATTTTCAAGATGAGATCTTTTACTTTTTAATGGATTATTTTTTGGAGTTTCAATTTTTTTTTCTATTTCGTTTTTCAACAAACGAGAATTTTCTTTATTTTCTTCTTGTAATTCTATATTTATTATATCTTTAGATTCATCTTTAATATCAATATTTACTTCATCTATTTCTTCTAAATTTCTTATATTTTTTTCTTCTTCATTTTTTAAAAATTCTTCAATAGTGAAATTATCTGATTTCATTAAATTAATATAATCTTCTAATTGTTTAATTATTTCATGAATATCATTTGGATTTATTGTAGTTAATTTTTCAATTATTTGTTTATTAATTCCATACATTTTCCTTAAAAGTAAAAAAGCAACAAATAAACAAATAAAACAAGTTATTCCAACAATAATATAACCTATAATAATAATATTTTTAATTTCTTTTCTTAAATGACTAAATAATTGAGAAATAGAAGATAAATTTTTTAATAAACAATTTAAAAAATAATAATCAGTATGAGAAGTAATATAATTAATTTTATCTATTCTACTTTCTTTTTCTAAATCTTTAAAAGTAACATCAGTTAAATCAATATCTAAATTATTAATTAATAAATTTTGTAATTCTTGATCTTTCATACAATCAGGATCAGAAATATAAATATTATTTTTAATTAATCTATCTTCAACTTCATTAACAGAAGTAAAATGTTCTGTATTTGAAGCATAAATTAAATTTTCAATTTGATTAACATATTTATCACTATTAATTTTAAAAAGTATATCAGATATATTTTTACTTAAAATAAGTAATTCTACTCCATTTAAAGCTAAACTCTTATTAACATTATATATATTTAAATTAGGAAATTCAGTAAAATTATTTTCTTCATTATAATATCTTCTTAATTCAATATGAGAATATTTTCTCAAATTAAAAAATTTAACAATATAATTTAAAAACTTAATATAACCATTAAATAAATTATTCATTTGAGAAATATAATTATTTCCATAAATAATAATTACAATACTATAAATTAAAACAATTAATAAATATAAATAAAACATAATATTCATATAAGAAGCATTTCTAAATATATTAATAACATTTTTTTCTTCTCTAATTCTTTGAATTAAATGATAAATATTATTAAAAGTTAATTTTCCTGTATTTACAGAGTTAACATTACTTGAATCATCAACACTTGAACTTTCAGGAATATTTTCTAAATTTTTTTTTTTTATTTCATCTTTAATAAAATTATTATAACTATTATTTGAATAAAAAGAAGGATCACTCATTTCATTTTCTAAATCATTAGGAGGAATACTTAATTCCATTATATAAATTTTATTATCTTTATTGAATTGAAAAGCTGAAATTTTGCAATTAAAAGTTTTTTTTAAAATTGGGAAATTTAACATATTTTCATCTTTATAATCAGTATTAATTTTATTCTTATTTGAATTAGAATAAATATCTGAATTATCTTCTAAATAATTTTTATATTCATTATATTGATGAATATAAGGAACAATATCATTAAAATATTTTATGCTTTGATTATTAGGAATATTATTAACAGCATTTATTATAGATCTTCTTATTCCAGAACCTACTTTTCTATCTAATTTCACTTTATAATCTTCACTATTTAAATCTCTTCCAGTTTTTAAAACTTCTTTCATTTTAATTAAACATTGACATAAATTTTTATAAATAGAATATTTTCTCTTTCCTTCATCATTTAATTTCTCATATTCTATTTTAATCTTTGCTTGACTTTTTCTTAATTTTTTAGCTTTTTGAATATTATCTTTTTTATTATTATTTAAATTATCCATTATAACTGCTAAAATATAAAATAAATTTCTATCGAAATATGCATTAATTTGAAATTGACCTAATTCAAGTAAATTATTTTCATTTAAAAATAAAGGTTTAAAGCCTAAATGTTCAATAGGTTGTAATAAAAATGGGAAAATATAAAAAATAAAAAAATCAACATCATCTCCAAAATTATCTTTGAAATTTTTTAGATAAAAACTTTCATCAAAAAAAGCAAAATTTTCAGTGAAAGAATCAATAATACCAAATTTATCAAAAATTACAAAAAAATTAGAAAAAGAAACAGTTCTTAATAAACCAAGAGCTTCACTTTTTTCAGTAAAATTAGGAATAGGCATAACTAATAAATTAATAGGTCTAATTAAATTATTTTTTAATTTTATAAAAGTAGAAGTGTTGGTTCCAGTAACTCTTGTTTTTCCAGTTTCTAAAAAATTTTTAATAATATGATCATGAGTTTTTCCAATTGAATTAGGTAAAATAATAGAAATATTATTTCCTAAAATTTCATCTGGTTTATAATTAAATAATTTACAAACTGTATTATTATAATAATTTATTTTTCCTATATCTCTTCCAAAAGTTAAATTTATAATAAATATACATATATCATCATAAAAACGAGTTTCTACTAAATCTTCTATTTCATCTTCATTATCAATATTATTTGAACCTAATTTAAATTCCTTATTAAAATTAGATAATTTATTATCACAGATAATATGAACATATTCACTATAAATATTTAATATTGTTTTATTTTGATTTGTTATTTTTGATAATTGTTTCCATATTTTTTCTATATTTTCCTTTTTATTAATATATTCTTTTCCTTTTTTATATAATTTCTCTAATAATATTTTATTCAAAAGTAACATATTCCATAATTCACTTTTCATTCTTGAACATTCAAAAATTTGAATTTGAAGTTCTTTACTTAAATTTTCAAAAACAATAACATCTAAAATATCAATAATAGTAATATTATTTTTAATATATTTTGCAATATAATATTGATTATTAATTAATCTTTGATTTGCAACATTTTTTAAAATAAAATAAGAAAATTGTTCTTGTAAACTACTTGAAAAATTTTTACTATTTTCAATTTCTAATAAACTTAATTTGATATTTCCAAAACGAAAAAGAAGAAAACTAGCATAACAAAAATGAAATTTAGAAACACCATGAAATTTATGACTTAATTCATCGAAAATTTCAATAATTAAATGAATTAAAGTAACTTCATTTTTGTCCCAATTTTTTTGTAAATCAGAAGTATCATTTTTAATACTTTTATTATATAAAGGTAAAAATAATTCTTCTTTACATTTTAAAGGACAATTTTTTTGAGAACAATAATTATTATGTTCTTGAATATATTCACTTATTCTTTCTGATGATATTTTTGAACCAACAACACTTTTTGAAATTTCTTCATCTAATATTAAAATAAATAAATTCACTTCATCAATATCTTTTAAATCTCCTATTTTTTTCTTTATAAAAATATCTCCCATTTTATTGTAAATGAAACATAATATTATTTTAAATATAATAAACACTCCAAATAAAATAAGAGAATAATCATGAATGTAATATTTCCAAAAAAGAGAAATTAAACCATCAATATAAATTTTATATATACAAAAAATTGAACTACCATAAATTTCACTTATAATTTGATTATAATACATTTTTTTTTTAAATATTTGTTTATGAAGAATTACAATAAAAAAAAGACAAAATAAACAAATAAAATTAATCAATCCTCTACTTATTTTAGTAGTATAAGCAATAATAAATAATAATCTAATAAAACAAAAATAAATTTCTTTATTAGAATCTTCTCGACATAAAAAATTTTCACTTTTATTAACAGCATCATTATTTAAAATTGAAATAATAACATAAAAAATTTGCCATATAACAAAAAAAATAATATTAATAATTTTAATACCTAATTTATTATAAGGACTAATATCAATTTTTCCATAATAAGAATAAAGTAAAGTTAAACCAAAAGGATAATATAAAAACCATTGAAAAAATAAAAAAGTAGAAGATAGAATATTTAAAGTAGTTGTTATATTAACTTTTTTTTGTCTAATAATACAATTAATAACATAAGTAATAGAAATAAAAATTGTTAAAGTTAAAGTATATATTGTAAATAATATTATTGGATAAATTTTTTTAAAAATTCCAGAATCATATTCTAATATTGGAATTAAAACTGATAATCTAATTAATATTCTTATTGGATCATAAACTTCAAGTAAATTAAATTTTTTATATTCATCTGAATTTTTATCTAAATTATTTCCAACAAATAAATAATCTATTAAATATATATTTTGTAATTGAGATAATACTATTATAAAAATTGCCATTGTTTCTGTTATTATTCTATCTTCATTTATATCTCTAAAAAATTGGAAGAGAAATTCTTTTATTTTTTTACTTTGTGGATATTCTTTATTATATTCTATTCTTCTCATTTTTTTAAAATTAAATTTTTAAATTATTATATATAAAATTTGTAACAAGTTTTTTTTTATTAAGACATATAAATAAAATTTTTGTGAAAAAAATTAAAATTTCCATTTCAAATTAATAAATAAATAGAGGCTCAAAAATTAAAAAAATGGGATGTATAAAAACAAAAAACCCAATAAAATTATTACCAAATTCAATATCTCAAGAAATGGAAAACAATGATAATAGTATAATGGCTCCAACAGAAATAAAGAATAAAGTTAATGATAAAAATAAGGAAAAATTATTATCAAATTCAAACAACATTAATCTACAGCATTTAACAGATATGTCTCAAACTATAAAAATAAAAGCAATAATACCAGAAAATCCAAGAAAAGCAGAAGAAAATTATAAAGTAATATGTAAATTAGGAAAAGGAAGTTTTGGAAGTGTATATAAAGTAATTTATATAAAAAGTAGTAATATAAGAGCAATGAAAGTAATAAAAAAAAGTAGTATAAATTATCAAGATGATGAAAGAGTATTTTTAAAAGAAATAGAAATTTTAGCAAAAACAGAACATCCAAATATAATTAAAATAATAGAATATTATAAAGATGAAATTAATTATTATATTATTACAGAATATATTTCAGGAGGAGAATTATATGAAGCCATATCAAAATGTAATAAATTTAATGAAAGTAAAGCAGCATATATAATGAGACAAATATTATCTGCTTTAAATTATTTACATTCTTTTGGAATTGTTCATCGAGATATTAAACCAGAAAATTTGTTAGTTGAAAAAAGTTCAGACAAAGATTCAATAAATATTAAATTAATAGATTTTGGAACCTCAAATTATGTGACAGAAAAAAAAAATTTAACATTAAAAGTAGGAAGTCCATATTATATAGCACCAGAAGTATTAAAGAAAAATTATAATAAAAAATGTGATATATGGTCAGCAGGAATAATATTATATATAATGTTAATAGGAAAATTACCTTTTCATGGTAAAAACACAGAAGAATTATTTAATAATATTAAAAAAGGAGTTTTTGATAAAACATGTGAAGAATGGAATTCAATATCAAATAGTGCAAAAGATTTAATATTAAAAATGTTAGAATATAATCCAGAAAAAAGATTTTCTGCTCAAGAATGTTTAGATCATACTTGGATTAAAACTTTAGCAAATAATACACAAAGTAATTTAATTCCGGGTGTATTAAAAAATATATATAATTTAAATGCAAGAGAAAAATTACAACAAGCAACAATTGCATATATTGTTCATAATTTAAATTCTAACAAAGAAACAGAAGAATTAAAAAAAGTTTTTCAAACTATGGATTTAAATAATGATGGAATGTTAAATTATAATGAAATTAAAACTGCTTTTCAAAAATATTTTGGTGTTGTTTCTGAAGTGAAAATTAATAAAATTATTGAAGAAATGGATAATAATTCTGATGGAATAATTTCATATGAGGAATTTTTAAGAGTTGCTTTAAATCAAAGTATTTTTTTAGATGAAAAAAATTTAAGATTAGCTTTTGATATGTTTGATATTAATAAAGATGGAAAATTATCAAGAGAAGAATTAAAACAAGTTTTAGATACTAGTAATTTTGAATATATTGATATATTAATTCAAATAATTGATAATAATAAGGATGGTTTTATTTCTTTTGAAGAATTCTGCCAATTAATGAAAAATGTAGGAAATAATATTATTGAAAATGAAAATAAAAAAAAATTATAAATAATGGTATTCATGATAATAATCTTTATTGATTAATTAATTTTTAATTTGTTTTTGATTATTATATATATTAAGCAATATACTCGAATGAATATTTGCAAAATATATATTCATAGAAAAAAAATAATTATTAATTGAAAAAATAAATTTATAAAATGTCAATAAAAAACAAAGATATTTTAGATAAAACTATTAATATTTATATAAATAAAATCTTTAAAAAAGAAAAATAAAATGAAAAAAAATAAAAATAAAAAAATATAAATATAATAAAATATATATGATTAATTGCCACAAACATATCACTCATAATCACCCCAAATAATTTTATTCATTATTTATTTTCTCGCTTTTTCTGTTTTCCTTTTAATATATTTTGTTTTTTGTTTTTTTTATTATTTATTTAAAAATATTTTTTATTTTCTAAATTTTAATGTTTAATTCATCATGTTATATTCAAACCCCTAAATCATTATATATCCGACATGTATTTTTATTTTATTAATTATTTATAGTCTATAGATGAAATTGAAGATGCTAAATTAGATTTATCAAGAATCAATAATTATGATAGGAAAAAAATGATAGATAATTTTTTTTTATTAGGAAATATCAAAACTTGTAAATTTAAACGATTAAAAAGAGTAATTGAAAACAATAAAAAATATAAAGACCAAGTTGATTCTATGAATCAAACTAAAAGTAAAATAGAAAATCAGAGAGTAAAAACTGCTTTAAAGTATATAAATTCAAAAAATGAAAGAATTGAAAAAAGTCTGTTAAGAATTCAACAAGAAAAAAATTTTGATAAAAAAAGCATGAAAAATTATGAACAAAAAGAAAATAATTTTATGTCAAATATAAAAAATTTAAAACTAAAAGAAGAAATTGAAAGACAAAATAATGCAGAGAAATATGAACAAAAAATGAAAAGTTATTTAAATAATTTAAATTTTTTAAAAAAAACTCAACAAAAGAAAATAGAAGAGAAAAATGATAAAATTTTTAATATACATGAAAAAAATAAGAAAATAATTGAAGAAGAAAATAAACAAGAATTATTAGATAAAGAAAAAAAAGTATTTCAAAAATTTAATAAAGAATATTGGAATAAAAAAGAAATTAATTTGAAAAAAAAGAAAAAAAATTTAAAAAAATTTAAACGTTATGAAATAGTAAAAGAACTTCAAAATGATTTAGAAAAAAAAAGATTAGAACAACAGAAAAATTATATTAAAAAAATTAATAAAATTGCTCAAAAAAAAGAATTATATGATTTAAAAAAAAAATTAGATTTTCAAAAAATTTTACAAGAACAAATTTTAAGATTTGAAAAAGTAAATGAAAGATTAAAGAGAATTTCATCAAATGATGAAAAATATAGAAAACAAATTTTAGATAATGAAAGAGAAATAATAATAAAAGGAATTGAAAGAAAAAATTTATCTGTTGATTCAAAAAGAGCTTCAACTAGTTTTAATAATGATTTAGAAATTAGTCTTTATTATATGAAATTTAATAGAGAATTAAATAAAATTAAATCACAATCTGTTCTTAAATTAAACAGTGATAAACAAAAAAAAATCTTTTTAGATTTAATAAAAAAAGAAAATGAAAGAAAGAAAAAAGAAGAAGAAGAAAAATATAATAGATAATTTTTCTTTTTATTTAAAATATTTTTTTATTAAACAATATTTTCAACTCATATATGAACAATTAAATTTCTTTTAATTAAAATTAAAAATTTTTTTAATATTTTGTCAAAATATTTTCTAAAGATTCCATATTAATACTTACTTCAGAAATATAATAATTTGAATTTTTCATATTTAAAATGATACCAAAAAATTCGCCTTTTAAATTTTCATTAATATGAATAAAAAAATTAAAAGAACCATCTTTTCCTATATCTTTAATTTCAATACTTAAAATATATTCATTTAATTTATCAAAAATACCATTAATTTCATTAATACTATTAATTAAAATAGGTTTTTCAATTAAATATTGATTAACTATATTTTCTCCTTTAACAAAATCAATAAATTTACTTTTTACATTTTCAACATCTTCATTCAATAAATCTTCATTTAAAAATTTATTATAGTAAAAATTAATATGCAAATAATAACCAGCAGAATAATTAATTTTTAATTTTTCAGGATTACCAACACAAACAAATTTTCCTTCTTTTAACCAAGAAATAGTATCACATAATATTTCAGCTTCTTCAATAGAATGAGTAGAAATAATTAAATTATATTGATTAATATTATAGGATAATTCATTAATATTTTTCCACATAATTCTTCTTGAATCAGGATCAACTCCAGTTGAAGGTTCATCTAATAATAATATTTTAGGATAATTCATTAAAGCAATTGTAAAATTTAATTTCCTTTTATTTCCTCCTGATAAATTTGTACACCATGTTTTTAAATATTTTTTTAATCCAAATTTTTCACTTATTTCATTGATTGATTCATTCACATTTTTTAATTGAATATAATATGATAATAATTCTTCTACTGTTAAATATTCAAACAAAGCATTTTCTTGAGGACAGTATCCTATATTTCTTCTTATCTCATTAAAATCTTTTGATATTTTCTTTTTAAATAATTCAATTTCTCCTTCATCAAAGAATATTTCATTTGTTATTGATTTAAATGTTGTTGTTTTTCCTGATCCATTATATCCTAATAAACCAAATTTTTCATTTCCTTCTAATTTCAAATTCATTTTATCTACTGCTCTTATATTTTTTCCTCTACAAACAAAATAATTTTTTATTAAATTTGTAATAATTGTTGTATAATTATTTTCTGAATTTGTTATTAAAGTATTATCTGAATTATCAGAATTATTACTTTGTAAGGAGAGTTCTTCTAATTCTTTAATTATTTTTCTTCTAAAAAATATCGATACCATTAAATCATGATATAATTTTTCAAAAATTCTATTTTGAAATAATATTAAAATAATAGAATAAAAGATAAATTGAAATATAAAAATACAAGAATGATTATATACACAAAACCATATTTTTGTCTTATTAAAAAATCTATTATTAACTGAAGAAAAATAAAATATTCTTCCAATAGCAATTAATAAAGAAGAACAAGGAGTTAAATCAGATAAAGAATAAATAAAAGAATCTTTAGATAATAATTCGAAAAAATTATTAGCTCCATTTTTATATATTGATAAAAAAGGTAAGAAAATAGAAGAAAGAAGTGAAAATAAAAGATAAAATTTTTGTCCATTTTCTTCTTTTTGGAATAAGAAACTAAAGACATAAACAAAAATATTAACAGCAAATAAAAAAGGAATAATAACAATTAAATGAAACCAAAATTGACTATCAACAGAAATTAAAAGAGGAAAAATTAATATTAAGAAAATCATAAATTTAACTGTATCCATAATTAATAAACTAAGCCAATAAGCAAACATATTTGAACCAGAAAGATATAATAAATGTTTAATATTATTTATTCTTTCTTTTAATGGAGTTGTTATCATATATCCACTAATTGACATAAATGAATTCCAAACTAAAATTAATGAATAAAATAAAATAAATAATTTTTGAAAATCTTTTAAATCATCTGGTTTACTTCCTGTTGGAATATTTGAGTATTTTTCTATAAAATTTGTTTTTATATTATTTTGTTCTAAAAGAGATGATAATATTAAATTCATTGTTGATTGAAAATATTCTGTTGATGCTGATTGGAATAATATATTAAATTCTATATTATTTTTATTTTTATTTATTACTAAAATACTTCTTTCATTTTTATATTTACTATTACTATAAAATATATTATCTATATCATTTATTGTTAATTTATTTGAATTTATGTAATCATAAAAATCATATTCGATTTCTTTTAATTTTACCTTATTATTTTTATAAAAAGATGATTTAGTTATTAAATCTAAATATTTATTTGGATAACTTTTAATATTAATAGGATTAATTCTAATAAGTTCATTAATATTTTGATAAGAATTTTTAGATGTCATAAATAAAGAATTTAGTCCAAGAATATATATAAAAATAGTAATTGAAGCAGAAATAATTTCCATAATAAAACTAGTTTTATTTCTCCATAAAGGAATTAAATTTCTGGTTATATTATAATAAATTTCTTTTGAAAATTTAATATTACTTTTTTCATTTATTAGATTCACCTTAATACTTGTATCATGTTTAGAATTAATATATTCTTCTTCTTTTTCTAATTGATTAAACATTAAAGTACTCAATTCATTATCATTTAATTTTAAAAAAACATCCTCAAGAGTTGTAGTAGAAACAGTATAATTTTCAATTCCAAAGTCATTTTTAATCTTTTCAATTTCTTTAAATAATTCTTTAACTTGATTATTAGAATTTAAAAAATTAAGAGATAAAATATTTTTAGAAGCAATTTTAATAAGACCAGAATTATCAATATTTTTTAATTTACTTAAAAATTCCATTCTTTTATCTCTATTAAAAACTTTATCATTGATAATAAAATTAACATTAAATCCACAAGGATATTTACTTTTTAAAAAATTAGAAGTTCCAGAACAAATAAATTTTCCTTCATTCATTATTCCAATTCTATCACCTAAAATTTCAGCTTCATCTAAAGAATGAGTAGTTAAAATAATAATTTTATCTTTTTTATATACTCTTAAAAATTCCCATAAAACTCTTTTTGACATAATATCCATTCCACTTGTTGGTTCATCTAATAATACTAATTTACTATTACCACATAAAGCTAAAGCCACACATAATTTTCTTTTTTGACCTCCTGATAAAGTTGATGACAAAGAATTTTTTTTTTCACTTAATTCAATTTTATCTATTAAATTATTTATTTCTGTCATATTCATTTTATTTCCTTTTAATTCAGACATTAATTTTAAATGTTCACTTACTGTTAAATAATCAAAAAAAATATCTTCTTGATTACATAAACCAATATTTTTGAATAAATATTTCCTGTTTTTATATATTGATTGTCCATTTAAAAATATATCTCCTTTATTAGGTTTTTCCATTCTAGATATTAATTTCACTAATGTTGTTTTACCTGCTCCATTATGTCCTAATAAACAAAAAATTTCATTAGAATACAGATTTCCATTGAAATTATCTACTGCAATTAAATCATCATATCTTTTTGTTATATTTTGAATTGATAAATAACCTTTTTCTTTCTTTTCATTTTCATTTTCTATAGTTTGATGATTTTGATATATATTTTTCTTCGTTTTCATTTCTTCTAATTCAATATCTAAATAAAGGTTTTTCTCCTCATTTAATATATCATAATCTCTTAAAGTTTTTAAAGTAAATAATTGTTTAATAAAAGGAATAAAATCCATTCCAGAATTTTGATAAATAGTAAAGAAAGTTCCAACAAAAATATCAAATAAAAATGATAAAATATACATAATAAAAGTATCAAATAAAGAAATTCTATTGTAAGGAGTATTAAATAAAGTATAATCAATACCATTTTTATAGTTATCTAAAATCAATAAAGCTTCAAAATTTTCAACTTCAGTAATTTGAGGAAAAATAAATAAAATATATTTTAAAAATAAATTTATTTGGGGTGAAGCAATGACTCCAGATAATATTGAAACACTTAAATAAACTACTTTAAGTAATGTTTGTCCTCCTTCAATTGTTTTAACAAAAGATTGAAGAAGAAAAGACATACTAAAAATATTTATTGTAAATAAAAATAAGGAAAAAAAAATCCAGTAAAAACTTATATTATGAAAAAAAAATTTTTTTATAATATATGCACATAATGTCATTGGTATTATTGTTAATGTTATAAATGTTAATATCCATGAGAAAAAATATCTTATTGGATTTATTCCTTGTCTTGCAAGTAAATCTTTTAATTTTCTTTCTTTTTCTTTTACCATCCATAAAAAAAAGGTAAATAAAGTAGAAGAATAAGAAATAGAAATTAACATTGGGACTAACATTACACTTTCTTCACCTAATGGATTAAATAAAGGAGGAGTTTTAATAGGTTTGAAATTTATTGTTATATTATTTTTTTGTTCTTCAATTTTATTTAAATATAACATAAAATTATATAATAATATATCATAATTATACCATTTTCGAACATCATTTATTTCTAAATTCATATAATCACGTTTAAATGTTAATACATTAGAAGAAGAGTATATTGATCTAATTTTCAATGTTTTACTTTTTATATAAAAGTTTAAATTTTTAGGTTCATTACCTTTAATTTCTAAAATAAAATCAAATGGAGTTGCATTAACATAATCTAATGAATATATATAATTTTTGTATTCTTTTTCAGAAGAAAATGCCTTTATTTGTAATCTTGAAACAGAATATATTCTTCCTGTAAATTCTAAGAATTTATCTAAAATTTCTTTATTTTCACAAATTATACCAAATTCATCATTTATATTATTAATATCTTCATAATTATATAAATCAAATGAATCACTTACATAAGTTAATGGTTCATTTTCTTTAATTTTTGCTATTTTTGAAGTCAAAGAATTTATAGAATAACCCACTAAAAGAATATAAAAAATAGGATAAAATAATTGAAACAAATTTTTACATAAATTTCTCCTAACATAAATAAGTCTAATTTTTAATATAGGAAACATTTCTATAATTATTTCCCCTAAAATAAAAAATAATTAATTACTCTTATTAAAAATTTAAAAAATGGAAAAAATAGAACCAAAAAAAGAGAGAAAAACACTGAAAAAAATAAAAAATGAATATTACAACATGAAACCTCATATAATAAGAAAAGATAATCTTCGTTTAATAGAACCATATGAATTCAAATATCAATTATATATAAAAGGCCGTTGGGTAGGAAAAACTTTAATATCAGTATTATACTCAGAATTTACATCATACTCAAAAGAATATTTTATAAAAGCAATAAACACAGGAAAAATATTAATAAATAATAATATAGTATTTCCAGAATATAAATTAAAAAGAAATGATTTTTTAACTCATTTGACAATAAGAAAGGAAAATCCAATAATAGATAAAAAATTAGAAATAATATATGATGATAATAATTTTTTAGCAGTTAATAAACCTTCATCTTGGCCTGTTCATGTTTGTGGAGGATATCAATTTAATACACTTCAAAGAATATTACTTGATGAATATGGATATGATAATATTAAAGTTTTACATAGATTAGATAAACATACTTCTGGTGTTGTTTTATTTGCAAAAAATAAAAATTCTGCTGAAAGATTCAGAGAAAAATTACATTCTGATTTAATTCAAAAAATTTATTTTGCAAGAGTTAAAGGAAATTTTAATTCTGATATAATTACTGTTAAGAGATATATTATTTTTTTAGATAAAGGAAAAGGAATTTATACTGATATTTCTGATGAAGAAGCAGAAAAAATTAAAGAGGAAAATGAAAAGAAAAAAAAGGAAATAAATTTAGATGGAAGTAAAAAAAAAAATATGAATAATGAAAATGAAGAGGAAAATAATAATAAAGAAGAATTAAATGAACCTAAATATTCAGAAACTAAATTTGAAAAATTATTCTATGATGAAAATAGTAATTGTTCTGTTGTTATTTGTAAACCAAAAACTGGAAGAACTCATCAAATTAGAATTCATTTAAAATATTTAGGTTTTCCCATTGCTAATGATCCTTGTTATGGAGGAATTGTATTTAATGGAATCAAAGAATTAGATAATCCTAATCTGGAAGAATATTTATTTAAAAAAAAAGAAAATAATGAAGATGATAAAAAAGAAGAAACCAAATTAGAAAATATTAAAGATAATAAAACAGATAACAAAAAAGATAATAAATTAGAAAATAAAGATGAGAAAGAAAAAGAAGAAAATAATAATATAAATTCAATAAATGATAAATTAGAAAATAAACAAGAGGATAAAAAAGAAGAAAATAATAATATAAATTCAATAAATGATAATTTAGAAAATAAACAAGAGGATAAAAAAGAAGAAAATAATAATATAAATTCAATAAATAATAATTCTTTATCTGTATCAGAAATATTTTGTTATAAAATATGGTTACATGCATGGACATATAAATTTGAAAATTATGAATTTAAAACTTCAATACCAGAATGGGCAACAAAAGAATATAATCCAAATCACAAATTTTAAAAAAAAAAATAAATAATTCCTAATAAATAAAAATTCCATATAAATTAAATAAATCTAAAAAAAATTATCAAATAATGGAAGATGCACTAATAATAGTAGGAGACAAAGGTCCTCTTCAAACAAAAATAATATGGTGTATAATAGGAAGTGCAAGTTTATCATTAATTCAATCAATAGCTTTTGCATTTTTAACAAAAAAACCAAATTTTTTATGTAAAATAAATGATGATTTAAATTCAATTTATCATGAGTGTGAATATAATAAACAATTATTTTGTTCAAATCCAAGTACAATAACATATAAAAAAGACCCTTCAAAAAGTATAATCAATTTAACATATTCATTTGATTTAATTTGTGATAGAGAAAGTTATATACCATTAATAGGTTCAGTTTTTTTTTTTGGCTCAATTTTAGGTTGTATAACATTATCTTCTTTACCAGATAAATTTGGTAGAAAAAGAATATTTCAATTTTTATTATGCTTATCATGTATATCAAATATATTATGTTTATTATCATTTAATCCAACTCAATTATTATTAATTATATTTATTTCTGGATTTACTTCTTTTGTTTATGGAATGTCTTCAATTATGGTTTCTGAATATGTTGCAAGAGATATTTCAGGAATTATCATGGGATTAGTCAATTCAATGTATCCTGTAACTGGAATTTTAATTTCTATCTTTTTTTATTTTTTTAAAAATTGGAGAATTCTATTTTTCGTGGCTTCAATTCCTTTTTGTCTTTTATCTTATTGGTCTCTTATTTATATGGTTGAAAGTGTGAGATGGTTAAATTCACAAGGTAAAACAGAAGAAATTATTAGTACTTTAGATCAAATAGCTAAAATTAATAATACTGAAAAAGAATGGAATGATTATAAACCAAAAATGGAACAATTTCTTCAGAAAAACACGAAAAAAACAAGCAAAGGAAATTCTCAAATAAATTTATCAATAATAGAAATATTACAATTAAAATCTCAACAAAAGAAAATATTTCTCTTATCAATAATATGGTTTATTACAGCTTTTTATTTCTATGGAATAATATTAAATTTAGAGCATTTAGGAGGAAATATATATGTAGATTCCATAATGGCATTTGCAGCAGAAATGATAAGTGAAATGTCATCAGGTTGGTTATCAAATATATTTGGAAGAATATTAATAATGAGATATGGAAGTTATTTAGGAGCAATAGGTTTTTTCTTATTTACATTTTTTGATTTTTCAATTGTAATCAAAAGTTTCTTAATTTTTTTAACAACATTTGGTTTTGCTGCAATTTTCAATGTAATATATATTTATTCACCTGAAGTTATTCCAACTCCAATAAGAGGAATGGTGTGTTCATCTTTATTTTTATTAAGTAGACTTGGTGCTTGTATTGTTGCACCAATTTCATCTCTTGTTGGAAATTATATTAATTATTTATTTTCTCTTGCTGGAATTATTACTGCAGGTATTACTTATTTTTTAGATGAATCACTTGGAGAACCTATTATTGATGAAATACCTGAATTTGAAGGAATGGCTTCTTTTAAATCTGGAAAAGTAGAGTCTAATGAAATGAATTCTATTATTGATAGAGGACCCGTTTCTTCCAAATATTTTATCAGTGATTTTTCTAGGAAGTACAATTAAATTTTTTTAGGATTTTTGTTTTTAAATCTAAATTTTATTTTAAATTGGTGTATAAAAATGTTGATTTTTATATAGAGATATGAATATATTTAAAAAATGAATATTTATTTAAAATTGTTTTTATTTAATTTATATAAATATAAGTTACAAAAAAAAAAAATAAAAACATAAAAAAATGGAGAAAAAAACATATTCCATAGAATGTAAAAACTATGGTAAAACTCAAATAGAGCGTTCATATAGTAAGAAAAAATATAAATAATAAAAAATAGATGAAATTGAAAATATAAGAAGAAATGGATTTGATCAAATATCAGAAATATATAAAAACACTCAAGCAGTAGAGAACCAAAGAAATATGAGAAATGAAGAATCTCATTTAAAAAGATTAAAACATTTAGAAGAATTTGATGAAAATTTACCAGAAGATTTAAGAAAAGCAGAAGAAAAAGCAAAAGAATTAATGGAGATAGAACAAGCAGATAAATTACAAGAAGAATTTGATAAATTTAAATTAGAATGTGATGAAATTATGCAAAGAAAAAAAAATTTAATTATTGAATTTAGAAAAGAATTAGATTTCAGAGATCAAACATATGTTGATAGTTTAAAACAATTTCACAGAGATATAGAAAAAATGATAGAATTAATGAGTGAACAATTTATAACAATAAGAGATAAAATGTTAGAACATTTAAATAAAATAGAAGAGCAATTTATAGAAGATAGAAAAGATATTATAAATGAACAATATATTACATATATAAAAAACTTAATAGATAAATTAGATAGAGTTGGAACAGAAAAAGAAAGAGAATTAACAAATTTACAAGATACATTAGAAGAAAATGCTGAAAAAGAAGCAAAAAAAAAAGAAAATGATTTTATTAATAAAGTAATATTAATGGAAACTCATTTAAATTATATAAAAGAAAAAGTAGAAGAATTTTTATATGAAATAAAAATATTATATGAGAAATTAGAATATAGAATAAAAATAAGAGATGAAAAAATAAAAGAAGCAGAAGAAAAAAAAGATCAATTTAATGTATGGAATGCGAAATTAGTGGATAAAATAAATGTATGTAATGAAATATATAGAAAAAATGATTTACAGAAAAGATTAAAAAATTCTCAATTAAGAATAGAATTATTTAAAATGACAGAAAGTTATGATGCATTAAAGGAAAAATTTCAACATTTTGAAAAACATGACGAACTAGTTTTCAAAGAAATTTATGAAATGAAAAGTAAAGAAGCAAAAGAATTAGCTTTAAAAGTTATTTTAGCAGATAGAACAATAAAAACACAACAATTAGGAATGGAAAATATACCAAATGAAAATAATAATAATGAAAGATTTTCATTAGATGAATTACAAAGAGATCAAGAATTAGAAGAAACTGAAGAAAACCAAAATAAACAAATGAATGAAGTTGAAAAAAAAAGAAATAACTTTAAAAATAATATTTTAGATAAAATTTCCATTCCAAGAGTAAAACAAGTATTTATATATATAATAGAAGAAGCAGAATTTTTAATTGAAACAGATACAATAGAAAAATGTAAAAATATGAGTTATGAAGAAAAAGTTCCTGAATATGTAGAATCAATATGTAGAGCATTAAATATAAAAAGTGAACATGAATTAAATCAATTATTAGAATTATTTTATAAACATAATTTAAATGATAAACAAGAAGATAAAAAAAATGAAAATGAAGAAGAAGATGATTCAGAAGGAGAAGAAAAAGAGAAAAATTCGAATGAAAATGATGAAATAAAAATAGATCCAAATGAAGTATTAGAAATATTGAAAGAATTTTACAATGAAAAGAAGAGAAAAGCACAAGAAAAAAGTAAAAAAAATATTTTATTTATAAATTTATATAATAAAATATAGTGTTAAATAATGCAACTTCAGGTTCAAGTGGAGGTGATTTTTCATTAGAAGATAATGAAGAAGCAAAAAAAGAAAGAATGAAATATTTATCTGAAACTTATTGGGAAAAATTAGGAAATACAATTAGTGATAAAACTTATAATGTATGGAAAGCACTTGATACTGCTTTAACTGCTTATCATGATTTACTTTTTGAAAGAAAAGAATTAGTTGAAAGTGTTAAAGATTTAAATGAAAAACATTCTGAATTACAAAAATTACTTACTCAATATATGAATTCAGATGTTAATAGAGAATTATGTATTCCACCACATAAAACTATTAAGTAAATTTATTCATTTTTTAATATTAAATTATATAATTTTTTTTTTCCATTCTCACAATTACAAAAAAACTTTTGTAATTAAGTGATCATGTTTACGTGATCTTGAGAATTTATTCATTTGAAATGTGTTTTCTATTTTTTTTGAAAATAAAAATATTAGTTTGTGTGTATTCTTAATCTTTTTCAAAAATAAATCATTAGTTAGTAAAATCAATAATAATCTCAGGAGATAATTCAAAAGGTTTTTTTAAGGGTAAACATTTATAATGAGAAAAATCTCCTGGTAATATTTCATCAACATTTTTATAAAAATCACAAATACCTAAATGTAAATATGCACAAAAAACTAAAGAAGAACAAATAAAACCTTTTTTATATGTCCATTTCTTTTTATCTTTATTAGAACTTCCACAAATAATATTTCTAAATTTAATATTATATTGTTTCCCTTTGGTCAATTTTAAAAAATCATTAAATTTTTCTTCAATTTCACATTGTATTTTTTTTTTATTTTCAAAATCACAAATAATTAATTTTCTATAAGAAATTTGTTTAAATAATAAATAAAAATAATAATTAATAAATTCATCCCATGATTTTTCTTGACAACCATAAAGAGAAGTAGCTTCATATATAAAAATATTATTATTTTTTTTATGAATAATACCAACATGATCATATTTATCTCTTGTAAAACATCTTTGAATTTTTGAAGAATAATTATTTCCTTTAAATAATAATAAATCTCCTGTATTAACTTTTTTTTCAAAATCCATTAAATTTATATAATAATTTAAATAGAAATTCTTATTTAAAGATACTGATAATAAATTTGATTTATAACCTTTACTTTGTTTTATATTTATATTTAATATTATTATTAATTTTTTATATATTTCTTCATTTAGAATTTTCAATTTTATTATTATGTTTTTTTTAGATAAAATTTGAATATATATTTTATTTTCTTTTTCATTTGTTGTTAATTTAACTGAAATTAAATCAAAATTTAAAAAAAAAATAGGATGATAAATATCATATAATTCCTTATATTCTTTTATATTATATTTATTTTTATTTTCATTTCTTAATTCATTTTCTTTTAATTTATAATTTGACCGAAATGATATATCATTTTGTTCTTCATTTTTATTATATTTTAATATTATTAATAATTGCTTAATTAATATTAAATGATATTCTTTATAAATTTTTGATTCATTTGATTTAAATAAAATTTTAGTTTCTATTCCAAAAGATAAATTTGAATATTCTAATTCAAATAAATAATTTTTATAATATAATATTTCATTTAAATTCTTTTTATTATTTTCTTCTTTTAAACTTTTTGATAAAGAAAAATTTTCTAAAATTTCTTTATTATCTTTTGATTGAAAATTAAAAAAATTTTCTTTTTCTTTATTATTATTTTGAATATAATCATCTAATTTACTTTTTTCAGAAAAAGACAAAAAATCTTTTTCATTATTTTTAATTAAATAGTTTTCAATTTGAAAACTATCTTGAGACATTAAAAAATTTAATTTAATAATAATAAAAATATAAAATAATTATAATATTATTTTTTATTATAAAAAGATTCTAAAAATTTAAATAATTTTAATTTATTATAAGAAGATAAAAAATAAAAAAGATTTTCTGCTTTTTCAACGCAAAAAAAATCAGGATCATTAAATTGTTTATTTAAAGCATATTTTTTAGCTTCTAAATATTTATTATAAGCATCTCCAAAAAAATCAGTATCTCCCATTAAAATATTTCTAAAATTAGAAACTTCATTAATATAATTATTTTTCTCTTCTTCAGGGAATTTATTATTTAAAAAATGAGTATAACCATCATTTTTTTTTTCAAAACTTATAAT
>JAEEGL010438362.1_pt1 | contig 22302 bp, 10 predicted proteins | sample 9134231 | NCBI WGS metagenome assembly JAEEGL01 (sample SAMN16246548, study PRJNA631951) | gut metagenome | biome: gut microbiome; feature: rumen; material: fiber-attached | host: Bos | place: Iran: Karaj | collected 2018-10 | reverse complement strand
CCATTTCATCCATATACCGCTCTATCATCCGCAAACAGCCTTCTGCGCAGTCCATTCCCATAGCATAATCCCAATCCAGCCCGGCTGATAATACCGTATCTATTTCGTTGCAATTTCTATCCAGCGTAAAAGGTGTATGCGGTCCGTTTAAATAGACAAATTTAAACTCTTTGGATCCATCGGCAACAATCCAGTCACTTGTACTTAATCCCTTAATGAAATCCTTATTGGTGCGTGATGCAGCCCGATGGCCCTCATCGTATTCCTTATAATCTTCAAATTCATCTCCACCCACTCTGAGAACAGGCTTGAGAATATCAGGGCAGTATTTATACATTACCAGCTGATAAAGCTTCATGGAAAATTCCCGCTTGTGAATCAAGTGGGGAACTCCCTGTTCAGAGTTTTTCAGAAAACTGTAGTATCTGTCGGGAATGGAATTGGTTGAATTATCATAGATATATATGTCATACCCTTGATCATATAAAACATCAATATATGTGCTGCCAATACCGGGATCATCTATCCATGAATCCAGAGGCATTTCATTATGAAACAGTTTGCCCGTATAAAGCATAGGCATAGAATATTTAGTGGAAGAGTATACACCAACATTGTTTTCGAAATATACAAATCCATCCAACTTATCTAAAACATCATTATCTTCTTCTATCATATGGGCCAGGTACTCATTATCAAACATGTCCAAAAGAAATACAGTTACATTTCCTTCCGCTGTACTTGATCCATATAAGCTCAAATCCGACGTAAATCTTGTTTTATCATCATTTGAAAACAATTGATTGTGATTATACAGGATGATCCAGACAAGACTCAGCATCAATACGCCGAGCATAAACAGAGATGCATATCCACATATCTTGTCAAAGATTTTCCGGCATATTGAAGAAATAATAAAAATTACAATAAAGATAAAGCACCATATGGCAGCCCTCTTAATCATCTTTCCCAAATAGATATTCCAATTGATCGGAGTACCGGTCAAAGAGCCGAAATTTATCGTCAGAAAGTTGCCCTGGATATAAATGCATACTCCCAATGAAAAAATGAATGTTGTAAACAGCCATCGATGTTTTTGCGGAATAAGACATCCGATCAAGCAGGCTAAAACACAGAACACTGCGAAAATAAGAAGCGGAATGTACCAGAATGCAGAAAAAGAAAACCAAAATTCATCAATATTATATATATATATTTCATATGGCGCATAAACAAAAAACAAAAAAGCTGTGAATAATACAGTCCATAACATAGGCTTATCCACATCAATCTTCAGCGTATGTGTCTTATTTTTTAAGTTGATCATCTTTTCATTCATATTGTGTTCTTTCCGTTCACCAGTTATTCCGGTTTTTTTAATCTGTTATGCATATTTAGGATATAGGCAATCGCTTTAACAATTTATGACGAATGATTATATTATACAACATATATCATCAAACGGAGGTAAAGTCATTGTCTCTTGAATCTGGCCAGTACCATCCGAATATAGATGTTGATAAAGAACGGACAATAATAATCCTTCATTCTCTTATCCATTTTGCATATACAGTTATGTTTCCAACAGACCCTGCCGGAACAAGGCAGGCTTCGATGCTGCCATTTGCATCACGGATTATATTTCCACCTGCATCCGTTGCCGGCGAGAGAGGCTTTGAGGAACACCTGCTGTCATAATACCAGCCCTCAAACGTATATCCCAGTCTTGTCGGGGCCTTAAGAATTGCAGAAACGCCTTCACTGTCAGGCAGTGGCTCTATGGTATATGCGCCGGGATTAAGCTCAATTCCAGTATCCGGCGCTTTCGGTGTAGTTCCACCATTCAGCTTGTATGTGATCTTATAATTCACGGGTGTCCATTGAGCATAGAGGGTAATGCTTCCTCCATAACCTCCGGCTTCATTTATCATCTCATGAGTGGGCGCAAAGATTCCTTTGGATGAATACAATTCCCCTCCTGCTGCTTCGCCGCCGTTCTTATTGCTCCATCCGGCAAAAGCATATCCCGTCATCTTATAAGAATTGGCTGCAAGCTTTCCTCCTTCTGCTACTGTACCGGTTTTTACCGTACCTAAAGCAGCCGGGTTATTCTTATCATAAGTGATCTTAAAGCTCAACGGTTTGCTGAGGATTTTAAATGATACCTCTTTTGTTCCGCCATAGTCTCCCAATCCCCGTATTGTAAATTTGGCTGTTCCCTTATTTATATTATTAACGTAGGAACCGGGAACTATCTCAAAATCTTCTCCTGCTTCAAGCACATTCCTGCTGTATTTTACGATCATATCATTCTCAGCGGATAACTCTATATGTCTGCCTGTGAAATAGTATGATGTCACAGTGCTTACCGTAGCTTTTGATATATCCGCACTGACGATACGAAATGTAGTACTTATACTTGATACATCTCCGGCATAATTTCCTTTGCCATCAGCAGTTACCCGAATAACTGCTCCATTTGGAACTATATCTGTAACAAGATCAACCTCAGTCCCGGATGAAACCACTATCTGCTCATAAGTATTTCTGTCGTTTTTGCGGATTATGCAGGTATCATACTCATAGGTATATGTGAGATTTTGATCGTAATCCCTGCCCGCTATCAATTTTGTTCCATTCGCATCTCTCAGTACCACTGTAGTCTTACAATTACCGGTTTTATCAGTGTACTTCACGTCTGATGCTGACATTGAAATCCGACCATTATTTAAATCCGCCGCTGAAATGGAAAACGTCCTGACCAGTGATCCCTTAAAATTACGACATCCGGTAATCGTAACTGTCGGAGGTTTATTTGAATCAGCGTTTGCCACCGCTTGGTTGTTACTGTATTTGAGTGTATAATCGCTACCCGAGCTCAATCTCCGACCTTTATACATAAGCACCGGTTCAGGAGCTGTGCTGCCTTTCGTATAAGGAATCGAAAGCGGAACTGTAACCGTGAGTTTTCCTGAAGAAACTGCTTCATTTAGATCAACCGCCTGAATACTATATGTTTTCTTAAGCGTTCCGGAATAAATCCCCACACCGGCAAATGTTATCGAAGCTTTGTTTTTCCCGCTATTTATATTGTTCGAGTAGGAAACGGTGTAATCACGGTTTTCCACTAAATAAACCGGTTCAGCACCTAAACCTGCTGTATAGTACAGTCTGTAGCCGTCAGGATTGTCTGTCTCATGATAAGTTGTCTGCTCTACGGGGGCCCCTGTATAATCAAATGCCTCAATCAGTCCCTGAACAGAAACCTTTGAAATCGGGGTGTTCTTGATAGAATATGTGGCCGTTCTGCTTCCGTAATACCTTCCGTGACCGGTTATTATCACCGACGCTGTTCCGGAAGATATATTATTACTGTATTTAACGGAATAATCGCCCTCTCCCGTGTTAGAATCATACGGGGTCAGTACCATATCGGCATATTTTACCGTTATATCCGGTCTGCACGGCATGATCCGGTCTGATGCGGGATTCGGGATCCAAGTACCCGATACATCATCATATCTTCCATAAGCGAGAGTCTGTGCGGGTATAGGTAAAACTTTCAGTTTATTTACGCTTATCTGATCCGTATTTTTCTTTAATATGGTTTCCGTAAAGGATGCAGTACCTGTATAGTTCCCCTTTCCCGTCAAGGTAATAACATAGTCCGTATCTTCTGATGCGGATCCGGTAATCTGTGCCGGATATGCATAAGTAAAGTCTGTCCCTGCCTTAAGCGTCACGTATCTGCCGTTAACGGGATACATAACTGATGTAGTACCCTTTTGTGACCGGCCGTTATATACCAGTTTTATATCCGGTGCGATTATTATGGGTTCGGAGTCTTCATCGACTGCTGAAAGATCCAATGGATAAACATTAAACCGTCTGGTTATGGTTCCGGAAATATCGCCTTTTCCGGTAATCGTAACAGTCGCAGTTCCGGCTTTCAGATTATTGGAATACTTAACCGAGTAATCCTGTCCATTCTTAAGCAGTTTCTTTCCGAAATATACTTCCATGTCCGGTTGCGTGACAGCCGATCCGCTGTAATCTGCATCTTGTATCCCACAAACCCAAAGATTCTCCGGTATCTTTACGTCAAATGTCGTGGTTTCATCGTCCACATTCAGGTATTCTTTTGCCTTGGGAGATAAACTTCCCCAATCTTTGGAATCATCTTTCAGGTAGAAAGTATATGTGCTTACATCGCTTATTTCATAGCCTGTCTTTATTGCGACCGCAGATACCGTGATCGTGAAATCACCATTGATATTCTTAACATGTTCTCCGGCTCCATCCGTTTCCGTGTTCTCATAAGACAAAACTATCGGATCGGTATACCGTCTGACAGCAGGATCGGATACATCCAACACACCGCTTTCAGCATCAATATAGTCCTCTATATTTCCGTTAAGAACATAGTATTTCACTGCTCCGTAGGTAGCACAGGACATGTATGCGCGAATTCCGGATTCAAGAGGTTCATCTTCAAGAGTCATGCAGGCGATGTTCATTGCAGGAGCCACTGCTTTCAGTTTTCTCCACTGGGCATACAGAGTAACTGTGCTGTCCTCTTCTGCGGAAAGATTGGAAACCTCTGCACTGGGCTGATAGGTTGTTCCTGTTCCGTCAGCCAATGTATTCCATCCGATAAATGAATAACCGTCAGCCGAATATAATAATCCTGAAAGTTGGAACGTATCACCAAAGATCGCATCGATGTCCGGTAATATACCTATTACATCGTTATCATCAGTTCCAATAGAACTCGAATTCTTTGAAAAAGTAACTTTGTATCGGATAGGATTCCAATATGCATATAGTGTATGGTCTTGGGAGACTTCCATGATCGTATCTGCCGTTACCAATTCACCATTAGTCTGCTCTGTATACCATCCAACAAATGAATAACCTATACGATTCGGAGTAGGAAGGTCCCCGTATTTTTCGTTATATGACAGCGTTATAACATCAGCAATTACATCATCATAAGAAATCAGACATACATTATATCTGGATGGTTTCCACCGCGCATACAAGGTATGATCTTCGGCAATTTTACATATACTGTTGTCCGTAACACGTATGCCGTCCGTATTTGATGTATACCACCCAATGAAAACATATCCGTCCCTTACGGGAATAGGCAAAGAGACAGTGGCACCATAAATCCCCTTATATGCGATCAATCTGGAGTCTTCATTAACTGATCCCCCGGTAGGATTAAATGTTACACAGTAGTTTTGTTGAACAGGCGGTTCCTCTTCAGGTTCGCCGATCGACCATGCATAAACAGATATATCACTCTGACTGTATCCTTCTGCATAAGCGATCGCCTTGATACTTATCCTATTGTTAACAGCAACTGCTGCCGCTTCAATAGGCACGGTATACAGATATGACTCTATCGTAGGTGTTGAGCCGTCAATAGTATAATAAATTGAAGCTCCCGGAGTTTCAGAGACGAAACTGATCAATTCCGTACCTGCTAATACTCTTCCCATCTCCGGAACTGCTTTGGGTGCCTTGGCCTGCTCCAACAGTATGGGAGAATCTTCCGGTTCAGCTTCATCATGCCAATCAGCGTTAAGAAAAGCCGAATTGTTAAATGATATCAAATCCGAACCTGTTGTTTCCAATTTCGCTGTAATGCTTCCTATAAACCTGTCCTGATCACTTCCGGGGATCCATATACTTGTTATTTCAATATCACCGGCTTTAAGGATGTCTGTTTCCTTCGAGTAATAAATATTTCCATCTTTATCGTAAAGGTTCAATGTCCCTTGTTCTTCTCCGCCACCGATATTCTGAGTTGTGATAACTATACCTTTTCGGCCATTATTTATTTGATAATTCATATCAACCGACAAGTCCGGTGAAAACAGCGTAAACGCTGTGCCATTATCGTCTGTTCTGCTTGAACTTTCTGTAATGCCCATTTCAGCAACCGATATATTATATGTGGTCGTATCATTTGGATATGCTATATCTATGATAATATCCGCAGTATCTCCTGATAAAATTGAAACTACCTCAGTGGTTTCCAAAGAATCGTTCACTAATATATCAATTCCCGTAACCATTTCCTCGCCAAGGTTTTTTATTGATACAGTTACCGGGATGTTTTCTCCCGGTTTAACACCATTTTCATCATATTCAACACCTGATATCTGAATATCATGAACCAATCCCAACCTGGCCCATACCAGATCTTTTGACATCTTAATATCATCATCTAATATCTCTGCAGATGTGTTCATAGCAACAATAAATGAATCACCATCGATACGAAATGCATTCAGATTCTCAAGATACTTTTCATCAAGTATTTTTTCCATTGATATTACATCAGCATTGTTATCAGAAATAACGACCTTCCGTAAAATGGTTTTGTATTTGTCGTCTTCGTAATTAGCGCTATATAGCAGCTCACCTTCTTCAATGTCATAATGGTCTGTAATGCCAACCGCCGTTATAGATGTCCCTGACGACAAGCATAAGGAATCCGTTCCATTCCATACAAAAACAGAATCATTGATACCGGAAATATATTCATAACTAATACGACCATATACATCACTTGCCACTCGGGTAGAAAAATCCACCCCTCCAACATAAAAATCGCCTTCTCGGTTCACATATCCAACACACAATGCGCCGTCGTATTCACCCGGAATAATCTGATCCACCGGAACAGTCGATTCAGCGAATTTGACAGCTTTACTTCCGGGGGTAGACAAATCAACCACCATCATTTTTGTATTCGGAGAGTAGAATATGCTCTCCGCATCCGTCAGTTCACTGTCTGAATATGCAAGCATCGGCTTCCCGTCTACCACAGATAGATTCTGACCTGATATAAATCCATCGCCGGAGTATGTTCTGCTTTCCAATGGTTTCAGCGTATCCTTATCAATCTTATATAGTCTTATCTGTCTGTTCCTTGCATAATCCAGCAAGTCATAACCTATACTTGTGATACCGGATGTCGCTTCCGAATAAGCAAGCCACAGGTCATTTCCCGCACACATCAGGACCGGTTTATCATCCAAAACTGCCTTATTATTTACTCTGACCGGATTCGACCATTCATTTCGAATTCCATCATAACGACTTATCGCAACATAAATATCTCCATCATCTTGATCTGCTCGCAAAAAGGCCATCCATGCATTTTCACCATCGGACGCTACAACCGGGCTTGCATTTTGAAATGTATCTTCTAGCAGCGGTTCAAAGGAGGACTCATTAGAACTCATCATCACATTTGCATAAGTCAAATCTCCTAATCCCAAAGTATGTATTTCTTCACATTGTTTTCCATTCCACTCAGATTCTCCTGACATGTACGATAGATCGGAAAGATAGTAATCATCCGGCTGATCAAAGGTCGAAAAGAGTTCTGTTTCATCGCGATTGAGCGGAACTGAACTCAAAGCACTATTGGTGCCGGTCTGATTATTTATAGGCTTCACAGAATCCGTAGCGGTATATAGATTCCAGGTTTGATATGCCCAAACCTTTTTACTTTCAAACGGACCCAAATATGCCTTCCCGCCAAATTCTCCTGTCAGATCCACTTTACGTAATCCGGTATTATTATTCGAATCCACTATATTAATCTGAAATTCTATGCTTCCCTTGCCATACACTCCGACCCCTGCGACCTTACCTACACCTACACCGCCAAATATTTCCAAGCTGGCTTTTGGATCAATAAATATGTGACCGGTAAAAGTTTTAGAAGCAAAATTATATCCTATCTCACCTCCTGCTTTTACGCCAATCTTTGCCTCTATATCTATAACAACCGGAACAGTGACAACAACAAATGTCCAATCATTACCTGCTTTTGCAGACAGTTCAAAATAGAGCATTCCTTTTAGCTGTTTAGCGCCCAAATCACCCTCAAGATACCCGACAACATTCCAGTCTCCGGAAATAATTTTGCTACGCTCAAATCCAGGAAGTTCTCCACTAGCATTCTCTTTTACCAAATCACTAATACTGCTTCTGTTTACAGGAGTATTTGCCGTTTTTGCAGCACTTTCCAACGTCTTAACCACTTTGTTGAATTCATCGTCACTCTTATAGTTCTTAAATCCTTTAATATTTATCCCCAAATGATATTTGTCATCCGTAACTACCAAATCAACGGGTAGGGCAGGAAAATCAAACGATAATTCTTCTCCCCCGAAAAATGGTATTTCCTGACCAACCTTGAATTTAGTATCTTTTCCAACTGAAAATTCAATGACCGAATCGGTCTTGTTTTCAAACTTAAGATTGATAGGTGTTCTAATCGCTGTGCTGCCGTCAGAAGGAACCACAAGCACATAGCATGACGCTCCTTTAGCAAACATACCTGTATTCAGTTCAAAACAACCATCCTCGCTGGACGCAATCTCTCTATTCCCCTGGAATAGCTTATATAAGCATACTGAATTGCTATCCCATGCTCTGCATTTCAACGCAAAAGCCTGATCAGTGTTTACTGTGGATGGATTACTCAGATACATGATCTTGGTTTCGTGAATCAAATCCGGATCAGGATTTCTTCCAAGATTCCCAATTAATCCTCCATCAAAAATCGCAGATTTTAACCGATATCTGTTTTCAGCACTCTCAGGATAAATGTATACTTCCTCATAGCGATTTGTATTAAACTTCCAATTCAAGTTTTCGTTTGTCCATGTCATATAACCGTCTTTCGAAACCTCTATATATGGGGACCCAAACGAAGTTTTATGATCTAAATCCGCACACCCATTATCATCCGTCGTAATCACCTGTGGATCATAGTCATGATATTGATAAGTGATGCTGGCGCCCTTTACTGGAAAACACTTCTCGTCTAAAATGCGTAACCTGTATTTGCCATCCGGAATATCGGAAGAATACTCACTGGTAACGACTTCAGAATTCGGATTTACTCTTATTGCAGAGCCGTTATTTAGTACAGTAATAATCTTCCAGTCGTTTGTATTTCTCCACTCCTCTCCGGTAACTAAAGGTAGCTGAAAATCAGAATCAGAATAATTAATCACCCGAAGCAATCCGTTGCAATTACTAAAAGAATTAAAAGCTATCTGGGTTACACTTTCAGGAATAACTATGCCGGTCAAACCAGAGCATCCCATAAAGACCTTATTCTGAATACTTTCCACACCATCGGGGATAATCACACTCCCGGTCAAGCCGCTACACCCCTCAAATGTACTGATTCGGATTTTATTTATTGACAACGGAAGGACCAGTTTCCCTGAAAAGCCAGTACAATTGGTGAATGCACCCTCTCCGATACCACTGACACTATCCGGTATGACCAGGTCACCGGTAAACCCGGTACAGCCTGCAAAGGCACGTTCTCCAATGGAGACAACGCTGTCAGGAATAGAGAGTTTCCCAGTGAAACCCTTACACTCGTAAAAAGCTTCTTCGCCTATATATACAATGCTCTCTGGAATGACCAGTTTCCCGGTAAACTTGCAGCTTTCAAATGCCGCGTACCCAATAGAACTAACGCTATTGGGGATTACCAGTTTTCCCTTCATTCCGCTGCATCCAATAAATGCGCAATCCTCTATACATTTAATACCGCTCGGGATGACTAAATCTCCACTAAAACCTCTACAACTAATGAAAGCCGATCTGCCAATATTTGTAACACTATCCGGTATATTCAATGTCCCCGTCAATCCATAACAGCGTCCAAAAGCCTCCTCACCAATGGATGTAACGCCATCCGGAATCACCAAGTTTCCCTTTAGTCCTGCACATGAATCAAAAGTGGAATCACCGATAGATGTGATATTGGACGAGATATAAAGGGTTCCCGAAAACCCCGGGCAATAGTTAAACGCCTCTTTTCCAAGATAAGTTACGCTATCCGGAATAACAAGATTTCCGGTTAACTCACTACAAAATGCAAATGCATTATCTCCTATATATGTAACGCTGTCGGGAATTGTAAGGTTACCTGTAAACTTTAAACGTTTAGCGTAGCCATAAAAAGCTCGATCTGCAATAGTGGAAACAACGCAACCATCAATAGTGTCGGGGAGTATCAGGGGGGCGCTCACATTTGCGTTGGTAGTTTGGTCAACGAGCATGTATCCTGTAATTGATATAGTTCCATCAGAAAGATATCTATAGAGCAATTTATAAGGTGCGCCATCATAAGGTATATAAGAACCAATATCTGTTCCGTCACTCAATACATAAGTGTCGTTATTATCTATAGCCGCCTCAATATACCCTTCATATTCATTCTCAAGGAAAGCCGCCTCTTCATCATCCGCATTATTCATATTGCTTTCATCGATAAATATATCCTCTGCCTCCCCAATCAGACAGTCCTCATAATGATCGGTCTCAACATCTACAGACTCCGCTGCAAAGGCATACGAAGGCGATACTGACATGGGTTCCAACACCATACATGTTATTAGTAATATAGAAGTTAAACGCTTAAACATAATTGCTCCTGCATCTCATAGAACTATGCATTTGTATCGGGTAAAATCGGACAGTTATTAGCAAATAACGATTTTCAGTGTCTTTTGAATCTCGCCATTACGAAGCTAATCATATGCGGGATCATACGGATATATATGCTTGAAAACGCCTTCCCGCGGTATTTATCCGGTATGGTATCTACAATCTCCTTGAATTCACTGCGTTTATGGTCTTTTATCCTGCCAAGGAATCCCGTCGCGGTATATTCGGCATACCAGTTTGAAAAATCAATTTCCTCTCCCCATCGGGCGCTCATTCCGTTTAGCAGATCTATATGATGTTTATACTTCTGAATGCGGGAATATCTGGAGTTGTAATTCTGCTTATCCATGTCCGCTTTCACCACTCGGTGGGCATCGGATACTATATCCATAACATAGATCGGGCCTTTGCGAAGAAGCAAAACTTCATCTACGGCATCATCCACAAACTCACTGATCTCCCGCGCCTGTCCGAAATATTCACGACCCTCCTCAGTCAGGAAATAGTTTCGCATAACTAAGCCGTGCGTCCCGAGCGGGATGCATTTCTCATAATCCCTGAGGGTAAACGCCCTGTCAACCATTTTCCCATCAGAAGGAACGGTGTCATAGGCGGTCGTACTGCCATCCATCCTGAGCTCTATCCTGCAGGCTGCGGCAGAATACTCCGGATGCTCATCCAAAAATCGCACTTCCGTTTCTATCTTTTCATCGTTGATCCAGTAATCATCACCGGACAGATTGGTTATATACCGCCCTCTGCACATGGTTCTTGCTTTATAGATATTGGAGGGAATTCCCATATTGGTCTCGTTAATGTTAACGCGGATCTTGTCAGGATATTTTGCCGCATATTCGCGTAATATGTCTGCGGTCCCGTCCTGCGAGCAGTCATCGGATATGACCAATTCAAAGGAATAACCGGTTTTTTGTGACAACACACTTTCTATGGCCTGACGGACATATTGCTCATGATAATAGGTCATCATATATACGCTGACATCAGGAGACCGGCCATCAGAAATTCCTGTCTTCGCGGATCCCGCATCGATGTAATCCGCATACGATGTATTAAAAAGATACCAGATATAACCATCTACATCTTCAAGAGAATATGAACCGGATGAGCCGAGCCTGTCATAAAGATCCTGCACATCCTTTATGTTTATGCGTTTATATCCGTTCTTATCATAGAATCTGAGAGCTCTTGTATTTTGGGGAGATACGCACCAATAGACTCTGTCTATCTGCATTTCATGTGCTTTCTCCAGGATTGTGCGCATGGCTTCCACTGCGATCCCGGATCCCATTGCACATCTTCGGATCGTGATACCAAACTCGGCACTGTGTGTTTCGGAGTCTATCTCCTTAAGGCTGACTGTACCCAGATACTCATCATTCTCATCTGCGATAGCCAAATGAATGAAATCACCGGCATCCGAACTGCTCTTCTCTATAAAAGCAAGGCAATCATCTATTGTCATAGATGCAAAATCCCTATGCATATCACGGACCAGCTCCGCATCATGCATCCATTCGAGCATATATCCGGCATCCGTTTCTTTTAATCTGCGTAACTTCATTTCAACACCTGTTTTAACTGATGCGATATCGTTTCAGGCGAAAACCGCTTTCTGCAGGCTTCCGATATGGCTGATCTGTCATATTTATCCGGGTTATCGATCATTGTTCCCATAGCTTCGGCAAGAGCATCAGCATCATCCACGTTCACCAAAAGACCGTTGGAATCATCTATGAAATCTTCCGGACCTCCGCATTTGGTAGAGACCACAGGTACGCCTGCTGCCAGAGCCTCAGCATATACAAGACCGAATGTCTCCGAACGGCTGGGCAGAACGAATATATCACTGTCTGCAAGACGTCCTGCAAACTCTCTTCTGACATATGTGCCGGTAAATGTCACTTTATCGGAAATCCCTAGATCTGCCGCCAATTGAATGATATTCTCTTTTTCCGGGCCGTCACCCATGACCGTAAGATGCGTATCCGGATGAGTTTTAAGAAGTCTGGCATAAGCGGGGATCAGGATATCAAACCCTTTGCCGTGGTTCATACTCGCCGCGGAGAGGATATTTGCAATATGAGTTCCTGAACCATCCCTGTCAGCCAAAGAAAAACTGTGTGTAAGTATCTGCTCGGGATCGGGTAAAATAAATTTAAATTCCGACAGATCTACTATGTTGGGAATCGTAACGGAATCAACGTCATAAGTTTTTTTCAAATCGCGTCCGAGTGCATTGCTGACCGCGATGACCTGCGCAGCGCTGTGAAGAGCCTCACGCTTGCGTTCCTCAATTACAGCACCTTCATCAAGCGGAGTGATATGCTCGGTGATGATATACGGAACGGAATTCTTTTTGCAGTAATCCACGGCCGATATGGCCTGCTGGCAGGTATGGATATGGATAACGGAAGGCTGTCCGTACTCGGCCGTGATGGCACGGATCGCACGTCTAAATCCGTGGTCCTGGATTGGATATTTGATATTCGGAGGCATGGGCCCGCAAGGAAAATTGTATTCGAATACGGGGATATCCTTGTATGTTCTCTTGTTCACACCCCATTTGCGCCATCTGCGTACGGACCGCAAATCAAGCGCAAGGAATACCACGCTCTCACCCGCTTCATGCAGGGCAAGTGCCTGATCAAACTGGAATACTCCGTGTATCGGATATTTTTCCGTGGGGCATCCCCAGGAAACTTCAAGGATATACTTTCCGTTTACTGTGTTCATTGTCTTTTCCATACAGGGTAATTATAACATACCACATAAGTGCATCATCAATAACATGCGTTTCTGTATCTGTGCGGGAAAGATGCTATAATACAGTATATGATTATCCTATCAGAAGGAGGGAATTGCGATGAATCTACGAACAAAACTAGATCAGTACGTTGCTCACAATCAAAAAAACGAACTTGAATGGTTGGTGCTCAATAACATCTTTTCGTATTGTCAGAACGCCGCGATGGTGAAGTCCGGAGCCCTGCCGTACTTCTATCATAAATATCAAAAGATACACGAACTGTTAAAGATCCATCAGGTGCAGAATCCGGGCTACAAGCTTGTACGTGTCGGAAGTGAAGGCGATGGTGGATATGTTATGCTCTCACCGTTTTCAGATACCAAGATCGCATATTCCATCGGAATAGGTACCGACGTATCATGGGACAAGGATATCGCTTCCATGGGATATACCGTTTTCCAGTATGACCACACGATCCTCGGACTTCCCGAAGAAAATGAGAATTTCGTATGGAGGAAGTTCGGCATCGGTGTATTCGACTCCGGAGATATCAAGAGTCTGGACACCATGCTCAGAGATAACGGAAACATCGACAAATCCGGAATGATCTTAAAGATGGATGTTGACGGATGGGAGTGGCCCGTTTTAAGCAAGATCGAAGAGAATATCCTGGACAAATTCGATCAGATCGTAATGGAGCTCCACGAACTTAACGACTTAGACAGACTTGATGAGTTCATCCACGCGCTTGAGAGACTTAACAGAAAACATGCATGCATACATGTTCATGCCAATAATATCGGTAACGTAAATTACTGCGGCGATTACATCACGCCGAACTATCTGGAGATAACCCTTGTCAATCGAAACAAATTCGACTTAAAGCCTCTGGACAACGTCGGATTCCCGAGAGAACTCGACAGACCTACTTGTACGCATCTGCCTGATATTTATCTGGGAAGATGGAATCCTTGATTTATTGCATGTTCTTTTGTTTAAAGAAGGAAATAAAGACTGCCTCCAAAATCGGAGGCAGTCTTTTTACTTAAAGCAATAACTGTTTTATCATTCTTCCATATACTTCCGGGCATCCTTTATAAAGCTTGCGATTATCAGAATCATAACAATCCCGATCGGAAATGCGGCTATGATCGATACGGTCTGAAGGTTCGCCATAGTACCCTCGGAAAAAATCAATGCTATGGGAAGCAGGATAAGAAGAAATGCCCAAAAGAGTTTCATTTTCTTACTCGCCGTCTCGTCATTATCCATGTTTTTGTAACTGTAGTTCGAGGCCACCATAGTTATGCTGTCAAATGATGTCGCATAGAAAGCAAACATCGCAAGCGCCAATACGACAAGAAAGATGACCGGGAAAGGAAGCTGATGAATAATATCAATGATCGTCTGATACAGGTCATCTCCATTGGCGTGATACTGCGCGACTGCATCAAACCGCCCATGTACTTTCATTCCAAGGCCGAAATTTCCAAGAACAATAAACGAGATCAATGTACTGGCTGTACCAAATACATATGAACCCATAATAACCTGCTTTATCGTTCTTCCACGGCTTATCATTCCCATGAAAAAGGGCGCCGCAACACACCAGACCATCCAGTATGCCCAGTAGAAAATGGTCCAATTCTGTGCAAATCCTGCTTCCGATCTGGTAGCATCTGTCCAAGTGGAAAGACCTATAAAGTTCTGGACCATATTCCCAACAGAAGTAATACCCGTTTCGATGGAAAACCTTGTCTCACCGCCAAACACAAACACATATCCAAGCAGAGTACCAAACAGGATCATACAGATCTTCGAAAGCATATTTACACCTTTAAACCCGTTCATTACCGAACATGTATAAATGCCGCAGACAACGAGCAGTATTCCAATCGATACAAACTTGGATCCGGCTATGCCGAAGAGGTCCGTAAGCACCATGGAAAGAAGAGGTGTGGCTATGGAAAATGTTGTTGCTGTTCCTGCAATAAGAGCTATAACCGCGAGAAGATCTATAACCTTACCCCATGCACCGTCAGTATACTTTCCCAGGATCGGCCTGCAAGCTTCAGAGTATTTCTGCTTGTGACAGCCTCTGACGTGAAGCATAAACCCAAAACATGCAGCAAGAACCGCATAAAAGCTCCACGGTATCAGGCTCCAATGATACAGCGGAAATGTCGGAGCCCACTCATTGATATCACCGAATCCCAACACATGCGGTTCTTCATAGTAATAAATCCACTCACAAAAAGAATAGAAGAGGATGTCTGATGCGAGGCCGCAGGTAAACACCATAGCGCCCCAGGAGAAAAAACCATATTGAGGCTTTTCACCCGGCTTACCGATCGTGATCTGTCCAATCTTAGAATAAGACAGCCACAACGATACCAGGAAAAACCCAAGGCCTATGACAAGATAATATGAGCCCATCTTATCGCCCAGGAAAGCTCTGATGACTTCAAGGGCTTCTGTGGAATTCTCCGGTGCAAGAATGAAATACGCACAGAGCACAAGTATGCAGGCTAACGGAATTACCGTTGTAAAAGGATCTATCTTTCTTTTAGTTTCGACTTTGGTCACATCTTTATTCATTTTTGTCTCCTATCTGCCGTTTTGATTTATAACTGCTGTCTATCGCGATCAACTCATCCAGATCATCTATCTCAATAACATCATCTTTCTGCATCTCTTTTATACCTAACTTGTAGTCGTCGAAATGACAGAACATTACTACATCATCCCAGTAGATATCAGTATTTCCGGATTCAAACTCCATTTCTAATTGTTCTTTTAGTTTACGTCCGTCCTGAGCCGACCACCTTGAAATCGAATACAGCTGCCAACCGCATAAACCACCGTTTCTGGAACACGACTTTACAATGCCGTCTTCGACTTCCATAAGCCATTCTTTCGTTTCTTTGCTGCACCATACCGCATTATAGCCGGAAAGTTCAAAATCAGGATCAAGTATTGCAGGATTATAGATAATCTGATCGCCGTCCAATATGATGCAATCCTCAATGTGATCGCGTGCAACGTACAGCGAACTGATATTGTTGCAAGTGTTGTAATAAGGATTCTCTATGATGTTTATATTCGGCTTTCCCCGCGCCCAGTCATAAAACCGTTCCTTCAGATGACCGACAACCACATATATTTCCGTAATATCGTTCTCATGTAAAGCATCGATCACGGTATCGATCATTCGGATTCCGTTAACAGTTATCAGCGGCTTGGGTATATCAAAAGTCAGCGGCTGCATGCGTTTCCCGATTCCCGCGGCCATAATAACAGCACGCTTTACCCTGTTGCTCTCTTTCACTGTCTACTCCTCCTCTGAAGCACTCATAAGCTCCATTTCCTGTTTTGCATATCTGTAAAAATCCTTAGCGTATCTGTACTGTTTCAGACCATACTCGCCAAACTCAACTCCGAGCGTGCTCTTGTACTCAGTCCAATTCGACCACAGAAGTCCACAGGCTGCGACATAGCAGTAAATCTTAGCCTTTAGCTCGCGATCAGGTTCAGAATCGAAGTATATAGTGAGAAGATGATCTATCTGCTCCTTGTCATAAAAGCTGTATATTGAAAACATTGCTAAATCCACATGCGGATCCTGCATTCCCGAGTACTCCCAGTCTGTGAGCTGAACCTGCTCTTCTTTATCTGTACGGTAAAACAGGAAGTTATCCGGAACAGCATCAATATGTGTTAAACACATGTCTTTAGGCTGTGATTCAATAAATCCTCTGAGGCTTAGAACATTGGCTTTAGTATCCTTATAATCAGTGTATGAAGAAGGCATTCCCTCCCAAAGTTTCTCATAGAAATCTATCTGGCTGAAAATATCAAAAGCGTGATTAACCTGCAGTTTTTGTTTATGGATCTTTCTAAGCATTTCCATACAGCGGACCAGATCTTCATCACTCTTCGGATCACAGACTCTTACGTCTTCAAGAAAACGGGTAATCTTGTATCCGTTTTCAGGATTGATATATACAGGATCGTCACAAAATCCATGTCCGCTGATAGTCTTGTATACTTCCGCTTCCTGCGCTCTGTTTATCAGCTGATCAGTACCCTCTCCGGGAATTCTCATGATGTACTTAAGATCATTGACAGAAAATAAGAAAGATCTGTTAGTCATACCCTTCTTAAGAACTTCAATATCCACAATGTCATCAGGTCTGCAGAAAAGGACATCGGTTATGACATCTATAGCGTCAGATTTTAAATGTTTCGAGTCACTGTCCAGATCCCTCAGCTGCTCATATGTATTAATCTCTATAACGTCAGATTTAAGAACCACATTTGCGGAGATCATCATCCTGCCGCTATCATAAAGCGCAGTCTCCCAAAAATCATTATCATGTTTTGTACTCGCCGCCAGGGTTTTTATCCTTTCACGTATTACCTTCGCATCAGGCTCAAGCAGATAAGCGATTCCTATCATGGCATTACCGGCAGATCCTGAAGGAACTTCAACAAGCTCCATCTTCCGGTTTACTCTGACATCGGATCCGGTGTCCACAGCATCTGAAACCATATACCAGGAATACATCTCTGCTGTAGAAAAAGGATTTTTGGCAGCCCAAATGTCACACGGGATTATGTATGTGTTTGAAATCATATCCGCAACAAGTGATAACGATGTTAAGTTGTTCTTATTGGCATATTCCATGTTTACTGCCAGCTTCACGTTATATTTGTCAATAAGGTAGTCATATCGTTCTTTCATAAAGCCGACAACAATAGTGATATCTTTAATGTTTTTAGATATCAGCTGCTTAACGAGCCGTTCAACTATCGGTTCCCCATTGACTTCTACAAGACCTTTGGGTGTCTTGATATTGATCGGAACCATCCGCATTCCGATACCGGCAGCCAGAATAATGGCATTACGGGGTTTGTTATTATCTATTTCATCCCGGGCCTTAGCCGTTAATCCTGCATCATCCGTAATGTAAGCATTATCCCTGAGTGTTTTTAAGGATTTATTGACAATTCCCAACGAAAGCCCTGATGACTCCGCCAGAATCCTTTGATTTATAAATGGCTCATTATATAGTGTTCGTAAAATATCGGCCTCTTGTCTGTTCATGAACAATACATTATCCTCTTTTCGTGAACTGTTATGTAAAAAAATATCTAATATATTATAAAATGTTTTTCACGGGGAAGCAAGCGCTTTAATGGTCCGGGCTAAAATTGTGGTATCCTGCGGGATAACATGACTGTCGGGACGGCGGATCGTCTCAGAACAGCCGCCCGTGTCATACGTGATGACCGGTGTACCGCAGGCTTCGGCTTCCAGATTGACGGTCGGATAGTTGTCCTCATATGTGGGATTGATAAACACATCCGCTGCTGTATAGATCTCTGCAAGCTCGGTGGCGCTTGATGTATGTTCGATGCATATGATATCCGGATGCGCGGCATGGATCTGTTTGATCTGCCTGGATGCAAGGCCGACTATGACAAACTTATAATTCCTCTTTTCCGGTGCGGATCCGGAATCCGCGGAATCATTAAGCATATCATGCAGTTTGAGTATATCGTCCAATCCCTTGCTTGCTGTCCAAACTCCTGCTACGGCAAGGATCATCCTGTCATCATCAGATATGTCGTGATCTGCTCGAAACGTTCCCGGAGTAGGTTTGAATACCTCTGTATCAATGCTGTTGTATACAACCTCCACAGGATAGGATGACAGGAAACTCCCGGACAACTCTCCCGCAAGCCATTTAGACGGCGTGATCAGAGTCATGTTCCCGACGCCGCAGAATGCTCTTTTCTTACGGGCATAGTTATCGGCGCTGTTGTCTGACCGGGATGAAGGATATGCATGTTTGAGAGGGCATTGTGCGCAGCCTGATGCGGCATCACTCCACTTCCCACACTTAACATACATATAGTGGGCGCAGTGTCCCGTAAAAGGCCAGCAGTCATGAAGAGTCCACTTCACCTGCATCTTAGGCCTTGATTTGATCCAGTCAAATAAAAGTTCGTAGTTGATATAGTATCCGTGGATATTGTGGAGCCACAAAACATCGGGATCGTATTCCGAAGCCCACTTAAGAAACGCGCGGGTTGCGCGTTTTGAAGCCAGACCGTGTCTGTCGGTCAGGCGCGTATATAAGACATGCAGATACATGTCAATGGAAGAACCGATGCGTACGGCATATTTACGGCAGTCCTCAGGAACTTCTGAGCTGCGTCCGTATGCGATCCTTACTTCATATCCGTCCTGCTCATACCTGCGGGCGGTATCAGCGCATATCCTGCCGGTAGACCCAATCCCGCAGACGGAGTTGATCAAAAGAAGTTTATTCCCCATGCACAAACCTCAGGAATTCATCATAGTCCCTGATATAATCTGCTTCATCGTATATCTCCGATGCCAGTACCATAAGCACCGCATCAGGTGAAAAATCATACATTTCCCGCCAGATGTTATTTGCGATATACAGACCTTCATATGGTTTCTCAAGCGGAACGACCTTGCTCTCGGTACCGTCGTCCAGCTTTATCTTGCAGCTTCCGTGGATGCATATCAGGATCTGCTCGAGAGACTTATGGGCATGATGACCGCGTACGACATTCTCTACAGTGTCATACATGTAGTAGACACGTTTTATCCTGAACGGGATGTCCTTGAACTCTTCGAGCGCGACCAGCTGTCCTCTGTCATCGCCATGCGGCTGAAATGTGTATTTAATAGTCTGCATATCCGTACCTCTGTATCAGCATAAATCTGACGTATATAATCTAATATAATTCTATGTGATTCTGCAACTGCTATATATCTATGGCTGTCACGGATATTTAACATATCCTATGGATCAAAGATTACTTAAAACATCCTCAAGTCTGTCAAAGTGCTGCTCTTCCATGAAATGGTCACGGAAATACGCACGGGCATTGGCGCCGCAGTCGCTATACTTCTTTTTCTCTGAGGCGAAGTCGGCGAGGATGCGTCCAAAGGCTTCGTAATCGCCTGCCGGAACACATGCGCCGCAGCCGGATTCTTCTATGATCTCTGCAGCCGCTCCGTTGGCAGCTGCAAGTATCGGCTTGCCTGCTGCCATATATGTCTGAAGCTTGCCCGGAAGTGTATCACCGATATGTGTTGTACCGTCAAGTGTCAGGACACATGCATCCGCACGTTTATAGAAATCAAGGGATTCCTTAAACGGTACGGGGCCATAGAATGTGACGATATCATCAAGTCCCAGTTCATGAGAAAGAGCAGTCATGGACTCATATTCGGAACCGCCGCCGACGATGTGGAGATGTGCTTGCGAAGTCTTTTCGCTGCCCGCAGCTGCACCGGCATCCACAGCGGAAGTGTCATTCTTAAACACCGTCATTGCCCGAAGCAGGCAGTCCAAATTCTGTGCCTTGCCTATGTTTCCGATGAAAAGAAAGTCAGCCTGATCCCGTTCACCGGCCGTCGATTCTTTCACGGTATCCTTATCCAGAAGCGAGCCGTCACCGAACTGCGGCAGATAGCTCATAACGTCACGGCTTATTCCGTTTGTTTTTTCAAGATAATCGAAAAAAGGCTTGGAAGATACTGCGATGTGGTCGCAGCGTTTGTAGATACGCTTCGTCCACGCGTGGATCAGTTTATACGGAAGTGTACCCTCGCGTATGTTCATGGCCTTGACGCACTCGGGCCATATGTCCATGCAGTAGAGGAACAGCGGCTTATGATACCGGTTCCTGAGCGCGATGGCAGGTACTGCCATGGTCACGGGGGATACTTCCCACACATAGATCACGTCAAATCCGCCGTTAAATGTTCCGGCGAAATCAAATGTCTTAGCCTTAAACCACCCGTTAATCGCAAAAGACAGATAGCTTAAGCTTCTCCATATGGGACCGTGATGCCTTGCGATCGTAGGCACGCGGAATACACGGGCGCCTTTGTAATCCTGACGCCTGTTTTGTCCGTGCTTATATTCAGGTGGAATTTTGGATGTCGTATAATCGGGGAGGCCGGTAAGAACGGTAACTGAATGTCCCCGAAGAACAAGTTTTTCTACTATATCATTGACCGCATAAATGTCCGGCCAGAAACATTCGGTAACTACAAGTATGTTCATTCTGCGTACCAGTATATCCTCTTCGAGACGGGCTTATCTTTCCGTACTGACTATCTCACGATATGTCTCGGCATGATCCGGATCAAATATCTCATTTGCCCACATTACGGTGACCAGATCCTCTGTATCAGAGAGATTGATAATATTGTGGGTATATCCGGGCAGCATCTGAACCGCCTGTATCTTATCACCCGATACCTCATACTCATGAACGGGATATGGTTCTCCGGTCTCGGGATCGATGCCTATCCTGCGCTCCTGAATAAGACCGTGGCCGGATACCACGATAAAGATCTCCCACTTCGAGTTATGCCAGTGCTGGCCTTTGGTCACGCCGGGCTTTGATATGTTGATGCTCACCTGACCGCAGGAAAGCGACTTGATCAGTTCCGTGAAGTGTCCGCGCTCATCTTCTGCCATGGGTATGTCATATATTGTCTTTTGGGGCGGAAGATAGGACAGGTAGGTGGAATAAAGTTTCTTGGCAAAAGAGCCCTCGGGAATGTCCGGCATGATGAGAGTGCGCGGCATGTCCTCAAAACTCTGAAGCAGGTCGACTATCTCACCGAGTGTTGCGTGATGGGTGACGGGAACATAGCAGAACGATCCGCTCTCCGCAGAACCCTCGCAGCGATGCTCGTGTCCTTCGAGCGCATCCATCAGTTCCTCAACCACATCATCGATATATACAAGTTCCAGTTCCGTCGCAGGATCATTTACCTGTATCGGCAGATCATTGGCTATATTGTTGCAGAAAGTCGCTATGACGGAATTGTAATTCGGTCTGCACCACTTGCCGAATACATTTGGAAAACGGTACACGAGAACGCGTACGCCACATTCTTTCCCGTATCTGAAGAAGAGTTCTTCTCCGGCCAGTTTGGACTTGCTGTATTCAGAACCCGCAAAACGCCCCTG
>JAEEGL010258416.1_pt1 | contig 22302 bp, 21 predicted proteins | sample 9134231 | NCBI WGS metagenome assembly JAEEGL01 (sample SAMN16246548, study PRJNA631951) | gut metagenome | biome: gut microbiome; feature: rumen; material: fiber-attached | host: Bos | place: Iran: Karaj | collected 2018-10 | reverse complement strand
GAAAAACAACCTGATCTTATTTTTGCGATAGCAGGGGGCGGTAAACTGAAAAGCACCGCAGATGAACTTGGATATTCCAAGCTGAAAAATGTATTTTATCTTGGTTATGTAAGTGATGAGGATGCAAAAGCACTAATGAAGAACTGTACTGCATTTGTTTTTCCTACATTATATGAAGGATTCGGCTTGCCTCCGCTGGAAGCAGCAGCGTGCGGAGCCAGTAATCTGATCGTGTCTGATACTCCATGTATGCATGAGATATACAAGAATAATGCCACTTATATCGATCCGTATGATTATTCAGGAAATGCTGATATCATTCACCTGAATGAATCAGATACTGATGCACTATTATGTGATTATTCATGGAAAAAATCAGCTGAAAAACTGTATAGGATAATCTGTGAGTTATGAAGATTGGAATTGATGCAAGACCGCTTTCAATCAGTCAGGCAGCCGGAATAGCGAATTACCTGATTGAATTGATAAAAAGACTGCCCTCACTGCTTCCGGGTAGTGAGTTCTATCTTTATAGTAACAAACCCATTCCTGAAAAGTACTGCACAGATGAAAATATACACTGCTGTTATATGCCGTCCAGAATAGGGACTTTCTGGCTGCGTTATAAATTGCCAGGCCAATTAAAAAAAGACGGTATCGATGTATTATGGGGACCTAATCAGCTGCTCCCCGGGAAGGTAAAAGGAATCAAATATATACTCACCGTTCATGATGTTAATCTGCTTATAAATCGTAAGTGGGGATCGACTTTTAATTACGTTCTTCACAAACTGTATATGAATGATTCACTTAACAGTGCAGATGTTGTCATCGTGGATTCTGATTCAACAGGTAGTGATCTTATCCGGTTATATGGTATATCCGGAGAAAAAATAAAAACGGTTTATCTCGGATCTAATTTCAATACAACAAACGACACGGCAGATCTGTCTGAACATGGAATAAAAAAACCTTTCATCCTGTCGCTTGGATCAGTTAATGAAAGAAAGAATGTTGGTACTGCAGTAAAAGCATTTGATATTGTGGCTTCTGAAAGACCGGATCTGATGTTTGTCATTGCAGGTGAGGTTAACAAGTACAGCCACAATACTCTTGAAATAATAGATAAATCTCCGTATAAGAACAGAATCAATGTAATGGGTTATATTGATAAAAAGACCAGAAATACTTTGTTAAAAGAAGCTGAAGCTTTTATCTTTATTTCGCATTATGAAGGATTCGGTTTGCCGATACTTGAAGCAATGGATGCAGGAACAGTAGTTATTTCTGCTGTTAATTCATCACTTAAAGAAGTGGGCGGTGATGCTGCATTATATGCTGATGATGAAAATGATGCAGTTGCTGTAAGTGAACAGATCAAAAAAGTATTGTCTATGACAGAGAAAGAAAAACAATCTATTCTTGAAAAAGGACGCCAGCAAGTTAAACAATTCTCGTGGGATAAATGTGCTGAAGAAACAATTCAGTTGATTCTTTCGTAATAACTGGGTTTTACTAAACTGGTTGAAAAAAGAAGAATTCAAATCATTTAACACCATGATTCTTTACCATTAAGAACTTAATCTTTTTGTTTTTATAATTCTGTTAAAATTAGCATGGAGAATATAGATAGCTGAAATTGAATTATCTTTTTATTCTTTTATTTGTGTTTTTTTATTGGAGTATAAATCATGCAAATTAAAGAAATGCCATTGGTATCTGTTTTAATTCCATGTTTTAATCATGAAAAGTATATCAAGGATTGTTTACATAGCATTATTGCTCAAAGCTATAAAAATATAGAAATAATCATTTCCGATGATTGCTCAAACGATAACAGTTACAATGTCATACTTTCATTTCAGACAATATTAAATGAAGTATTCCCTAGGGTTGTAATTAAACGCAATGAATTCAATGTTGGAGTTGTTCGTAATTTAAATAAAATGATTAAGATATGTCATGGGAAATATATCAAAGAAATAGCATCAGATGATATTCTTCTACCTGATGGAATAATGAATTTGGTTGCATATGCGGAAGAACATTCAAAATATGATGTCATCTATAGTAACGCAATATATATTGACGATAAAGATCATTTCCCAATCGAATATATTGAAAAAAGAAAAAAATACTATACAAATACTCCCCCAAGTGGTAATCAGTTAACTGCGAAATTATGTGAAGGATGTTTCATTGCGGCTCCGACAGCTTTGATCAGGATGGAAACATTTTTGAGATATGGGGAGTACAACGATAAATTAATTTTTGAAGATTGGGAATTTTGGTTAAGAGTATCAGAAACTGGCGAAATAGGCTATTGTGATAAAATCAGCGTTGCTTATAGAGTTCTTGAAGGTTCAATGTCTCATTTCTCAGATACGGAAATAGGAAGAAAAAAATATAAACGTTTTACTGCTGATGAAGAAAGATTATTGAATCGTTATGATAATTATTGCACGAAAGAGATATGGAGTAAATTCTATAATGGTCGGATTGGCGGAGCTTTCAGAATTCATGACGAAAAGTATGGTGCTTTGCTTATTTCAAAATCCAAAGACAAAGGAGTAAAACTTACATTTAAAACTAGAATCAAAATCCTATTATCTAAACTAGGTATTATTAATATCGTTTATGCTCTATTGAAAAAATAATTGCTGTCATTTGTTGAATGATAAAAGAATACGGTATGAACTATTTGGTTTCTTGAAATAGCTTGATTATAGTATTATGAATACAATTAGTATAATGGTTGTTATTGTATGGAGTTAACATATGAAAAAATGTTTTCTTATAGTTATTACATTGTTGCTATCTGTTATGCTTTCTTCTTGTGCTGGAGGAATATACCCAGAAGGTGATTATGTAGATGCAAACGGAAACTATTATACGTTTTCTAATCCAGGTAAAGGGTTAGATAGAAGTATTTTTTATACGGAAAATGGTACTCAACTTAAAACTGGTCAGTTTAGGTTAGGAGAGAATAACGAGATTATTGTTACTTGGGATGACAAAACGAGTGTTACTATTGGAACGTATGTGCAGAAAACTAAGTCCATAAATGTAGATGGGAAGATTGTTTATCAGCATCATGGTTTATAGTAGATTATAGTTTCAAATAGGTTGCTTGAAGAAGGAATAGATTTTGTTTATTTTTAATCGTAAATATAATAAATATTCTCATAAGATATATCTATCTTCACCATCAATGCATGGACAGGAATTGGATTTTATTAAACAGGCATATGAAACCAATTGGATGAGTACTGCGATTTAGGTATGTTCTCTTAGAGAACGTATGAGAGCAAACAGATGCCAGAAAGCATCGATATTAACCATATGAATATGCAAAAGTCCGCAATCATCTAAGAGGGAAAGAATAGAGGAACCCAAATGTACGACTTTACAAATGACCCAAGGTTCGTAGGTATAGAACCGTTTATAAGCAAATTATGGCTCTCTTCCCCAACTATGCATGGAGAGGAACAGCGCTGGGTGGATGAGGCCATCCAGACCAACTGGGTATCCACGGTTGGAGCAAATATCAATGAGATTGAAAGGCAGGTCGCCGAGAAGGTTGGGCGGAAGTATGCTGTTGCTCTTTCTACGGGTACAGCCGCGCTTCACTTGGCGATTAAATTATGTGGAGAGAAACTCTATGGTCAGCCTGCTCCCGGTCATGGAAGTCTTGAGGGTAAGAGGGTGTTTGCCAGTGACATGACCTTCGACGCCACAGTGAATCCGATTTGTTACGAAGGTGGTACTCCAATTTTTATCGACACTGAGTATGACACTTGGAATATGGACCCGAAGGCGCTGGAGAAGGCTTTCGAGTTGTATCCAGATGTGAGGCTCATTGTCGTGGCTCACCTCTATGGAACACCAGGAAAGATCGATGAAATACAGGCCATTGCGGATAAGCATGGCGCATTGATCGTTGAGGATGCTGCGGAGTCTTTCGGAGCTACTTATAAAGGTGTGCAGACCGGCTGTTTCGGTACGGAAAGCATCCTGTCGGGGAATGGAAATAAAATTGTCACGGGCAGCTCCGGGGGCCTCCTTCTGACTGATTCTCAGGAAGATGCCAACAAAGTACGCAAGTGGAGCACACAAAGCCGCGAGGATGCCGCATGGTATCAGCACGAGGAGCTTGGCTATAACTACAGGATGAGCAATATCATCGCCGGCATAATCCGCGGACAGCTCCCATATCTTGAGAAGCACATTGACCAGAAACGTGCGATTTATGAGAGGTACAAGGAAGGGCTGAAGGACCTCCCAGTTCAAATCAATCCGTACGATGAAGCGAATAGTGTTCCGAATTACTGGCTGAGTTGTCTCATCATTGATTCCGATGCCATGTGCCAGACGGTAAGAGGAGAGAAAGACGAATTATGGATTACAGAGCCGGGTAAATCCTGTCCAGGAGAAATTCTGGCAGCCTTAAGTGCATTCAATGCAGAAGGCAGGCCGATCTGGAAGCCAATGCATATGCAGCCAATTTACCGGAGCCACGCTTTTGTGACGAAAACTGGAAATGGCCGGGCGAGAAGCAATGCTTACATCAAGGAGACATGCTTTGTTGATATTGGAGAGGACATTTTCAGACGCGGGTTGTGTCTACCGTCCGATAATAAAATGACCTCGGAACAGCAGGATAGAGTGATTGATATTATTCATAGGTGTTTTAGGGGATGAAATGATTTCGGTAATTGTCCCAGTATATAATGTTGAGCTTTATTTACGGAAATGCCTAGACAACATAGTTGAGCAAACCTACAGGGATTTAGAAATACTCGTTATCGATGATGGGAGTACAGACGGAAGCGGAAGGATTTGTGATGAGTTTTCTGAGAGAGATGAACGTATAAGAGTTTATCACACTGAGAATCACGGCCTTTCAGCCGCCAGAAATTTAGGGATTGAAAATGCTAATGGAGAGTACCTCGGTTTTGTAGATTCCGACGATTGGATTGAGTCAGACATGTATGAGATGCTAATTCGTAAAGCTATAGAAACTGATGCGGATGTTGTCGAATGTGGATCGTGTGCAGAGTACCAAACGAGAACTATTCTCTATGAAAAAGAATGTGTACAAGTATCAGGTGTAGAAGCAATCCATTTGCTCCTATGTGAAAAGCTTACTACGACTGTATGGGACAAATTATGGAAAAGAAAATGCTTCAATAATATCAGTTTTCCCAATGGAAGAGTGTTTGAGGATGTAGCAACTACGTTTCGTTTATACGAAGCAGCAGAGAAAGTATGTTCTATAAAAGACTGTAAGTACCATAATAATGTACGCATGAATAGTATTTCCAGAACTCGCAATATGAAAAATCTTGTAGATTATTGGATCTCACAACATGAGTGGTATGAGTATCTTTATGACCATGTGAATGATGAAGACAAGCTTAATCTATTATGGTTTTGCGCTAGGGCTACGGCTAGAATGTGGGCTCTGTATTATGATTGCTCAAAGGATGAAAGAAGTTTTTTTAGTGATGAAATGCGAGAGATGAATACCTTTATCAACAAAAATACTCCCCTATTTGGATTAAAAGAATGGGGAAGCAAAATGAGAGTTGGAGTTTTCTTCCCTCACTTTTATAATACTGTCTCCCTGTGTGCTGCATGGTTAATGGTTAAGATGGTGAAGAAATCTCTGATCTTTGATTATTCTGTGCGGTGATGCTCGTCTACATGGTAAATGTGACAGAATTTCGTTTTAGCATAGAAGAAATGAGATAAGAAGAATGAAAAAGGATACTCATAAACCATTTGGTCCGTATGAGAGATTTGTAAAACGTCCTCTTGATTGTGTATTGGCAACTACGGCACTTGTGGTTCTATCCCCGATCATAGTGGTGACCGCCATTTTGGTAAGAACAAAGCTTGGTTCACATGTACTGTTTATTCAGGAACGACCTGGTCGAGATGAAAAGATATTCAAACTTTATAAGTTCCGGACAATGACAGATAAGAGAGGGGCAGATGGTGAGTTGCTTCCTGATGCTCAAAGGCTGACGAAGTTTGGTGCCAGGTTACGAAGCACCAGCCTCGATGAACTGCCAGAACTCCTAAATATAGCCAAGGGCGACATGAGCATCATAGGACCTCGCCCCCTGCTAGTTCAGTATCTCCCATATTACACAGAAACGGAGAAGCATCGTCACGATGTAAGACCGGGGCTTTCTGGTCTAGCACAGGTGAATGGCAGAAATGCTGTCAAATGGGATAAGCGTTTGGCTTATGATGTTGAATATGTAAAAAAGATTACATTCTTAGGTGATTTGAAGATAGTTCTGAAAACAATTGGAAAAGTGCTCAAACATTCTGATGTTGCTGTAGACACAGACACTGTGGAAACCTATCTGGATAAGGAACGTCAGGAGAAGATGAATGGGCAAAAGAACTCTGCAGGAGGAAAAGAGTGATGGCTGATAAGTATATTTTTCTTGGTGGTGGTGGATTTGCCATTGAGCTATATGAGTATATGCAGGTCGATAATTTAAATGTGGTCGGGTATTACGCACAGGAAGAAAATGAGGAATTGTCTGGTATTATTTCGTGGTTTGGCGATATGGATAAAACTCCTTACGAAGATTTGGATCGTGAAGCAAAATATATCCTAGCTGTACGTTTGATTAAATATCGTGAAAAGATGATCAAATTCATGGAGAATATGGATTTGACTCCTGGAAGCTTTATCAGTTCGAAAGCTTATCATTCAAAATTTGCAAAGATAGGTAAAGGTACGGTGGCATTTCCGAATGCCATGATTACAGGCAACCCTATTGTGGGTGACTTCCTGTTTATGGACGTCTTCTCTGTGATCAGTCACGGAGATGTGTTGGGCAACAATATTGTGATTGGCCCTGGTGTGATTGTGACAGGAGACTCGGAGATTGGTGACGGTGTAACGTTCGGTGTCAACTCAGCAATTCTACCTTGTACAAAGATTGGTAATAATGTAGAGATTGCTATAAATGCGTATCCAAGACGCCACGTTCCGGATGGTAGTTCAATACTAACACCGCCTGGCAAGAACTTCGGCAATGGACTAAATAAGAATTTCAAGAAGAATGATGATGCGTCGGGAGATGTTGAGAAACAGGAGGAATAAAAATATGGATAACAAGACAAAGCTGATGAAAATATTGGTTGATATCAACCCTGATATTGATTATGAAACCGCAGATGCACTTGTGGACAACGGAGATTTCGATTCGCTTGAGGTAATGTCCATTGTTATTGAAATTGAGGATCGTTTTCAGATTGAAATAGATCCCGACGATGTGATTGCAGAGAACTTTAATTCCGCGGCTAAGATCCTAGCGTTGATTGAAAAGGGGCAGTAATCCAGATAAATGAAACGCATAGAGGGAACCTAAGATGATACGTGTAGTAACAGATTATCTGGATCAGATAGTGCAGAAATATTCTGATAAAGTAGCGTTTGCTGATGAGAGAAGAGAACTGACCTTTAAACAACTTCAGACAGAAGCACATCATTTAGCAATGGAACTAATCAACCATTGCTTTCGCAAGCAACCCGTTCTAATCTATCTTGATAAGAGCGTAGAGGTGTTGGCGGCATTTCAAGGCGTTACATATAGTGGAAACTTCTATAGCCCTATTGACACTCATATGCCTCAGGATCGCATTGAGAAGATTGTTGGCAAACTGCAACCGGTTGCTGTAATAACGGATGAGGCCCACAGCGAAGAGGTTGCTATAGTTGTTCCAAATGCTGTGCAGATAGTCTATGAGGACGCACTGAAAAACAGCATTGATCTTAATGTTATTCGTTCAGCGATTGATAAGGTTGTCGATACCGACATATTGTACGTTCTTTTCACATCCGGTTCCACTGGAACTCCAAAGGGTGGCATTATCTCTCATAAAGCGATCATAGATTTTACCGAGTGGGCTGCAAATGATCTTGGCTTTTCAAATCGGTCTGTGATGGGTAGTCAGTGTCCGCTGTATTTTAGTATGTCTGTCTACGATGTGTATGAGACGCTGAAATGTGGATGTACTACCTATATTATTCCTCAGAAGTTGTTCTCACAACCTACAAAGCTGATGTCATATTTGGAAGAGAAAAAGATCAACACACTGATCTGGGTGCCTTCGATTCTGATGTTCATCTCAACTCTTAAGGCACTTAGTAGGCCTCATCTGACCGAGCTGAAGACGATATTATTTGGCGGAGAAGTGTTTCAAACGAAGCACTTGAACCGTTGGATGGCAGAATATCCTGATGTACGGTTTGTGAACATATATGGTCCCACGGAGCTTACCGATACTTGCATGTTCTATGAAGTTAAGAAACATTTTGAAGATAACGAGATGCTTCCAATTGGAATTTCCTGTAGAAATAAAGACTGTTTCTTGCTAGATGCAGAGGATAAGCTTATTACAGAGATTGGTGATATTGGAGAGATCTGTTGCCGAGGCACTGGCCTAGCTTATGGTTACTACAACGATTCTGAGAGGACTGCTGAAGCATTTGTTCAGAATCCTCTGAACACAGCCTACAAAGAAATTATCTATCGAACTGGCGATTTGGCTCGCTACAACGAAGATGGAGACCTTGTCTATGTGGGTAGGAAGGACTTCCAGATCAAACACAGAGGCCACCGAATAGAGATTGGCGAGATTGAAACAGCCGTGTCCGCTCTTGATGGAGTAGATGATAACTGTTGCCTGTACGATAGTGAGAAACTTAGAATCGTTCTCTTCTACACAGGAGCTGCAGAGGGAAAAGAGATAAACGAGAAACTTGCTGAGGTGCTACCAGATTATATGGTCCCTGGAAAGCGTGTGCATCTCGAATCAATGCCGAAAAATATTAATGGCAAGACAGACAGGCAGACGCTTAAAGAGATGATGAGAGAAGTGTGAAGAGTGTTCAGTATCTGATGAATAGAAGGACTGGATAATGGCAGAAGATGATCAACATGGAAAATTATGACAATGTCGATTTGAGTGTCAGTACAATAATTTATGCTAAAGCAAATAAGAAGTCCAGAAACACTTCATATGTGCTTACAATAGACTATGGTGAGGAGTTAGGAACCAGGAAGTCTTCTGCACAGATTTCGAAGCTTTATACAGTAGAGAACCTGATCGGGAAACAAGTCATTTGCTGTGTAGACCATGAACCACTTCATATCGGATCCGTGAAAAGTGAAGTGCGGATTATGGGTACAGATTCTGAACAGCGTGTTGTGTTACTGCAACCATTGGAGCCTGTGAGAAACGGGGATAAGGTGTTCTAAAAACAGTCACTGGTGTTGTAGAGAATGGGAGGAACAGGCAATTGGGTGAAATAATAGTCGCTGTATTTATTGGAGTTTGGCTTATAGCTGCTGGTATTGCGGCATACAAAAGCCTGAAAAAGGATTATGAAGAAGTGAATACGGATGGCACAAAGAGATGAACATTTATTTCATCGGCATGTGTATCTCCATGGTCATTTACGTTCTCATCGGTGTTTTTGTAAGCCGCGGAGTGAGAGATGCAAATGATTACTATGTAGCCGGAAGGCGTGCACCGGTACTGCTAATAGCCGGAAGCCTTATTGCCTCCTATACATCCACAGGAATGTTCATGGGTGATGCGGCACAATGCTATGATGGTGCTTTTACATCAATAATCCTTTTCGCTGGGATGCAGTCTGCTGGCTATATTATTGGCGGTGTGTTTTTCGGTCGATATCTGCGGCGTTCTGGCGCTATTACAATTCCTGAGTTCTTTGGGAAAAGATTTGTATCTAAAAGCATGAGAAAACTAGCTGCCATTACAGCTATTATCATGATGGCAGTATATCTGCTTTCCGTTATGCAGGGCATCGGTACATTGATGAATACAGTCACCGGTATAGACTATAATGTGTGCATTATTTTAGCTCTTACTGTTTTCACAATTATAACCGTTCTCTCTGGGTCTCGCGGCGTTCTAATTACAGATACGCTCATGGCGGCTTTATTTACAATATCGCTTATTATTTCCGCTTTGGTTATTTCCGGAAAGATGGGTGGGTGGTATACCGCAATAGGAAACATTGCCTCGAACCCCAATACTACCGAGTACCTTTCATGGGCTGGTAAGCCTGGAGTTCTGTACAACACAGGACTGGAGAATGTTACTTGGGGTCTTGCTTACGGTATTGTATGGATGTCAGTGTGTGCAATTGGTCCATGGCAGTCAAGTCGATACATAATGGCCAAAGATGAACACACCATCGTGAAGTCTGCGCCATTTGCAGCTGTTGGAGTGTTTATCATGGAGTTCATTGTTGGTTTGGTAGCAGTGATGGTCAACAATGCGAACTATATGATGGCTGATTCTTCACATGTAATGATCTGGGCAGCTATGAATCTGCTTCCTACTGTCCTTGGTGTGATTCTGCTAACAGGCGTGCTTGGAGCCGGCATAAGTTCGGCCACGACATTTCTTTCACTAATTGGCGCTTCATTCACAAATGATGTGTTTTATAGCCAGGGTAAAAATTCCATTAAGACTGGTAGAATCGCGATGGTAATAGTAAGTGCTGTTGTTCTTACAGTTGCTATTCTGAATCCTCCATCGATCTTTTGGATCATGTTCCTTGGCGGCGCGATGGCGGCATGCTCATGGATGCCAGTTGCATTTGCCAGCATTTTTAGCAAGCGCCTTACAAAGACTGGAGCGTTCTGTGGGATGCTGTTTGGCTTCCTAGGATGTTTTGCTCTAAGAATGTATGCAAGTCTTAGTGGGATAACCCTACCTGTTTATCTTGACCCCAGTATTGTCGGTATTGTCTGCAATGTGATTGCTATGGTCATTGGATCGATGGTTACACATGTAAGCACAGAGGAAAAAGAAGAGCGCGAGAAGCTCTTTATCATTCCGGAATCTGAGAAGAAGCCAGAGGAAGTCAGAAAAACTCTAAGGTGGACTAAAGTGTCCTATACAGTTGGTGGAATCGTGTTTGCTCTCATGCTGGTTCTGTGGGTGATTCCTTATCTAAACGGATTGAGGTAACATGTTTATGGCAAGACAAGCCTTACAGGTTTTAACACTAACAGATTCAGAACAATGGGACGGTATTGTCCGTACTTTCAGATTTTACGATACATACTATCTCTCTGGCTATGTGAAAGCATTTCATATTCATGGTGATGGTGAACCACTGTTGTTCTATTACAACGATGGAAAGATTAAAGGCATAAATGTAGCCATGAAACGCAGTATTATTGAGGATCCGCATTTTAAGGGCATTCTTGATGAAGACTGTTACTTCGATTTGGCGACACCATACGGTTATGGCGGGTGGCTGATTGAAAGAATTCTTCCAGTTGAACACAATGCACCCGATATGGATGAGGTGTCCACAGGGAATGGAAAAAGCAGAGAAGCAGGTGCGACCGTAGCAGCTGGTGCCGATGACAAGATCGACCAAGACTCTTTATCATGGCTCTTCCGTGATTATGAGCGGTGGTGTCTCAGAAATAATATTGTATCGGAGTTTGTACGGTTCCATCCTATGATTGGTAATAACGAAACCATGGCCAACTATTATGACATCATCAAACTCGGTGAAGTCGTACACATGGATTTGAGTTCCCCGGAAATTATCTGGGAGAACATCAGCTCCAAGAACAGAAATATGATCCGAAAGGCCATGAAGAATGATGTGGTGGTTTATAATGGCAGGTTCCCGGAAATCTTCAATCGATTCAAAGTCGTATATGACTCCACAATGGATAAAGATGACGCGGAAGGATACTACTACTTTGAAGAGCCCTTCTATGAGTCCATATGTAATGATCTGGAGACAAATGCACAAATGTTCTGGGCTGAGAAGGATGGAGAAGTGATAGCGGCGAGCATTATGCTTGAGTGCAACGGATTTATGAATTATCACTTATCCGGTTCTCTTCAAGATTACAGTTCCCTGGCACCTACAAACCTGCTGCTTTATAAAGCGGCGGTATGGGGATCAGAACACGGGATGAGGACTCTCTGCCTTGGCGGTGGTGTAGGTTCTGGTGAGGACAGCCTGTTTAAGTTTAAGAGGGCATTCTATAAAGGTGAAGATCTCAATCATTTTCACGTCGGTCGTAAAGTGTTTGACCCTGATGTGTATCAGGAACTGACGATGATGCGGGGCGAAGGCATTGAGAATGTGAACTTCTTCCCGGTGTATAGAGGGTAGCCTTCCGCTGCCCTGGGATCATTATTACAATTTCTCTGCTTCCTATGGCGAAAAGAGTTGCAGAGGAAGATAATTGGAAAAAGAAGAGTAGCGAAGAAGGGATAGAAGAATAACGTATGGATATTGTAATCATATCAGAGTTCTGTGAGGATTTTTCAAAATCAGATAATGACCGTTTCTTTTATCTCGCCAAGATGTTAACAGGCGTTGTTGGAGATAGGGATTGCAACGACAAGGTAGAAATCATAACTAGCAGTTTTAGGCATACAACTAAAAGCCAGAGAAGAGAGCCTGCGGAACAATGGCCATTCAGAATCACTTTTATTGACGAGCCGGGATATCCGAAAAATGTCTGCCTGAAAAGGTTTTATAGCCATCGAATCTGGGGAAAGAATGTATTGAAATACTTGGAAACCAGAGACAGAAAACCAGATGTCATATATTGTGCTGTGCCATCACTAACAGGTCCTAACCTGGTGTCCAAGTACTGCGAGAAAGAAAACATCCGGTTTGTTATCGATGTCCAGGATTTGTGGCCGGAAGCATTTCAGATGGTGTTGAATATTCCAGTGATATCCAATATCATTTTTAGCCCATTCAAAGCTATGGCTAATGGAATCTATAAGCGTGCTGATGCCATATGCGCTGTTTCAGACACATACTGTAAAAGAGCCGCAAAAGTAAATATAAAGGCTACAGGGACAACGACGGTATTCTTGGGAACCGAATTGACAACCTTTGACAAGTTTGCAGTTGAGAATCCGATATTGGAGAAGAAAGAGAATGAAGTGTGGCTTGCATACTGCGGAACGCTTGGTAGTAGCTATGACTTAACCTGTGTGATAGATGCTCTTCACATCCTCAACGATTCGCAGCTTCGCTTCATCATTATGGGCGATGGACCGAAGATGGAAGAGTTTAAGGCATATGCTAAATCCAGGAATGTCAGAGCAGAGTTCGTGGGGCGGCTTCAGTATAATGCCATGTGCAGTTTATTAACAGCCTGTGATATCACAGTGAATCCTATCGCGCATATGGCGGCGCAATTTATTATCAATAAGCATGCAGACTATGCAGCGAGTGGTAAACCTGTAGTTAGTACACAGGAGCGCAGCGAATATCGAAAGCTGATTGAAGATTATCAGATGGGATTCAACTGTAAGAATAACGATGCGAATGATCTTGCAGAGAAGATAAAAGTATTAGCTAACGATCCGAAGCTTCGGATCGAGATGGGACGCAATGCGAGAGAATGCACTGAAGAATGGTTTGATAGGAAAACATCTTACAAACTCCTCGAAGACCAAATTTTGACAAATAGGGAGGGGTACTGCGGTCTAGTTAAAATGCCGCAGGAAATCTGGCTTGGATATGCCGGAACTCTTGGTACAAGCTATGATTTGCCGCTTGTGTTCGATGCAATGAGGAAGGTCAACAATCTGAATCTTCGCTTCATCGTTATGGGTGATGGACCACTGATGGAGGAATTCAAAGAGCAGTCTGGTGGCCTGAATGTAACCTTTATGGGTAGACTTGATTACAGCCAGATGTGTGGTGCGCTTGTTGCATGTGATATTGTTGTGAATCCAATTGTTGGATCAAGCGTAGCGAGCATTATTAACAAGCATGCGGATTACGCAGCAAGTGGAAAACCAGTGTTGAATACGCAGAAGAGCACGGAGTATCGCAGTCTTATAGAACATTATCAGATGGGATTTAACTGTGAGAATTCTCGTGAGCTTGCAGAAAAAATCATACTCCTGTTGCGGTCAGGTAATAAGCGTTTACTGCAGGGAATGAATGCGAGAAGAGCGGCGGAAGACCGATTTGACAGAGGAAATACTTACAAACTGTTAGCTGCGGCTATTGGTATATGAGTATTGGAAGGACAAGAAGATAATGGCCAGTAATTTCAATTACAAAGATATATTGAATGATATTGCCAGAAAAGATAAAACTGCAAGACAGATTACGGAAGAAGAATCCAAACAGTTGAAACAATGCCTATACGAGACGGCAGTCGATTTGGATGAACGTTGCCGTAAGAATGATATTAAGCTATTCTTGGTAGGAGGGACACTTTTAGGTGCTGCCAGACATCACGGTTTCATTCCTTGGGATGATGATATAGACTTGGGGCTTTCTCGTATGGATTATGAAAAGCTTAAGAAAGTGTTTGATAGGGATTTCTCTGATTCATACGAGCTGCGATGCCCTAACTCACCACACCCCAATGGGAATCGCTTTATGCAGATATTCAAGAAAGGCACAGTGCTAAAGGTAGTAGGAGAAGAGAATCCTTTCCAGCCTCAGACTGTTTATATAGATGTGTTTCCATATGACTATGTGCCTGAGAATATTTTAATACGAAAGCTTAAAGGAACAAGAGCTAATATCCTTATGTTCATTGCTTCATGTGTAATGGACGAAACGTACATGAGCGATGGATACAGAGATTATCTCAAGAAAAGCAAAGATGGAGGAATGTTCTTAAAAATCAGATCGATCACAGGAAAAGTTTTCTCCTGGAGAAAGCCTGAAGAATGGTTTGATAAAGTGGACAATTCAATAAAATATAAGAAAACTTCACTTTTGACATCTGCCACTGGGAGACGTCATTACTTTGGCGAAATATATTCAACAGATGTATTCTTCCCACTAACAGAGATGAGCTTTAATGAACACAAGTTTTATACGCCTAGTAAGTGGCAAGAATATCTGGAAGGAAATTACGGAGCTGACTATATGACACCTCCTGCTGAAGGCAAGAGAGAGAGTCATTTCATTACAGAACTGTCTTTGTGACGAAGGATGAGAATATGAATGTAGCGATTATCTTCGCTGGTGGTACAGGCCAGCGAATGAGTACAAAAACAAAACCGAAGCAATTTTTGGAGTTGCATGGTAAGCCAATTATCATCTACACCTTAGAGCATTTCAATGATCATGAACTTATTGATGGAATCATTGTAGTCTGTGTGGATGGATGGATTGATTACTGCCAAGGTTTGGTTGATAAGTTCCACATCGAAAAGGTTAAAGCAATTATTCCGGGTGGCTCTACCGGCATGTTATCGCGTTTTGAAGGCGTGAAGAAGGCGAAGGAACTATACCCGGATGACACAATCTGTCTAATGCATGACGGCGTGAGGCCGATGATCGACCACGATATTATAAGCCGCAACATAGAGTCGGTTGAAAAGTATGGTTCTGGTGTAACTGTGGCACCGGCGATTGAAACGATAGCGGTTAAAGCAGGGACAGACAACAAGGTTGGCCAGATCATAGATAGAAGCAAGTGCCAGATGGCAAAGGCACCGCAGTCATTCAGGCTGGGCGAACTATATAAGGTTCATAAGGATGCAATTGATTCCGGGATAAATGACTGTATTGATACAGCCTATTTGATGCAGCAGAGTGGGCATGATGTGTACACCATAGAAGGATCCGCTGAGAATATCAAGATCACAACGCCCACAGATTTCTATATATTCAGGGTGTTGATGGATATCAGGGAAAACTCGCAGATATTTGGTGTATAATTATTGAAAATGTTGATATTTGTATTTCGAATTAGTATAGTTGAGACTGTTTTATGTGTAATAGGCCATCAGTTGCTGTTTTAATGAGTACCTATAATGGTACTAACTATGTTAGGGAACAAATTGATTCAATCCTTAATCAGAACGATGTCACAATTACATTGATTATTCGAGATGACTGTTCTACAGATGGTACTCCAAGTATTCTTAAAGAATATGAAAGATTCCACAATGTTAAAGTCGATTATGGCCAACAGAATTTAGGACCAGCTAATAGTTTTATGAATCTTTTGTATGACAATCCAGGATATGATTATTATGCTTTTGCTGACCAAGATGATATTTGGCTCGTGAATAAGTTAATTGTTGCAGTTGAATATCTTAATGGAACGAGCTGTCCCTCATTATACTGTTCTAATCAGATAGTGTATAAAGATGAGAAAAAAAAAGAATTAAGATATAAAAACATACCAAATTATTCTTTGTTATCGACTTTAAATGCTAATAAGATATCAGGATGTACTATGGTTTTTAATAACGCATTAGCGAACATATTATCCAATAAAGAGTCCAGACCTTCTTCAGATGTATTGAATCTCCGCATGCATGATACATGGGTGATGTTAGTCGCTAATGTAGTTGGGAATATTATTTATGATAATAATGGATATATTTTCTATAGGATTCATAATAATAACTATGTTGGAGTCGGAGGAGATGACGTATCATTTCCTATGAAAGTGAAAAAGATTTATAAGGCATTAATAAAAGATAAGAAAAAAAACTATAGAAGTATTTGTGCTAAAGAATTAATAAGATGTTTTCCATATATTAACATAAATGATAGCGTAGATTTGCAATTAATTGCAGAATATAAAAACAGTTGGAAATTCAAAAAAAAACTTTTGGCTAGCAATAGAATTAGAACGGAATTTGGAGAAAGCAAACCAATTTACTGTCTTAAGGTAGTATTCAATCTTTTTTAAGTTGAATTATGTATGATTACTAGTAACAGGATTTTTTTAGAAGATATTGATAGTGTTGTTTCATGTGCCGATATTCCATGGGAAAAGCTGAGTAATAAAACAGTTTTTATTACTGGCGGTACTGGACTAATTGGAACTACGATTGTTAATGCACTTATTGTTGCTAATAAAAAATACAACTTGCATTTGAATGTATATGTTCTTGTAAGAAATCGAAATAAAGCTGAATCAAGATTTATTTTTTCTGACTCTATAAAATTGATTATTGGAGAGATAGAACATATTCCTGTATTAAATACAAAAATAGATTATATTATTCATGCTGCCTGCCCAACATCAAGTAGATATTTTGTAGAGAAACCTGTTGAAACAATTCAAACAATGCTATGTGGTACTCGAAATGTTCTTGATTTGGCAACAGACAACAATTTAGATGGATTGATCTTTCTTTCCAGTATGGAAGTCTATGGATTTCCTCAAAAAGGTAGCAAAGTTACAGAAAACGATATTGGTTCTTTTAATGTGACCGATGTGAGGAATAGCTATCCAATTAGCAAAATTATGTCAGAGAATATGGTGATGGCTTATTTTTTAGAGTATAATGTTCCATCTTTTATTATCAGATTGTCACAAACTTTTGGACCAGGAATAGATTATAACGATAACAGAGTTTTTGCGGAATTTGCTAGATGTGCAATAGAACATAAAGATATCGTACTAAAAACAAATGGTGATACAGAAAGATCTTATCTGTATACTTCTGACGCGGCAATTGGGATTCTAACTGTTATGTTAAAAGGAACAAAAGGATCTATATATAATTTGACTAATAATAATACTTACTGCTCTATTCTCGAAATGGCAAAAATGGTGGCTAGCATAGGTAACATAAACGTCAGAATAGAACCACAAGATATTGTTAAATTTGGGTATGCAAAAGTATTGTATATGGATTTAGACACAAGTAAAGTAAAAAAACTTGGGTGGCATCCTGACGTCCTGCTTTCTGAAATGTATGAAAGACTAATATTATCAATGGTGCATTAAATAATTCTTTGATTAGTATTTTTTAACATAAGTAGTTATTTATTATGATAAGTCAGTTATTATTAGAGCCAAGTAATTTTAAAAATGGTAATTTTTTTGTGAAAATATTTCTCATTATTTATTTTTTTATGTTTGTTTTTTTCCCACCATTGATTATTAACAATATGCTTTTTATCCTTGCTCCAATTGGCTATTTGATTCTAATATTGAACATAGGTATTACATCAAAACTACTTAGCAGTAAATACATAGTAGGCCTGATTCTTGGTGCTTTAGGATTATTTGTTTATATTCTTCTTATTTTGACACTTAATAATCGTTCTCTCTCTGGAGTTTTGTTCGTTTCATTAGAGTGGAGTATATTAGTTATTCCCATTGCATTATCCATTTGTATTATGTGTTATAAACAAAGAATCAATAAAAAAGAATTTATTGATTTATTGATTGTGGTATGCAATATTCAGGGACTGTTTGCTGTTATTTCGTTTTTCTCTCCTGCATTTCATGATTGTTTTTTTGCTCAATTGACGAAATTTATGAGTCAAGCAGATATTATGCAATTATCAAACTCGTCTTTTCGTTTAAATGGAGTAGCTAGGTATTTGACTAATTATGCTCCGATCGTTCCTGCAGTAATGACCGTGGTCGCATTGTATTTTACTAGATTTAATACTCGATACCTTATTACTATTCCATTGATGCTTATTGCTGTTATGCTTAATTCAAGATCAGCAATGGTCTTAGTTATTATTGGTGCCATTTTTGTTTTATTTTTTAATGAAAAGAGAATAAGTATTCATATTAAATATGTAAGTATTATTGGATGCATTGTATTATTATGCTTGCCGATTCTTATATATGTATCATCCAATTATTCAGATACCAGAATTGTCTCATGGATTAACTCCGGTATAAAAGCTATTATCAGTTTCATTTCTCCAGGTCAAGAAAATATTGGGTATTTTTCATATTTTTCAACATCTAATCGTTTTCTTCTTCCAGATTCATTATCTCAGTTGTTTTTTGGGGCAGGCTTTAATGTATATAAGGAGGGAACAGTTATAGCAGGGTTCCAAAGTGATGTTGGATATATTAATTATATTTGGATTGGTGGCATTGTATATGAAATATGTTTATGGATATATATACTCTATTTGATTAAACCTTTATTAAAGAATTCTGATGTTTTTGTTAAATGGCTTGCATTATTCATGATTATTACCTGTTTAATAATGAATATTAAAGATACTTTATTTGGCGTAAATGAATTTATGAATTTTCTGTTCATATTAGCATTGTTTTACTATTCTGCCCATGTATTATCTTTAACTGAAAATGAAAGATCAAAAAATGAATCTTTAAGTCTTTTATGAAATCGGATTTTGATAAACAAAGCAATTATAATGCCATTTAATAATAATTTGGTATAGTTATTTCAATTATTTCGAGGTCGTACGAATTCAGAGAAAAATTAAGTAATAATGAAATACAATTACATAATTGTTAATATTTATCATTAATAATTCAATTTCTTAAATGGTTATTACGGAAGATATTTGTATTATGATTAAAAAAGACACAAAGATTGATTTAGTTACTTGTATAGTTCTAACTTATAAAAAATTTGATTTGATTTATAAAACTCTTGATTCGATTCTAAACCAAACATATCAAAAAATAGAAATAATTGTTTCTGATGATGGCTCTGAGTTTTTCCCTAACGAATTAATTAATGACTACATTTATAGAAATAAACATAATAATCTTGTCAATTCTATTGTAAATCATAGTATGAATAATATGGGAACTGTAGTTAATTACAATAATGCCATTCGTTGTTCTTCAGGTAAATATATAATCCCTCTAGCGGGGGATGATTGTTTTTTTGATAATAGTGTTGTTGAAAGGGTCATAGGTCGAATGATTGATAATAATTGGAATCATATTATTTGCAGAAGAGCATTATGCGATAATCACTTCATAGTGAAGAGGTTTATTCCGACTGAAAACGAAATAAGTAAAATAGAATTAATAAATACTCCAGAAAAAACGATGAAAGCAATTGCTTGTGGTAAGTTTTATAACATGGCATCTGGGAGTGTTTTTTCTTTTACTAAAGATTTTATTAAAAGCAATGGATTATTTGATACTAAGTATAGATTGTGGGAAGACGGACCTTTTTATTATAAAATGTCCAAAAGTGGAATTAGGCTTAATTTAGCGTACGATATTGTACAGATTTTTTATACTCAAGGTGGTGTATCAAGTGGAAAAATACATCCACAGTTAGCAAAGGATTCCCAAATATTTCTGAAAAATGTACTTCAGGAAGATCGTGATATCTACACCTCGAAAGAAATAAGACTTATTAAATTTCGTTATAATAGATTTGGCTATTCAGAAATGAATATACTATCAAAACTTTTCTTTTGTATTCGCTATTTTGATATCATTATTAAGAGAAGAATAGATTATATAAAGGTTAGAGGTATTAAAGATTAATAATTATGTAATATGCAATGGCGAGTATATGTCTTTTAACATCTTTGCGATGAATATGATATTTCTTTTTATAATAAACAATGAAGGTTAATGACTATGAAAGGTATTATACTTGCAGGTGGAGCAGGAACAAGACTCTATCCTTTAACAATGGTAACAAGTAAACAACTGCTTCCAGTTTATGATAAACCAATGGTTTATTATCCTTTATCAACTTTAATGTTGTCTGGGATTAAGGATATTTTGGTTATTTCCACTCCTGAAGATATCCCCAAATATGAAATGCTTTTAAAAAATGGATCACAATTTGGAATTAAATTAACATATAAAGTTCAACCTAGCCCAGATGGTTTGGCACAAGCATTTATACTAGGCGAAACATTCATAGGTGATGATTCTTGTGCAATGATTTTGGGGGATAACATTTTCTATGGAAATGGATTTAGAAAGATGCTTAAGGAAGCTGCAATGAATGCTGAAGATAATAGAAGAGCAACTGTTTTTGGATATTACGTTCCTGATCCTGAAAGATTCGGAGTTGTGGAATTTGACAAGAATTGGAAAGCTGTATCAATTGAAGAAAAACCTGTTAATCCAAAATCTAACTATGCTGTCACTGGATTGTATTTCTATCCTTCTGGAGTTAGTGAAAAAGCTAAAACAGTAAAACCATCCGCCCGTGGAGAGCTTGAGATTACAACACTTAATGAAATGTACCTTAAAGAGCAATTACTTGACGTTCAGTTACTGGGTCGTGGTTATGCATGGCTCGATACTGGAACAATGGATAGCCTTGTTGATGCAGCAGATTTTGTGCGTATGGTTGAACAACGTCAAGGAATAACAATATCTAGCCCAGAAGAGATAGGATACATAAATGGTTGGATAAGTAAAGAACAACTTTATGAGGCCGCAAAAATGTATGGAAAAAGTCCTTATGGTGCGCACTTGAAAGCAGTGGCAGACGGAAAGGTTAGATACTAATGAATATAATTGTTACAGGTGGGGCTGGTTTTATTGGTTCCAACTTTATTTTTTATGAAATGGATAAGCATCCTGAAGACAGAATAATATGTCTTGATAAACTTACATATGCTGGAAATCTCAGTACTCTTTCTTCAGTACTCAATAAACCTAACTTCAGGTTTATTAAGTTGGATATTTGTGATAGACCAGCAATATATAGTATGTTTGAAGAAGAGAAACCTGATATTATTGTTAATTTTGCTGCAGAGAGTCATGTTGACAGATCTATAGAAAATCCAGAAATATTTTTGCAGACAAACATCATCGGAACTAGTGTTCTTATGGACGCCTGTAGGAAATATGGGATTCAGCGTTATCATCAGGTCAGTACAGATGAAGTTTATGGCGATCTTCCATTGGATAGACCAGACTTATTCTTTACAGAGGAGACTCCTATTCATACCAGCAGTCCTTATTCTGCTTCCAAAGCTGCGGCTGATCTTCTGGTGAATGCTTATCATAGAACTTATAGTCTTCCTGTGACTATCTCACGTTGTTCAAATAACTATGGCCCTTACCAATTTCCTGAAAAACTTATTCCATTAATGATTGCCAATGCTTTAGAAAACAAATCATTACCGGTGTATGGCGATGGCTTGAACGTTCGAGACTGGTTATATGTTGAAGATCATTGTAAGGCAATAGATCTGATTATTCGTAGGGGAATAATAGGGGAAACTTACAATATTGGTGGACATAATGAAATGAGAAACATTGATATTGTCAATCTGATTTGCAAGTATCTTGACAAACCTGAAAGTCTAATAACTCATGTAACCGATAGAAAAGGTCATGATCAGAGATATGCTATCGATCCAACGAAGATTCATGATGAGTTAGGGTGGTATCCGGAAACAATGTTTGCGGACGGCATAAAGAAAACGATTCAATGGTATTTTGATAATAAATCATGGTGGGAAACAATCATAAGTGGTGAATATAGGAACTATTATGAAAAAATGTATGGTGATCGTAAAGTACTATAATT
>JAEEGL017330742.1_pt1 | contig 22303 bp, 18 predicted proteins | sample 9134231 | NCBI WGS metagenome assembly JAEEGL01 (sample SAMN16246548, study PRJNA631951) | gut metagenome | biome: gut microbiome; feature: rumen; material: fiber-attached | host: Bos | place: Iran: Karaj | collected 2018-10 | reverse complement strand
GGATTCCAGGAAAACGCTTCCTCGGTGAGCTCGGTTTCAACCTCATAATAAAATATCAACAGACATTCAAAAACAACATCAGCATCTTCTCCACACTCAACCTCTACAACAACTATATGGACTCAAACCGAGCCAACCGATGGAATATCGATGTTGACTGGGAAACAGGCATAAAATTCACCATAAGTAAATATGTATCAACGATTATCAACGTACACATTATTTACGACGACAACGTAAAATTCAATATCGATGGCCGACTAAAGCCAATTCTTCAGTTTAAAGAGTCGCTTGGTATTAGTTTTTTATATAAATTTGCAACGTGATTTTTCAAATATTGAATTATTAACTTAAATATATAATTATGGAAAACGCTACACCTGAAATCATTGAAAGGGCAAAGTCTTGGTTATCAAGTCAATACGATGCAGAAACGAGAAAACAGGTTCAGTATCTGATCGATAACGACCCTAACGAGCTCACCGAGAGTTTCTACCGCATCCTAGAATTCGGAACAGGCGGTTTGCGTGGCATCATGGGCGTCGGAACAAACAGAATGAACATTTACACCGTGGCAATGGCTACCCAAGGACTGGCTAACTACATCAAAATGAAGTTCGCCGACATGAAAACGCCACAGATTGCTATTGCTTACGACTGCCGCAACAACAGCAAGGAATTTGCCAAAATCACCGCCAACGTCATGACAGCCAACGGTATTAAAGTGTTCTTATTCAGCGCTTTACGCCCAACACCAGAACTCTCATTCGCAATCCGCGAACTGCATTGCCAATCAGGTATTGTGGTGACAGCATCGCACAATCCGAAGGAATATAACGGCTACAAGGTCTACTGGGAAGACGGAGGTCAGATTGTGGCTCCACACGACAAAAACATCATCGCCGAAGTGCAGAAAATCACCGACATCTCAATGGTGAAACGTAAAGGCAATGCCAAACTCCTCGAGATGCTGGGCGACGAATTCGATGAGATTTATCTCAACAAGGTCATGAGCCTTTCATTGTCACCAAAACTGATAAAGAAGCACAAAAATCTCTCGTTTGTCTACACACCTATCCATGGCACAGGTGGCCAAGTGATGCCTAAGCTGTTCGCCAAAGCAGGATTTAAAAACTTCTATCCTGTTGAGGAACAGATGGTTACAGATGGCAACTTCCCAACTGTTGTGTCGCCAAACCCTGAAGAGCCGGCAGCAATGAGCATGGCTATCGAGAAAGCCAAAGCCATGAAAGCCGATGTAGTTCTCGCCACCGACCCTGATGCTGACCGCGTGGGTGTCGCAGTGAGAGACGACAACGGAGAGTTCCTTCTGCTCAACGGCAACCAGACAGCAAGCATCCTCACCTATTACATCCTCACACGTTGGGATGAACTCGGCAAGCTCACTGGCAAGGAATTCATCGTTAAGACCATAGTAACCAGCGACTTACTGATAAAGATTGCCGACAAGTTCAATGTCAAGACTTACGATGTGCTCACAGGATTCAAGTACATCGCCGACAAGATTCTCAACAAGCCGGAAGAACAGTTCATCTGCGGCGGCGAAGAGAGTTACGGCTTCCTTGTCGGTGACTTCGTACGCGACAAAGATGCCATCATCACATGCTTCATGCTCGCCGAAGCCACAGCATGGGCAGCCGAACAAGGCCGCACACTCTATCAGATACTGAAAGAGATATACATGGAATTCGGCGTGTATAGAGAGAAACTCGTGTCACTCACCAAGAAAGGTATCAGCGGCATCGAAGAAATCAAGAATATGATGCTTCAGTTCAGAACTAACCCGCCTAAGAACCTCCTTGGCTCCAGAATCACTGAAATCAGAGATTACAAACTCGGAATCAGCAAAGACATGAACTTCGGCGTAGAGACAGTCATCAATCTCCCGAAATCGGATGTACTTCAGTTCTTCACCGAAGACAGCATCAAAGTAAGCGTAAGACCTTCAGGCACAGAGCCTAAGATCAAGTTCTACTTCAGCATGAACGAACCTCTCGAGAAGCTTGGAGAGCTGCACGGCGTGGAACAGGAACTCAACGAGAACCTCGATGAGCTCGCCAAACTGTTCATAGAGCCACAACAGGCGTAATCACTCGCCTATCCTGTGCAAAGCATCTATCGCCAGCTGATAATTAGGATTAACCTTTAATATCTGGAGATAGATGCTTTTTGCCGTCCTATAATCGCCCTTCTGTTCATACGCCACGCCTTTGTTTAACATGGCATCGACAGATTTCGGATTGATTTCCAATGCATTGTCGAAACACTCAATGGCTTCGTCATACTCATTGAGATACACAAGATTCACATATCCTTTATTGAATAAGATCTGGTAGCTTCCAGGCATCTTGACATCCAAAGTGTCGTAAATCTCCAGCGCCTTCTCCGGATTGCCGTTGTCTTGCAGATACATCGCCAAATCATAATAGATAGCATAGTTATCCGGTTCCAACATTATGGCCTGATTATAGAAATCACGAGCCATCGGGTTGCGCTGAGCCGCATAGATATTGGCAATCTGCAACACAGGATCAATGAAACTGTCATCTTGGTCTCTCGACTTCATGAACTGCTTTAAAGCCTGTACGGTGTCGTTCTTCGACATATAGATAATTCCTCGCATATAATATGCCTGAGGATTTATGCTATTGAGTTCCAATGCTTTATCAATATATGCATTTGCCATATTGACATTTCCCTGAAGGAAACTCAGCTCTGCCAGTTTGACAATCGGACGCGAATCCATAGGAGCTATCTCCGAGGCTTTATTCAACGTCAACAAGATATTGTCTTGGTCACCCAAAGCATAATAGATATCAGCCAACACAAGCAATGCGTCAACATTCTTGCCATCGATTGACAATGCACTATTGATGTCACGGATAGCATTCCCCACCTGTTCATTAGCCAAATACCATCGTGCTCTTGCAACGTAGCCGTCAACATCCAGAGAATCAGATACGAATCCTTCTTCAGGAATCATAACACTCTGATTATCATTTGTTTTAGCATTCTTATCCTCGCTAACATCCGAACAACTTGCGAGCATTATCACGCAAGCCAATGCCAGAAAAACTCTTTTCATTAGTATCTGATATTCAATAAATTACAAATCTTGATCAGTATCTTTCAACGCTTCAGTGATCTTCTGTATCAGCTCATCGCACAACTCCGGATTCTCATCAAGCAGTTTCTTGAGAGCATCCCTGCCCTGCCCGAGCTTAGTGTCATTGTAACTGAACCACGAGCCACTTTTCTTAATGATATTAAGCTCTACGCCCAAGTCGATAATCTCACCGATACGTGAAATTCCTTCACCATAAAGGATGTCAAACTCAGCTTTCCTGAACGGCGGTGCCACTTTGTTCTTCACCACTTTCACCTTCACACGGTTGCCCATGATGTTTTCACCATCCTTAATCTGACTGACCTTACGGATGTCAAGACGCACCGAGCTATAGAATTTCAAGGCATTTCCGCCCGTTGTAGTCTCAGGATTTCCAAACATAACACCTATCTTCTCACGCAACTGGTTGATGAAGATACACACCGTCGATGTCTTGCTGATTGTCGCTGTCAACTTACGCATCGCCTGCGACATCAAACGTGCCTGAAGACCCATCTTGCTATCGCCCATCTCGCCCTCAATCTCGCTCTTAGGTGTTAATGCGGCCACTGAGTCAATCACAATGACATCGATAGCACCAGAACGGATAAGGTTTTCAGCTATTTCCAGTGCCTGTTCACCGTTGTCAGGCTGTGATACCAGCAGATTCTCAATGTCAACGCCCAATTTCTTTGCATAGAAACGGTCAAAAGCATGCTCTGCGTCTATAAATGCACCAATTCCACCCTGTTTCTGAGCTTCTGCAATGACGTGTAGTGCCAAGGTCGTCTTACCAGAACTCTCAGGTCCGAACACCTCAATGATTCTGCCACGCGGCATACCGCCGATTCCCAACGCATAGTCCAAACCAATTGAACCAGTTGATATTGAATCGATTTTCTCCTGATGGTTGTCGCCCAAACGCATGATACTGCCCTTTCCGAACGACTTTTCAATATTTCCCAATGTGGCTTCCAAAGCCTTAAGTTTCTCTTGTCTCACTTTCTCGACATCTTCCTCGATATTCTTACTTGCCATTTCTAAATAGTTTTAAATCAATAAGTTAATAATCACAATAATTAATAATTCCTAACGCTACAGCTCGATTTTGACGAGTTTTTAATCAAACTGTAACGCTACAAATATAAACATTTTTTTTGAATCAGCAAACTTTTTTGTCTTTTTTTTGATAAAAATCGCAAATATTTTTGATTCCGCATTCATCACATTTCGGCTTGCGTGCCATGCAAACGTATCTGCCGTGTAAAATCAGCCAATGATGCGCTTTCGGCAGCAGTTTCTGAGGGATATGAGCCACAAGTTGTTTTTCGGTCTCAAGCGGAGTTTTGGCATTCTTTGTCAGACCAATCCTTGCCGAGACTCTGAAAACATGAGTATCCACCGGCATTGCAGGCTTGTCGAACGCCACAGCCATCACCACATTGGCAGTCTTGCGCCCCACCCCAGGTAACTTTTGCAAATCTTCAAGATTATCAGGGACAACACCATCAAAATCAGCGACCAAGGCCTTCGCCATCCCTATCAAGTTCTTGGCTTTGTTATTCGGATACGAAATCGACTTAATCAATTGATACACTTCATCTTGCGAAGCCTCCGACAACGACTTCGCATCAGGGAAACGCTCAAAAAACGCCGGCGTGGTCATATTAACACGTTTGTCGGTGCATTGGGCCGACAATGCCACCGCCACAACAAGCTGATACGGATTCATAAACTTCAACTCCGACTCTGCAACAGGCATCGCGATCTCGAAATAATCGATAAATTTATCGTATTTCGCTTGAATATCAATCTTTTTCATTTTTTTAAAATTTCACAACAAAATTACAAAATTTTCTTTATTTTTGCAAAAAAATTTGATGTCAAAATACACGATTCACGAGGTATCGACTAAGTACGAAATCAAGCAATGGCTTGCATTTCCAGCTAAACTATATAGACACGACCCTCATTACGTCAGGCCTCTCGACCGCGAAGTGGAACACGTCTTCAACCGCGAGGACAACAAGCTTTTCCGTCACGGCGACGCCACACGCTACTATCTGACCAACGAAAGAGGCAAAATAGTCGGAAGAATCGCCGTTTTTTATGACGAGAAGACCTCAAAAGTCTATGAAAACGAGGAAAATGGCCAGAAAACCGGCGGTTGCGGCTTCTTCGACTGCATCGACGATCAGGAAGCAGCCAACACTCTCTTCGACGCTGCCAAGAAATGGCTTGAAGAACGCGGCTATGAGGCCATGGACGGCCCAATAAACTTTGGCGACCGCGACTATTTCTGGGGATGCCTCGCAGAAGGCTTCACCGACCCGATCTATAACATGCCGTACAACTATCCTTATTATAACCAACTCTTTGAGAATTATGGCTTTAAGGATTATTTCAAGCAATTGACATTCCGTCGCAGCCTCACACCAGGCGGCTTCGACCCTATCCTCCACGAGAAAGCGCATCGCATTTACGAAAATCCAGATTATTCCTTCGAAATCCTCGACAGACGCAAAATCGACCGCTATGCCGATGATTTCCTGACGATATACAACAAATCATGGGGCTCGATACCAGGCACAGCTAAGCTTACCAGACAACATGCGGTAGCCTTATTAAAAAGCTTGAAGCCAATCATTGACCCAAGACTGATGCATTTCGCTTATTATAAAGGCGAACCCGTCGGCTTCTTCCTCATGATGATCGACCTTAATCAGATTTATAAAGGTTTGAATGGTAATGATAAGGGTTTCAATGCGTTACGTGTCTTTTGGAGAGTAAAAATCGCCAGAATCTGCGACCGCGCCATCTCGCTCGTATTCGGCATAGTGCCCGAACATCGTAAAAAAGGCCTCGAATCAGGTCTGGTATGCTCGCTCGAAGCACAGGCAATAAAGCGTAAATTCAAATATAAAGAATTGCAAATCAATTGGATAGGCGATTTCAACCCACCGATGCTCAAGATCGTGGAACACGCAGGCGCAGAGCATTACAAGACACATATTACATATCGTTACCTTTTTGACAGAAACAAGCCATTTACAAGGGCAAAACTGCAATATAACGGCAAAAAAGAAGACTGATGATAGAAGCAAGAGGTATATATAAATCGTTTGGCAATGTCGACGTCATCAAAGGCATTGACCTTCATATAGATAAGGGCGAAATCGTCACTATCATGGGAGCGTCAGGTGCCGGCAAATCAACATTGCTGCAGATCATCGGAACACTTGAAAAAGCTGATAAAGGCGAGGTTTTTATAAATGGACAGAATGTCAACAAACTGAATCAAAAGAATCTTGCCGCTTTCCGTAACAAAAACATCGGTTTTGTATTCCAATTTCATCATCTCCTGCCCGAGTTTACAGCTTTGGAAAACATTTGCATCCCAGCTTATATCGCAGGCGTTTCAAAAAAAGAAGCCAACGACAAAGCAATGCAACTGCTTGATTATCTCAAACTTACAGAAAGAGCCAGCCATAAGCCGTCTATGCTATCTGGTGGAGAACAGCAACGTATCGCAGTGGCAAGAGCCCTTATGAATAATCCAGCCGTTATACTCGCCGACGAGCCTTCTGGCAACCTAGACTCATTGAATGCCAAAGAGTTACACGAATTATTCTTCAAATTGAGAGAACAGACAGGCCAGACATTCGTCATCGTGACACATAACCCGGACCTGGCAAAAATGGCCGACAGGACTTTGACTATCAAAGACGGCAAGATTGGAATCGATATATAATAAATAAGGTGTAAAAACGTTATTAGAAAAATAGAGTTTATAATGAAAAATATATTAAAGTATTTCTTTATATTACCACTTTTATTCTTCAGTTTATCAACTAATTATGTTGTAGCGCAAGAACAAACTCCGACATATCAGTCGCTGATAAAATCAGGAGATACCGAATACGCCAAAAACGAGTATATCAAAGCCAAGACATATTATCAGGAAGCTCTACGCTTAAAGCCAAACGACCCGACAGCGAAGAGCAAATTGGATAAAACTCTCCAAAAGATTCGCGAGGAAAACCAAAAAGAAGAGAAGTTTTTTGAACATATCGACAAAGCTGACGAGTTTTACGCCAACGGCGATCTTAACAAAGCCCTGACGGAGTACAACAACGCCCTTAAGCTCTTCCCAAAAGACGAATACGCCCTTGGCAAAAAAGACGAAATCACCACTATTTTAAAGAACGAGAAGGAGAAACTCGACAGTTTCAATGATATGGTTGCCCTCGGTGACAAGCTTTTGAAAGAAGAAAAATACGCTGAAGCCGTGCTCCAATATGAGTCGGCACTCAAGCTTTATCCGAACAACAACGCCGTTAAAGAGAAGTATCAGGAAGCTAAAAACAAGAAAGAGACATACGACACCAAAGCCTCTGAATATTTGAGACTTAAGACACAAGGTCAAGAATTTACTTTAAGAAAAAAATACAGCGAAGCTATCAATGTATACCAACAGGCATTAGAGCTCTTCCCTGATGATAAGGAGATTCCAGGAATCATCGCAAATCTACAGTCACAGCAGGACATTTCGGAAAGATACAACTCAAAAATCAATGAGGCTGACGCTCTCTACGAAGACCGCTCATACGTAGAGGCAAAAACAGCATATGAAGCAGCCCTGACAGTGATTCCTGATGACTCCTATGCCCTCGGTATGATTGATAGAATCGACGAAATTGTCAATAGTTCCGAATATCGCAAGATTCAGAGCGACAAAGCCAAAATGGACAATGATTTCGAGAATTACATTGCCAAAGGAGTAAATGCCGAAGCTGCTAAAAACTATGAATTAGCATTGACAAATTACAATAAAGCATTGGAAATCAAGCCAAATAACGCTGACGCACTTGCCAAAAAGAAGAATGCAGAAGATATGATCCTGTATCAAGAGCAGCAACGCAAGGAACAAGAACGTTTGGCAGCTATAGAGGCTGAACAGCAGCGCAAAGCTAACATTCAAAACCTAATAAACGCTGGTAATCAGCAACTTACAGACAAGAGATACGCTGAAGCGGAACAGACATTCAACCAAGTACTCGCGTTGGACCCAACCAATGCCACAGCCACTGAAAAACTGGGCATAATCGCTGGTTTCTACGAGGAAATACAGCGTCAGAAACAGGAAAACTATCAGAATGCCATGTCAGATGGCGACTATGCTTACGCTAGCCGCAACTATGCCGAGGCAATTCGTCAATATAACATTGCTTTGACCAATAAGCCGGGCGATGAGATTGCAAGTCAACGACTTACAGAGGCACAGCAAGCCGAGAACATGCGTCTGGCATCGCTTGAAGGCGAATACAATGGATTTATCACCAAGGGCGACGCACAGTTCCAGACAAAGAACTATGACAAAGCCATAGAGTTCTACACCAAGGCAATGAATGTTGGCACCGGAAATCCCTACCCTGCCAACAAAATCAGGGAGATTGGTGACATTCTCAAGGCTAACCGACTCGTGGAACTTGTGCCAGAAAGCGTCACTATCAGCGCCAACGAGACAAAACGTTTCAATTTCGAGCCTGTTGACGTGACTACCCGCCGTGGAAATTATATACTGATTAAGGCTAAGAACCTGACAGACAAGCAGTTCCCACTTTATATCTCATATGGCTCGAAGAACGGCGAAAATGGCGGTTTCATGGTAAGCGTGCCGAAAAACACTGAGACCAACGACTTCATCGTGCGAATCGGCTCGCAATACAAGTGGTTCAGTGAAGACAACACCTGGATTGAGGTCATGCCCGAAGGTGGTAACATCGAAATAATCTTAATGGAAATAACAAAAGGCAATTAAAATATGAACAAGTCTGATTCACGTTATCAATTGTATATCAATATCTTAAAGGAAGAGCTCGTACCAGCTATGGGCTGTACCGAACCCATTTGTCTGGCCTATGCGGCCGCCAAGGCACACCAAGTGTTAGGCGCAATTCCTGACCGCGTCGAGGTCCTCGCAAGTGGAAACATCATCAAAAACGTGAAAAGCGTGATAGTGCCGAACACCAATGGCATGAAAGGCATAAAAGCCGCCGTAGCAGTGGGTATCATAGCTGGAAACCCAGAAAAAGCTCTCGAAGTGATTGCCAATGTGACACCTGAACAAAAGAAAAAAACCGAAGATTATCTCGCCTCCACCCCTATCACAGTGAAACACATATGCTGCCAGGAACAACTCGATGTCACAGTGATTGCTTACAAAGGCGAACATCATGCCGACGTGAGAATCTCAGGTTTCCACACCAACATTGTGCATATTCAGAAAGATAACGAGGTCCTGTTCGAAAGCCAGACCATCGCCAAACCGACCAAGGAACTCACCGATCGCACATGTCTGAGCATCTCAGGTATCGTCGATTTCGCCGACAGCGTTGATATTCAAGATATTAAAGAGATTATCGGACGTCAAATAAAATACAACACAGCCATCTCTGATGAAGGTCTGAAACACAACTGGGGTGCCAACATCGGCAGCACCTTGCTGAAATATTACGGCGATGATATAAAAGTTAAAGCTAAAGCACGCGCTGCTGCCGGTTCTGACGCACGCATGAACGGCTGTGAGCTGCCCGTCATCATCAACTCAGGCAGTGGTAATCAAGGACTTACAGTATCAATGCCTGTAATAGCATACGCTGAAGAGTACAAAATCGATGAAGACCGTCTGTATCGTGCTTTGGTGGTATCCAACCTCACTGCCATCCACCAGAAAACACGCATTGGACGTCTCTCGGCTTATTGTGGTGCTGTCAGCGCAGGCTGCGCCGCAGCCTGCGGCATAGCCTACCTCCTAGGCGAAAATCTAGACGTGATTGAACACACACTTACAAATGCAGTTGTGACAGTATCAGGCATCATCTGCGACGGCGCCAAAGCATCGTGCGCAGCAAAGATCGCAGCATCAGTGGAATCAGGCATTCTCGGATATTACATGTATAAAAACGGACAACAGTTCGAGGCCGGCGACGGCATCGTGGGATGCGATATCGAAGACACTATCAACAACGTGGGACTGGTCGGTAGCATCGGCATGAAAGAAACTGATACCGAGATTATCGATATCATGACTAAATAATTGATTGTCAGTCGATTCGCTGAACCTCAGTGACATTGGCAAGAGACTTGAGCCTACGGATGAGCTGCTCAAGGTAATTTATGCTCGACATATTTATCACAAAACGACCTTCATAGAAACCGTTGCGGGTACCCATCGAAGCGTCTATAATATTGATTTCCATTTGTTTCATCACCTCAGTGATGTCGCTGAGCACGCCAAAACTGTCTTTCGCGACTATGCGTATCGTAGCCCTAGAAGGCACATCGCCATTCCATTTCACGTCGACAAGACGGTACGGATAGCGTTTCTTCATGGCTTGGGCGTTTTTGCAGTCAACACGATGGATGGTGATGCCACCTCCGACATTGACAAAACCCATCACATTATCGCCAGGAATAGGATGACAGCATTTCGCCATCTTGAATGCAAATCCGTTGATATTGGCTCCAATACTCATCGCTTCCCCCTCATTATCAACAGCTTTATCTTTCTTGACTCCCTCTTCTGACTTCTCCTTGCGCTCGATCTTCTCTTCCATCTGCGACAGTATAAACGCCTTCATCGCCACCATATCAATTTGGTCAGTCGCAATCTTATGATAAAACTCTATGCCAGAGCCACAATTGTATTCTTTTATTAACTCGCTGAAAATCTTATCGTTAAACGGTATCTTCCAGTTTTTGAGTTTCCTGTGGAAGATAGAGCTGCCAAGTTCGGCCTCTTTCATCTCCTGGTCAATCAGATAACGGCGTATCTTCGACTTCGCCTTTTCTGTGGTAACATAGTTCAGCCAGTCGGCACGTGGTGACTGCTTCTTACTCGTTTGAATCTCAACGCGGTCGCCATTGTTAAGCACGTAACGTATCGGCTGCATCTTGCCGTTAACGCGTGCTCCTATACAGCTGCTACCAACCAATGTGTGTATTTCAAAGGCAAAATCAAGGATTGTGGAGCCCACCGGAAGCTGTTTCACCTCGCCTTGCGGTGTCAAGATGTAAATCTTGTCCGACTTGCCTTTTGCTGCTCTCTTATCATCCAACGGATTGAAATCTGTCTGGTCGGTATCTTCAAGGATTGACCTTATTTTATTGAGCCATTCGTCAGGTGTCTGATGTTTGCCGCCGCTGCTTTTATACGACCAATGCGAGGCGTTGCCTTTTTCAGCCACTTCGTCCATGCGCGATGTCCTTATCTGCACCTCCACCCAGTCGACACCGTTTTTCACCGTAGTGTGCAACGACTCGTATCCCGAAGCCTTAGGCTTTGTAATCCAATCTCTTAAACGTTTCGGATTAGGCTCGTATAGATTTGTCACAATAGAATAAACCTTCCAGCAGTCAGCCTTTTCCTCCTTTATTTTCGAGTTGTTTATGATGATTCGTACTGCAAAAAGGTCATAAACCTGCTCAAATGGTACGCCTTGAGCCTTCATTTTGGCAAAAATCGATGGAATCGATTTCGTGCGCCATTTTATCGTATAGTCAAAGCCTGCATTACTCAACTCTTTGCGAATCGGCAACAGGAAATTAGCCATCTTCTCCTCCTGAGCCACATGCGACAACGATATTTTCTCCTTGATCTCCTTGAATTCCTTGGGGTTTTCGTGAATCATCACCGCTTCTTCCATGTCTTTTTTAATATTATAAAGACCCAGACGATGCACTATTGGAATAATCAAATATTTGGTTTTCTCAAAGAATTTGTCGACATCATAGTCAATATCACCCTGATTACGGCAATTTGAGAGGCAATGTGCGATGATAAGCATCACCACACGAATATCATCAATTTCCGAAAGGAAAAGCTTCCTGAAGGTGTCCGATTGCGTCGAGATATGCGACATATTCAATAACATGATTTTTATCAATCCTTTGAGAATCAATGTCACACGCTCGCCAAACTGCTCTTTCAGTTCATCAAAAGTGGTATCGGTGCATTTAGTGATGTTGTGAAGCAACGCACTCACTATGGTTTTACTATGCATCCCCATCTCAGAGTAACATATCTGCGCCACTTCAAGCACATGGAGCATCATCGGACGACCGGAACGCACACGCATGCCGTCATATTTCTGACAACAGAGCTCGTAGGCTTTCTTCACATAACCCACCTCCTCCAACGTCATGGTCTCGCCAATCGATTGAATCAGAGCGTCATACGCCTTCCCTATCTCTATCGCTTCCCTTTCCGTATAATTGACAAAACTCATTTTTTATAACGTCTCGATGATTAAATTTTTCCTTTTTTTCAAAAAAATTACTTTGCAAATATACAAATTATTTCAAAATGAAGTATCTTTGCAATCGATTTAGATGTGTTAAAACAAGTATAAAACGTAAAAATTGCTTGTTATATTATTGTGTATCAGGTAAAAAATGAATAAAAAGTTTTTAAAAAATATTATTTTTTTACTTTTTGTCAACCTGTTGATAAAACCGTTTTGGATTTTGGGTATCGACGTGGCTGTACAGAATCTTGTCGGCGATAATTCCTACGGTCTTTATCTTGCAATATCACAATTTGCCTACCTTTTCTATATATTATTGGATTTAGGCCTCACAAATTTCAATAATCGCAACATCGCACAGAACAACCAGTTGCTTTCTAAGCATTTTGTAGGCATCTCACAGGCCAAGATTATGCTTACAATACTGTATTTCATCGTCATCTTCGTAATCGGATGGATTATCGGATACCGCGGTGAACAACTGAAATTGCTTGCAATTGTTGGTTTCAACCAGGTTTTACTGTCATTTATACTTTATGTCAGGTCAAACATATCGGCTCTGCTACTTTTCAAGACCGACAGCATGCTATCGGTGCTCGACCGAGTGCTTATGATATTGATTTGCAGTTTCATGCTGTGGTCGGGCTTCTTCTCCAAAGAAAATTTCAACATTTACACTTATATTTACGCGCAAACGGTTTCGTATGTCATCACGCTCATCATCGCGGTAATCATCGTGTTGCGGCACACAGGCAAGCTCACTATCCGCATCAACATCCCGTTCGTGATAATGATCATCAAAAAAAGCCTTCCCTACGCCCTTCTGGTGCTTCTGATGAGCTTCTACAACCGTCTGGAACCAGTGCTCATTGAGCGACTGCTGCCTGAAGACATAGCTGCCTCGCAAGCAGGCGTTTATGCACGTGCATGGCGACTTTTCGATGCCGGAAACAATATTTCCTACCTCTTTTCAGTGATTCTTCTACCTCTATTTGCTGCAATAATCAAAGAGAAAGAAGATCTGCAAGGTCTTGTAAAACAATCGTTTGGCATCATGCTTTCGATGACGTGCATCATAGCGGTGCTTTGCATATTCTACAGCCAAATCTTCATGGAACTAATGTATCCAGAGCAAAACAATGACGAAGCATCCATCATCTTAAAGATTTTGATGGGCAGTTTCGTCTCAATATCAGTAACTTACATTTTCGGAACACTGCTTACCGCCAACGGCAACCTCAAACAGCTAAACATCGTGGCAGCCTGCGGCGTGGTGATAAATATAGCCCTCAACTGCATGTTTATCCCTCATTTTCAAGCAGTTGGCGCCGCATTCACTAGTCTGTGCGTACAATTCACCACCTGCGTGATACAGTTTTTCATAGCAAAAAAGATTTTCAACCTGCGCCTCGGCACCAGTTATTGGCTTAGATTGATAGCTTTCCTGTCATTAATCACCATAACTGTCTATTTATCAACACTTTTGACAACCAGCTGGCCTATCTCATTTGCCATCGCCGCCATAATATGCATCCTCCTCGCCTTTATAACTAAGATGTTGGAATACAAGGAAATAAAAGAACTTGTGATGTCATCGGCAAAAAATATGAAGAAATAATTTAGAAAATTTGCTCATGATTAAAGAATTTTCACTATTTTTGACAAATTTTTAGATTATTAAAATTGATTGCGATGGATTCAAAAAGCATTTTATATTTACTACTGAAAAACAAGAAAAATGTAGGAATAATCCTGGTTCTGGCCATTGTCTGCGCCATTTTTTTCTCTTCAAAACTGTTCATAAAACCATTATATAAATCAACAGTAATTCTTTATCCCACAACGACTTACTCTGTTTCAAAGGCTATTATGAACACCAACAACCTCATCTATGTCGACCCGCTCGAAATAGGTGAAGAGGCACAGACCGAGCAGATGATGCAAATACTGAATTCCGGAATTATCCGCGATGCAATCATTAAAGAATTTGATCTTTTAAACCATTACGGCATTAAAGAGAATTGCGAGCACAGACAATATAAACTGTACAAAACCTACGACAACAACATCAAAATCAGAAGGACGGAGTACAATTCTGTTAAAATCGTGGTTTTTGACACCGATCCGGAATATGCAGCAAATATTGCCAACGAAATCGCCGTGCTGTTCGATAAGACAATGAGTGACATACAACAGGAAATTGCTTCTAAAGCATTGGAAATCATTGAGAAAGAGTATAACAACACTAAAGATCGCATAATGAATCTTGAAGATTCGATAAGGAAGCACCCCAATATCAGCATCTACAATTATGAGCTTGATATGGAGAAAGCAAACCTTAACCTATTGAAAATGAAATACGACGATGCAAGAATTAACGCAACTGAGACGATACCACACAAGTTTGTCGTAACAAAAGCTTACGTGGCCGACAAACACGTCTACCCTGTCAGATGGCTTATCGTAATTGTGACTTTCTTCGCTACTCTCGTTGTAATTACTATGGTTTTAGCAGCATTCGAATATTCTGAAAATAAAAATAAAGGAAAAAATGAATAACTATTTCGACAACACACCTTTGATCAAGGTCTTTATCAAGTGGAAATGGCATTTGGCCATCATAACGCTGGTAGCAGCGATAGCTGGAGCTGTTTTCTCTAGCTCTATATTCATCACCCCGATGTACAAATCTGAGGCGGTGCTCTACCCTAGCAATGTGGCTGCCTATTCTGACGAGACATTCACCGAACAGATGCTTCAGATAATGCAGTCAAACGAAATCATGGACTCTGTGGTTGAGAAATTCGACCTCATGAAGCATTACAAAATCGACAAAGGCTACAAATACTGGAAAACAGCCTTGATTGGTGAGTATCGCGACAATGTGCGTATCTCAAGAACTCCTTATGATGCTGTTCTTATCAAAGTCTTGGACAAAGACCCTGAAATAGCGTGCGCAATGGTTAATGAAATCATCCGCCTATATGACTATAAGGTAGGAACCATGCACAAAATCAAGAGATACGAGACTGTTCAGATGTTCAAACGCCAACTCGAAGAAAAACAGCTATTCATCGATTCTTTAAAGACCAGAATGGCTGAAATATCAACAAATTATGGCGTTGTGGAATATGAAAGCCAGTCAAGAGAGGTCACCAAGAGCTACCTCGAAGGCCGCGGCAGCAAAGACAATATCGACGACATGAAAGGCAATCTCGAGCAATATGGTCCCGAGATGCTTGCACTTGAGAAACTTATCAAGATGGAAAGCGAGTATTACTCACTCGTAAAGGTCGACTACGAACAGGAACTTCGTTTCTACAATGCCGAGATGACATTCTCCAACGTCGTTTCCGAGCCTTTTGTCGCCGACAAGAAAAGTTTCCCAGTCAGATGGGTCGTCGTCGCTTTAAGCGCTTTGGGTGCCTGCCTGCTGTCACTTCTTCTTATTTATGTGTTTGACAATAAAAGCATAAAGGAATAATAATGTCATCGAAACACGTTAAAACAGCGGCTTTATATGTGATTTCCGCAATTTTCGTTGCGGTTGGACTATATTTTGTGGTCAAAAAAGACACATATATGGCTTTCGCAACACCAGCAGTGTTGGGCGTTCTGCTATTATACGTGTTTTCACTCGACAAAGTATTGCTTCTTGTATCATTCCTCACACCATTGTCAATCAACATCCAGTCGTTGGATGTACAACTGGCATTATCAGTACCAGTAGAGCCGCTTCTCGCAGGCTTACTTGTGCTGTTTATAGCGAAATACCTCTACGACCATAAATTTGACGTAAAAATATCAACTCATCCAATCTCCACTGTGATTTATATCATGTTTATTTGGATGATTGTCACCACAATAACAAGCGAAATGCCAGTGGTTTCTATTAAATTTGTGGTGTCAAGGCTATGGTTCGTGATTCCGGCATATTTCATGTGCGCAGTGCTTTTCAAAGAGCCTAAAAACATCGCCCGTTTCGTTTGGCTATATATCGCAGGTCTGGTCATCGTTGTGGTTTATACCATAATTAACCACGCAAAACATGGTTTTGACGGCGACACAGCCCATTGGGTAATGACTCCTTTCTACAACGACCACACTGCTTACGGAGCGGCATTGGCAGTTTATATCGTGCTTTGCATAGCATTGCTGTGTATGCCTGGCATGAAGAAATCCAGACGCATAGCCGGATTGGCGGTGCTGTGCCTACTAGTTGTCGCCATAATCCTTTCCTTCTGCCGAGCCTCATGGATAAGTCTCATAGCGGCTTTAGGCGTGCTGGTATGTGTACTTCTGAAGATAAGGTTTAAATACATAGCATTCATCGCGGCTGTGTTAATCGGCCTGTTCTTCACTTTCCAACAACAGATTTTCGATTCTCTATCGAAAAACGACCAGGATGCATCAGGAAACATCATGGAAAACATCCAGTCGATGACCAACATTTCTACCGATGCCTCTAATTTGGAACGTATAAACCGTTGGAACTCAGCATTTAGAATGTTCAAAGAGAGACCAGTCTTCGGATGGGGTCCGGGCACCTATCAGTTTGTCTACGCGCCTTTCCAAGAGTCGAAAAACAAGACCATCATCAGTACCAACTCAGGCGATATGGGCAACGCTCACAGTGAATACATCGGAGCGCTCGCCGAACAAGGCCTCATCGGGTCGTTGATAGTATTAACACTGGTGATTACGTTCATGTATTGCGGCCTCATGACATACCGTCGCGCCAAAAACAGAGAGTCGAAAATACTTGTGCTCGGAGCCACTTTGGCTCTGCTCGGATACTTCGTACACGGCACACTAAACAACTTCCTAGACACCGACAAACTGGCAGTGCCTATATGGAGTTGCATGGCTATAATAACAGCCATCGACTGCTATCATGCCGATAAAGAAAATTTCTACGAAACTACCGAGCTTTCTGAACCTCAACAAGCTCCAGATCAAAAATAACTATTGAATTGGCAGGAAGGGCCTCGTCGACCGCTATATCGCCAAAACCCATCGCCGACGGTGAAATAATCGTGGCTTTACCCCCTACTCTCATCTTCAGGACAGCCTCATCGATGGCAGGAACCATCTCTCCATTACCACAAACAAAAGAAAGCGGTTCCATCTCATAATTTGAGTCAACGAGCTTGTCGTCAGTGTTATACATCCTGTAATAGATCGACACGATATCGCCTTCATCCACGAAATCGCCAGTGCCTGTTACTATTTCCAGATAATAGACACCCGACTCGCTCGGTGCCACATTCACATCATGGTCTTTGATAAATATCGCCATATTGGCCGGTTCCTCAGCCAAACGGCGGGCAGCATCGGCAAGTTCAGCCTCTTTCAGCTTTTTCTCCTCCGCCTCATACTCTTCAGATGTCATAATGTCAACATTTTTCACATCTAAGAAAAATGAAGTGTAAGGCTCTATATAGCCTTCAAGTCCGACGCTGTCATATGCGAGAGCCGAAGGTATCACAAAATGACCCTCGCCACCCTCCGGGACATATCTCATGGCCTCAGTAAATCCAGTTCCGAGATATGAATCACCGTAAATTATTGAAACAGGTTCTCTGTCAAAGAAATTAAGCAGCGTGTCGCCCATCATACTGACAAAACTGAAGTTTATCTTCAATATTTCGCCATCATGAGGTGCACGCCCCTTCCCTTTGACTCCTGTGATGATAAGTCCGTCATTGGTAATGGTATTATTCACATTAGAATAATACACCGCCAGACGATCTTCGTCATCTTGTTTCATTCTGCGCATTTTCTCAGCCTGTCTGTAAGCTACAGTCTTTGCTGGAACAATACTGTCAAGCCTGATATCAATGTATACCGGCATTCCCGCAGTAAGATAATCCGGCACGGCGTCCATCTCAAACATCTTGATACACAATGAGTCTATCAAAAACGCCACCGTAGCCGAATCACCTACATGCATATTCACAAGACCAGCCATCATATCTCCCACAAACGTAGGCTCGAAAACCTCCACTTCATTGCCAGATTCGTTATCCGACTCGCTTTCATAGATTAACGAATCGCCAATGCTTTCCGTAAAAGTGATGTAAACATGGTCGCCAACCTTTGGCATCTCACCGTTTTTGTTTTCACTATAGAAACGCATATACGTCCCGTTATCCATCTTCTTAAAGCCCTTAAAACCGGATTTTCCGCAAGAAAGAAGGATTAAACCGACCACAAATGATAATGATAAGAGATATAATGGCAGTCTTTTCATAAATCATTAAAAATCAACAAGTTCAACTTCAAAAATCAATGTGGCAAACGGAGGGATGACACCACCTGCTCCATTTTCGCCATAGCCGAGATAATAAGGGATATACAACACACCCTTCTCACCTTTCGACATCAGCATGATTCCCTCGTCCCAACCTGAAATGACATAGCCCATACCCAGTGGGAAATCAATAGGTTCACCACGCTCAATTGACGAATCGAAAACAGTTCCGTCAAGCAATGTGCCTGTATAGTGAACTTTCACATTATCACCTACTTCTGGCATTTCGCCGTTACCTTCCTGTGTCTTCAAATAATACAATCCTGTAGGTGTCTGGAAAGGCTCGATATTATTCTTTTCGAAATATTCACGCAAGTCAGCATGAGCGCGTTCTGTCTCCTCTGGAAAACGGGCCTTGACAGCTTCAATCATCTTTTTCTTAAACTCACTCTCAGGATAGAAATCGTTGATCTTAATGTCAAATCTCATGATATCAGTGCTTTTAAACTCCTCAGGAAGCTCTGGTACTCTGAAAATATTGCTGAAAGTCGAGTCGATATTCACAATAAACGATGCAGAATCACCAATATGCATCATTGCGATACCTTCAGAAAAATCTGACATAAAATGAGGTTCCTCCAATTTGATAATATTCATTGAAGGTGGAATGATAACTGTCGTATCGTTGATGGTGCAACCAAGTGTAAGGTCAACGATATCACCGATATTCGGCAATTCAGCGTCTTTATTGCACTGATAAAAGCGGTAATAAAGACCGTTTTTGGTAGCCTTGTAGCCTTCAGGTGCTTTTTTGCCGCAACCTGTTAAGAATGAAAGCATTACGCATAATGCTGAAACAATTAAAAATGTCTTTTTCATGGTTTTAATACTTTTAATTTATTTATAATCAATAATTTTCAGTTTATAAACGAGTATGCTTCTTGGTGGAATCTTATTGCCGTCACCAGTCAGACCGTAAGCCAAATACGATGGCATAATCACCTCAGCCTCATCGCCTCTATGCAAATACAAAACAGCTTCTTCCAAGCCTCTCTCAACTCCGCCTCTGCCTACAACAAATGATTTAAGTCCGTCATTATCTGATGAATACACAACTTCACCATTAATCAGACTGTTTTGGTATTCCATCACGACAATATCGCCAGCTTTAATAATAGTGCTATCTCCTTGATTAACAATACGATATCTCAAACCAGTTCCTGTTTCATCATACTCCTTACCACTATTTTGGATATACTCGTTAATTATCTCTTTTTCCTGTTTAACCAAATACCTGTTGGCCTCCTCAAGTCTTTCCCTGTCTTGTTTTTTAACATTATTAACGTTCTGGGTATCAGTATTATCAGCACATGATGTCAAAATTGCCATAAAACTGACAACAACAACCGTTAATAATATTTTTTCAATTTTTTTTAACATTATTTGCTTAACAACGCCTTATATTGAGGTAAAATTGTCAAAAACTTCTCAACAGCCATATCCAGCGAACATTCCAGCGTGCCGCCGGCAGCATTTACATGTCCTCCACCATTGAAGTGTGTCGCAGCCAATTCATGAACCGAGAACTCGCCTTTCGATCTGAATGAAAATCTTATAACCCCTTGACGTTCAGTGATTAACACGGCCATTTTTATATCATCAATCATCAATGGGAAATTCACAACACCTTCAGTATCGCCAACTTGGTAATTATAAGTTTCAAGATCTTGTTTGCTTAAATAGATATAAGCAGTATGATATTCATTGAGAACTTTCATCCTGTTGCTTATACAAAAGCCCAGCAAACGAAGTCTGTTTTCCGAGAATGTATTGTATATCTTATTGTGTATCAATTGATAATTTACTGTAGGAGAAATCATCTTGCCACACAACTCAAACGTTTCCGGATGATATATCGAATGTGAAAACGAGCCTGTATCAGTCATTATTCCTACCAGTAGACATGTAGCGATATTATCGTCCAAATATTTGTCAAATCCATGATACTGAATCAGTTCCGCCACCAATTCCGATGTGCTCGATGTCTCAACCTCCGACAAATACATCTCAAACTGTGAGAAATCAGCATCTCTGTGATGGTCAATCAGCAGTCGAGGAGTCTTTTTGCAATGACATAAGTCATTGTGTACCAATCCTGTACGTGACGGATGATTAAAATCAAGATAGCATATCAATTCAGCATTGTTAAGATATTCAACACCTTTATCAGAATTTTTATCAAATATCAAAATATTCTCAACGCTTGGCATCCACGACAAAAAACCAGGAAAATCGTTAGGTACAATCACTTTCGCTTCAACGCCTAGCTTCGTCAGGAAGTAATAAAATGCCATAGACGAGCCTATTGCATCCCCGTCAGGATTGACGTGTGTGAGTATAACGACCCGTTTATATTGTTTTATATATTCAGCAAAAGTATTGAAAAACAATTGTTTACGCATTATATCAGTGTAATTTTTAAACTTACAAAGATACAAATTTTTGATAAAATGCCTACTATTAATTAAACAGGTGTAAATTTATTTTTTAGGAGTCAATATTTCAAATGTTTTATCAGAATACGTCAATATAATCTTATCTATATCACCTGATTGGATTGTAATCTTTTGATTATCAACAATATTATCTATAATATCATTCTCAATATTGTCGAATTTTACTATTTTTTCATCGTCTGCCTCTTCGAATATCATATTATTCTTTTCAAGCTGGGTTGGGGCAGGCTCATTTATGGTAATAGGCTTCTTTCCCATGATGATCCAATCGAAGCTGTATTCAGGAAAAACCTCTTTCAATTTGATCAAAAAATCGAGGCTCGGTTTGTTTCTGCCGTTGAGCAGATGCGACACATTTGAAGGCTGAATTTCCATCAATTCTGCAAACTGTGTAGCCGTCAAATTTTTCGCTCTCAAAATGTGAGCAAGCCTATCTTTGATTTCTTCCATGATATGTCCCTCCTTAAATTTTCGATTTTAATAACGTTTGAGATTACAAAAGTAAAAATAAAAACAATACAAAAGTAAAAAATATTCACTTTATTTTTGTAAATCTTCAGATAATTTTAAATTTCTTAAATATTTGGTTATAATTTCACCTCTATATCATTCTTTATCATTCAGTTATCCAACAATAATGTATCATTTTAAAAAATCACACAATTTATACTATTTTTAAAGTATTTATTCACTTATTTACACTTTACATATTGTTATTCATTTATTTATGTAATTTTTTATTAACATCTGCCTGTTTTTATAGTTGTAATTTTTTATTAAATAATTTACATTTGTATTATTACCATTTACAAATTTATATCCAATTGATTATCTTTGTTTTATAAACCATAATTTATTTTTGTAAATATTAATCAAAAATCGCAACTACAGCTATTTACAATTTTGAATTTTATGTTTAAGACACTTTTTTACGCCAAATGCCCATGTATGTACCCCCAAAATTTGGTGCGCTTAAAACGGCTAAAAAGCCTTTTTTGCACCTCTGCCCTATTCCACCGCTGTAATCAAAATTCTCGTTACAAAATTTAGAGGCTCGTATTTTTTTACTATTTTTGCACATCGTATGAAAAAGATTGGC